>Ga0209611_10005868_pt1 | contig 20399 bp, 8 predicted proteins | sample S1TSphgellanicum_3_FD_187693 | JGI IMG/M metagenome (GOLD analysis project Ga0209611, IMG submission 187693) | Host-associated microbial communities from peat moss isolated from Minnesota, USA - S1T2_Fc - Sphagnum magellanicum MG (SPAdes) (version 2) | ecosystem: Host-associated > Plants > Peat...
AAAAACACACACACACACACACACTCTCTCTCTCTCTCTCTCTCTCTCTCTCTGTGTCCGAGTTTCATCAGAGTTTCATTTCTGACAAGGGAACGGAGTCTGGACCGTTTTGTTTGTTGATGTTGATTTCCAATTTGTGGTTTGGCTTTGGGATGTGCTGAGAGAAATCTCTTGAATCTTGAGCTTCTTCTTCTTCTTCATTCGATCTTCTGCATTGCATCTCTCTCGTCTGTGTCCTTGTGTTTTAGAACTTGTAATCATAGAGCTGCTGCAAGGGCTGTATAAGTCTAGGTTCGGGTGTGGAGGCTTTGGGTCTCTGGGATTGCCGAGCTCTGTGACGTCTCTTTTTTCTTCTTTTTTTGGCTGGCAATTCGGACATGGGTGTTGTTGCGCCAGATCAACTGGTTGGTATCTGAGAACTGTTTTGTGATCACGCGGTGGGTTGCAGCGTTTTGTTCCACTGTCTTCTTCCGGACTTCAGACGTTAAGGACATCCGGCTCTGGATTCTTCTAGACTTCTACCGATCATCATCATCACTTCGCATCGCATCGCAGTTGTGCGATTCATGCGTTGTTTCTGTTTGCGGTCTTTATTTGGAATCTCATACGGCTGTTGGGCTTCCTTCTTTTGTCATGCGCGAGAGCTGCAGCCAGGCTGGTTTTGGCAGAGGAGCTGGGTGAAAAAAGAAGAAGCCAGGGCTCTGCGGGAAAAAGACTGAGGCATCAAGCTGGACAGCAGCTGGGATCATCTCTCTAGTCTCTGCAAAGGCATGAAGCAGCTACATTCAATTTCTTCACAGTCTACAATGCTGATGAGTTTCGCTGCTGCAGTCTCCTCCTCCTTCTCACAAATGCTGCGGCACCAGCAGCGGGTTCAAGGCTCCTTTCTACTCATGTGCATGATCTTGCTCACCTGCAACACACTCGAAATCTTCACCACCTCTGCCTGTCTCTCCTCTCAAACAGGTATCCCAGATCCTTGCAGTCCATGAATTCTCATACACAAGAGTTCTTAATTCTCTTCCAAATCTTCACCAAGTTTTGAACACTGTTCCATAGCCACCCACCTGAGCCTCTTCTCTCTCAGGCTCTCTTCTTTGCATGATGCAGTGTAAGAAGCACTCTAACTCCAAATTTTTTTGTTACGATGGACTCTGCTCATGTCGATTTGCTTCCTTCCTTACAAATGTATGATCGAGTTCTCCTGCACGCCTTCTCTCGACCCAATTCCCCTAATACAATCTGGAAGCAATTGATGCAAAGCTGCATGACGAGTATAAGAATTTCAGCAGCAGCATCATCATCATCGTCATTACAATGTCATAAGATTTTTTATTTGACATGGGTGAGTTTGTTTGTTTGTGTTTTTGTTTGGGTTGAGTCTTTGAAGAGAGCTAGCTAGATTGCTGCAAGTTTTGCACCAACCCGGCATTGGGCTTTTGTGGGTGCATGCAGGTTTAATGGAAGGTGAAGCTGGGGATCATGGTTTTCACTCATCATCCAAAGAAACTAGAGATAGTTGCACAACAACAGCAGCAACATGGAGTATCTCAGCAGTAGCCAATGGAGCTGAGCTGCAGCGAGAAACACCAGCGGCAGCAGCAGCAGCGACAGCGGCGGAGCTGCAGCAGCGCAAAACAGCAGCAACGGCAGAACAAGAGCAAGAAGAAGGAGCAGCAGCAGCAAGCTCAGGTGAGTACTAACTGGGGTCGAGTTTGACTTACTGGGGATCAGTTTAGTTAACTGGGGATCATTTGGGTAACCGGGATCAGTTTGGGGTGTTTCTTTGAAATCTCTCTTTGTAATTCAGTTTTGGAACTCCCTGAAAGTAAAAAGGTAAAAAAATAATGTAAAAACCATTTACAGTGTAATATTTTTGCATAATTCACCCTGTGAAGCAGCAGCAAGATGTGAGGAGGAGTAATAGCTAATAACTGAGGTCGAGTTAGATTTAACTGGGGGTCAAGTTGGGGTGATTCTTTGAAATCTCTGTTCTGTAATTTCAATTTTTGGAACTTACTCCCGAAAGGTAAAAAGAGTATATATATATATATATATATATAGCATGTATTATTTTGGCAAAATTTATGGGTAGGGAACATGAAAATATAACAAGAAATTGTATTCTGGAAAATACAGTGTAGTAATTTTACAAATTTTATGGTCCAGGAACATGTGAAAATGAGAAATATGTATGAAAATATATTGGAAAATAAAATAAAATAAAATAAAATATGCCCGTAGACAAAAAAATTATTTATTTCATGTAGTGGGCACTCAATGCGGTGCAGTTAAAATCATGGTTGTTTCATGATTGCGCAAGTATCATCTGTACAAAAACAAAGTCTGCTGGTTGTTGTTGTATCACAGCTTTGTGAAACAATCATTAGTCTAGTTAGTGTGAACCTTTGAAGTGTTGTAGTGATTTCACTGCCACTTTTTACTTCATGCTTTTTTTGTTTTGGATGGAGAGATGATCATCATCCCCACTTGCGTGATTTTCATATGAGATTTTGGCTTTTTTTTTTTTACCCCTGATTTCTGTGTTTTTTCTTGGTTTTTGAAAGACCCCAAAACCTCTTTTCCTGTTATGAAGTAGTTAATTAATTAATTAATTAACCAACTTTTTTTGGTATAGTATCTTCCCTGTTTTTTCCAGTAATTCCCAGTAAGTAAGTGATTTTTGAATTTTTATTAGTAGCTTCTGTTTTATGGTAGGTTTCTGTTCTTTCTAGTAATTTCCGGTTAAGTAAAATGATTTTAGGAATTATTTGTAGCTTTTTTGGGACTGGATTTGCTGATATGAATCAATGGGTGGCAATCCTACCTTTGATGCAGTTTTTGTTGGGTAAATTGGGTTTAATTGGGTGATTATTTCATGGAGTCCTTGTTGCTTAAATTGGGTTTAATTGGTTAAATAAATTATGTTTAATTGGGATTACTGAAGATCCTATTAATTTATATCAATATCAAAGTATTCTTGTTTTCCTTTCTGGGTCGTTATTATCCTTTGTATCATTGTACATTTGGTGTTTTCTTTTGCTTGAAGAAGGGGGTTTTAGAAGATATATTTCATCGAATTTCACGTGTTTTGTTACAAACTGTTATTGTTGTGTCTTTAACAGAGTTGAAGGGCAGTCCAAAGTCATCATCCATGGAATTGCCACCAAGTCTAAATGAGACACCTCTGGCACAACACAAAAAGGCCACAAGGAGAAGAATCAGGAATCGCAGGATGTTAGCCCCCAGTAAGTTTGTCCACTCCTTTCCCTCATCCTATTGTTCTCCATAGAACATAACATACCCTGGGCTACAAGCTAGCTCTTCACTCCAGTCGAGCATGCAGACCACCACCACCACACCCTTTGCCCCGAACTTTTGGGCTTGTAAAGTTGTAAAAGAGCTGCTGCCCAAGAAGGTTCAAACACAAATGTTAGATATAAGAAAGAAAAATCATCATCACTAAGGGATGCATAATAAATAAATTGAGCAATAATGATTTGGGTTTTGTGGGGGTATTTGTTGCAGATCAAGTGTGCACAAACAAAGATGTTAGCATATTTCAGGGTCAAGTTGGCTTCTCAGGCATCCCGCAGTACATTGTGCAAATAGTGAACACATGCATGTCTGAATGTGCCCCATCAGACATTCATGTTTACTGTGGCTGGTTTGCTTCAGCCCTGTTGGTCAATCCCAACATCTTTAGCCGCATTGCCTTCAATGACTGCCTAGTTAATGGAGGTCGACCCCTTAGTCAAGGTGAAATCATCCGCTTCGAGTATGCAAACTCGTTCATGTACCCCATGCGATTCAAGTCTGCGAGCTTTTGTTAGACTCCTCCATTACAAACCCCTTGCACCCACCACCCCAGTTTTGACCTCAAGATTCAGAATCCCCCTAACTTTGATTTAGTAATAAAGCTGTAAATATGTTGCCTATTGACTTACTTGTGTGTGTGTGTGTGTGTGTGTGTGTGTGAGAGAGAGAGAGAGAGAGAGAGAGAGAGAGATTTTTCTATTTTCTGGATTTATTATTCTGAATATTCCCCACATGTATTCTGAATTTTGTGATACAAGTGGGTGTAGGGTTGAAGGAGGAGCTGGGAGGGGAGGCACGGTATAGCATAGTTTCCAAGGATTGAATGTCAGGAGTGAAATAATGAGTTATGTGGATTGTGGGTATTGCAGATGGGTGTACAAACAAAGACATTAGCATAACGCAGAGCCAACTCGGCTCTGCAGCAGGCATTCCTCAGTACAGTGTTCAGATAGTGAACACATGCATATCAGATTGTGCGCCTACAAACATCCATGTCTACTGTGGCTGGTTTGCATCGTCGCCACCTCCCAACCCAAATACCTTCATTCGCCTTGCTTATAATGACTGTCTTGTGAATGGTGGTCGCCCTCTTGCACAAGGCAGTATCGTGGAGTTCCAATATGCTAACTCCTTCATGTATGCCCTTAGTTTCCGGTCTGCTAACTTTTGCAGATGAATTGGTAGAGAGCACCAGCTTATTATGGTTTATGTTTTGGGTTTAATAGGACCCCCATTTAATGAGACTTTTGACACACTTCCAGTCAAGAACTTTGGAACTTTTGTAGAGAAGAGTGACTCCACATAAACAATGAAAAAATGGGTTTTGCACGAAACAAAGTTGGTGGGTGGCCTCTAAATTGGTTTTCCTTCTTTTGAATTCACTCTCACAATTCCATGGTGAAGTTGCAAAATTAATAAGAAATTTCATAGATTTCAACTCCAAATGTCCCTCAACAAAGTGGTTTGCTTTTTGCATGAGTTAGTTGTTGTCAACTTTCTCTACCCCAATTCAATAAAGATTGTCAACCCATGCAAAGATTCTACCAAGATCACTGGACTAAATAAAAATTCTCCGATCAGCCCCTTGTTGCAAAGATTGTATTGTCCTTACAAGGTTTAGAATACAGTCTACAGTTTTTAGGGTTTAGGGTTTAGTGGTCATACTGGCAATTAATTTTGTATATTATTTGTAGAATGTTGAAATTTTCAAAACTACTTATTTCAAACCTTTGCAAAATTAGCTTTATGGTTTGTTTAGTAACAAAATCTATCCATACCCAAAGTTCTAACTTTTATGTTAGAAAAATAACAACCCTAATTTTTTACTATGTTGAATGGGTTAAAATGGGTTAAATGTAGTTTTGTTTTAGGAGAGATATTTAAGCCTCAAATTACATAATGTTTAGATATGACAAATTGTAATAACAACATGGTCCTTTCTTGAAGAAAAAGTTCAAAGACACCTAGTAAATGACATCACCTAGTGGTAGGTACCTTTACTATATCACAAGAGCATCATTGGTAGGAAAATGGTATTAAGTTTATGGAAACAAATAATAAAGTTAATTTGAAGACCCGATCTCATTTATATAATTTTTTATTCAAGGTTCCAATGATCACTTTAAATTCCTTCCTTAAATATTACCACTTGAAGTTTCTTTGGAGATAATTTTCATATTGGATACATCCAATTCACAAAATTAATTAAACCTTAAGACAAAAAGTGAAAAGCCATATTGTGTTTATAAATGCCATGAATGTTTTGTCCAAAATAACATCTATCAACTTCATATTTCATGGAAATTTTGTGTTTGGTTTTTAAGGGTTTTAAATCTTCATAAAATTACTCATAGATTGACTTGCTTATTTTCAATCTTCATGAATCAATGAACATCCATGAATATTTTTTTCATTCGTCCTTATTTACTCTGCAATGGAAGGTTTTTTCCCATCTAGGTATAAATATGTGTGATGCAAACCCTTATCATTATTGACCAACATCACTATAAATTACAATATTCTATCTCTTTACATTGTTCTTCAATTTATCATTATGAAATTATTTTCATATATTGAAGTTGTCTTTACATTACCCTACCTTTGTGTTGTCTTTTCACCTTGAAACCTTTTTTCACCCCTAAATTATGATTATTCACAAAGTGAACAAATTTCACTAAAAATGAATTTTAATTGCTAAATCTACACATTTATTGCACTTAATTCCAAATATTTGTTAAATAATTATAACAATAGTGACAACAATAAAAAAGGAAATTTTAAACCAATATTAACACTCATATCACAATCAACATCAGGAAAAAAGAGTTTGAAACCTTATTTAATGTCAATGTATTTTTTTGATGCTAGGTTTTTATTTCATTTTGAACTTGCCCCCCTTTATGGGAAAAGTATGGCTCTTGGCATCAAGTCCCCTTTCTTTTGTGAATAACTTTATAATATAAAAATGATAATAATTCATGAATTTTTCATACCTTAGTTAAACACAAAATCTTTACCAATTTTTGTGTGTATCATTCCTATTGGGCATATTAACAAAGCAACACAAATCAACCTTCCAAAGAAGGTGATGAAACACATTCAAAGTTGTAAACCTTCATGAAGAAACCTTACAATGTGTTTAACCACTTGATTATGCTTTCATCATTACATAAACAACCATGCTTTTAATAGATTCATTCACATTATTTTATCATGCATGGATTTGGTTTGGTTTCCACCATGAATGGAGTGTTAAATGACATAATTGAAAACTTTCAATTATTTCTTAACTAATTCAACACTACTTTTAAGATCTAGACATTAGCATGCATCAAAAGCCTAGCTCCATTTTTTTGGCAAATGCCTAATTGATGCATCGAACCCTAAACCCTGATACTTCACTAGTTGTGTGATTGTCATTGGTGAATAAACATTCATTTTCAAAATGTGCATGGTGTGTGGTGCATTTGAAAACTGGTCAAACCATACCAAAATACATGCACTATGTCATGCTTCACTTTCTTATACTATAAGTTACAAATTTGTTTTATTTAGAACATGTACATTAGACCCATTTACATGCACCAAAGATTCTTGAAATCAAAATATAGTGAAAACTTCAAACATTTGAAAAAACCAAAATCAATCCATGTTTGCAATAGCGTGTTTTTTTAATGTGATTAGTAATATTCTAGTGCCCAAAACTTTTCAACATTAACACTTTTTTTATACAATTAAGGTCATCTTTTACAAAAATAGACATTTTTAAAGACAATATTTACTTAATTTCAAAAGTCCTCAATTAAGATTTGAACCTAAAATTGGTTGTACCATGGGTTTTCAAATCAATTTTTTAAACATTCAAATTAATCAATTAACACAACTTGTTGTGATTACCATGACTTTCAAATCACATCGCATCTACATATTCGTTTTTCTTGTAATATTTGGTGAGATTTGATGCCCTTTTGGTTCCTATTGTTTTGCATGTACCCACATTGATTGTAAAGACAACTCAAAATTTTTATTGTACTAAAGGAATAAATTCATTTTTTTTATCAATAGATTAGCATCTTTCCTTTGCCCATATAACCTTTAAACCATTACCTTACCCTAAGGTCAATTTCATCATTAAATAATCCTCAAAATTGTGAAATGAAATTTTGTGAAAATATGAAGTTGATATGTTGAAAATCATCATAATTATCATAAGCTACATTCTAAATAATTTCACTACTTGTATCACAATATCATAGTAGATGATGGAAATATATTTACTTTCAAAATTTTAAAAATTATTCATTTTGTCAATGTGGAAACTGACCTTAGGCTACAATATGTGGAGATTGAATTAAAAGGAAGATATATTCATATGGGTCAACAATGACAACATAGCAAGTTGCAACCTTGTATTTTGGAAAGGATTGCATTGACATGCAAGGGGATTGATCAAGTGTGGAAGAAAGGATAACATGTAACTATTTGCCAACCACACAAAAGTTGATTTCACAAACAATGGATGTTAACATGTTGTTTATTGCATCATGTTTCCTAATATGTTTTAAACTTCCATGTGCATAACACATAAGGTGGATGTTCAAGGGCTCAATGGGATGATTACAAATGCAACAATGAAAGCTTATTGTTATCAACAAGAAAGTCTTAACTTGGTGTAAAAGTAACAAAATAAATTGGTAATGGCAAGCAAAACATGGGGAAGATTAATCATGTCATTAACCAAGTTCTCATGCTTGGGGTCTAAGAATGAAAGGATGTGAGCTCAATGAAAGTTTGTTGCATAACCCATGAAAAAAAATGTTAAAAAATGTTTTTAAATGTGTGATGGTGTAAACATTCTAAATTTTTTTCTTACAAATCAATTTTTTTTTTTTGCCAATGAATTGTCCAAATGGGGAAAGACAAGACTAAACAAAGGGTGAAAAAAGGGAACATGGTGCTTTTGATTGTTGTTAAAAGAGGATAATGTTGGTGTCAATGCCTTTGATAAGGAAGGGGGTGGCTCAAGTAGAAACCTATAAGTTAGGAATGAAGCTTTTAACTAAGTTCTCATGTTTGGCCCCATAATGAAATTATGTAAGTTCAATGGAAGTTGCATAACCCATGAAAAGGAATGTTAAAAAATTTGTGATGGAGTAAACATTCTAAAATTGTTTCTTGATATCAATTCAACCTTTTACTAATGAATTGTCCAAATTATTATGGGGGAAAATAAGCCAAGTTAAGGGTGACAAAAAGGAATAAGGTGCTTTTGATTATTATGAAAAAAAAACATTAGAGTTGATGCTTCTAGTATGGAAAGGTTTTGCCCAAGTGAAAACCTTTAAGTTAGGAATTATGAACATCTTAGCATACCTTCAAAACACTTTTGATAATGGGTGTAATTGAAACACGGCCAATGACATATGGAAAAAAATATAACGTTAATGCATTAAAGCCCCCACTGGAAATATAAGGACCTTAAACTACAATTACACCTAATGTTAACTTGGGGTGAAAGCACACTATAGTGTCTCCCTTTGGGCACTTTTGGGTTTAATATTATAATACATGTAATATAATTGTTCCAAAAGTATTGTAAATTTAATTTTGGGTGTCAATTTTGATTTTTGGGACCTATAACTATTTTTTTACACAAATAAATTATGTAATAATATTTTTAATAAATAAATAAATTTTAATATCTATATTGAAAAATCCATGGATATATTTATAATATACATTGGTATAATAGGGCCATTATCTCGTTTTGACTACATTAATTTTAAGGTTTCATTAGTCATTAAAATAATTCATTTTAATGAAATAAAAAATATGGCCCATTTAATTATGCTTGTCATTTTCCATGTGAATGCACAATTACTTGTCAAATTTTCAATTTACCACACATTTATCACATCTTTCTTGAAAAACTCATTTTTTAAGATGAAAATTTTCAAATTGGTCACATGGTATCCAAACATGGTTCAAACTATGTGTAATGACATGGGTCAATATATCTTCAACTTTCATAAAAATGAAAAATTATTTTAAAACATTTTGGAGTATATTTGTGTTTTTGAGTACATAAGTACACTACATTTGTTTTCACAAATACATTCCATTTTCCCACTTTATAAAATGAAATGAAATAGTTTTTTTTCTATTATCTTGCCTAGGTTATATTCTAACATAATATGCCAAGATATTGTGATTTTTTTTCAAAATTTTAAGGTGTGATACATTCAAACGTGCACATCCCTAGAAAATAGTACAATGTGACACCACAAAAGGGGTCACCATAATGTGCTTTCACCCTTTGATGTTAAATTGACGTTAAAAGAAATAAGTTTTTTTATTGCATTTAGATTAAGAATGTTAGCTAACATCAAATCCTAAGTGGAATCTTAAGTGACACAGTTAAATGGGTTTCAAGTTTATGATAAGTTAATGTTAATTTAAACCTCATTTTTTCAAAAAACATAAATTTTAAAATAAAAACATAATGTTAAGTAGCAACTTATTAAAGGGAGCCCTTTAAAAGTGAATTTTAAATTTTTAAAATGAATTTCCATGGTTCTCCTAGGTGTGAGCAAGTAGCAAAAAAATGTTAATCAACATTTTTTTATAAATGATGTTATTTAAATGTTAACCTATTTAACATTATGGGGTTTAACACCACATTTGATCGCAACTTCAAACCTAAAATAAAATAAAAAATGTTGAAAATAACATGTCTAGAATGAAAGGAAATATATCAAGTCTTGAAGAGTAAATATAAAATTGTGGAATGGACATTACACAAAACAATGAGTTAACATTCAATATCTAAAGATTACCCATTTTATGGAATAAATTCACATGTTTAACATCTTTAAATGATGTTTTTATATGAAGGATGAAACAAAGAAAAATATCGAAATGGAACATTCAAAACTTTGATACCATATAAAGGAATTTAAAGCGATGTAAGCTAAAATTAACAATAAAACCATGTGGAGGAAATGTAACACATTTCCAAAGGTTGGATAAGAAAGACATGTAGTTCATAATTGGAAAACCAAATAATTATAAATCAATGAAACCAATGAAAGAAGACCTAAAATGTGGGTGTCATGAATGATAGATAAGACATGTAAGAAGGGACACAACCCATTACAACGTGAAAGGCCACACAACAACCTCACAATAATGGCCATCTTAGGGAGTATATACCCTTGTAATTGCCCATGGTATGTGGTATGACAATGACATCGCCTTCACAATCAAATAATGAATTTTATAATATGGAAGAGACTAAAAGATGCAAACAAAGAAAATGATTTGTGTTATTTCACCTTCTATAACACATACTTTTTTAAATGACATGTTTCTCAATGGCAAATTGAATGGCATTTCTCACATTGATTTACAAAACTACTTGGTCATGATGAACTTTGAGTACACATTGCATGCCATTGATGACCAAGTCGCATTGATTTTTAGTGGTAGGTTGCAACCCTAAATTGGTGAGGGGAAATGTGATAAATCTAATCATGAGATTGAGAGCACAAGATACAATTAGTGAGATGGTAAAACACTTCCTTTATAAAATTGGAGAAACCATGTTTACAAGCTCTTCTATAGTCATAAGATGAGACATCCCCATGGCATATTGTGCAACATGAAAATGAATGTGTTCTTGCATGATGTGATAAGAAAACTAATACAATTATGGTAACCCACTCATAAAGTCTTTTCAATTGGAAATTTGCATATATGTGTTTAAAAACCATATTCTATAACAACACTTCATTGACAAGTGAGCATTTGATTGAATGTCAATTCAAACACCTTAAAAGAAAGTTCAAGATTTTGATTAACTTCAAAATCCTCAACAAAAATATTTTAAAAACCACATGAAACAATATGAAAGACTTTAGAAATCAATATCATCTTAGAAGAAATTGGGGAAGGTGCAAAAGGAGTACATGAACAAATGTACCATTCCTTTAAATGCTTGAAAACCAAACTAAATTGGACACACTTTAGGCAAGAAGGTCAAATTGGTAGGAAGAATGAAAAGAAAAGCTAACAAGAATTTAGACAAGACAAGTATTTGAATTCATGATTTCAAACATAAGATCCAATATATAAATAAAATGGATTGAGATTTATTTTCATATGGTACATGGATATATGAGTAAGTGTTTGGTTGATACAAGTGGAATGTGTATCCAAGCTTGATAATACTTCAATAAATTGCAATCTCATATTTAAATCTTAACCACTATCGAAAGAAATAACACTATGTAAAACAATTTGGATCAATGGGAATCACAAACAAGACAAACTACATGCATTTGCCACAACTTCAATTTTTAGCACCAAGAATTGATGAAATTGACACATCACAATGGTGACATTGAAGGCCTAAATTAATTTGGCAACATCCAATTCCACCCACAAAATTATATCCATTACACTCAACATTGAAGAAGCAACAAATACTAATGGCATATGAAAGGAGCCTATGGCAATGATTGGAGGGAGTACAAGCGTCTATGAAAATGTTTTAAATGAACACTAAATTGGTCAAGTTAGAGTTGGGCTATCACTTTTAGGGTTATTGAAGCCAACATATTCAAAAGTTAGGTGTTCTTTGATATTAGGTGGGTAGCTGGTCCTTGATAAGGATGCATGTACTTGTGCACATATTATGTAGTACTATACATAGTAGTACAACATAGGTTTTAATTCTAATCCAGTCTGCACAATAAAAAAATGGACATCTCTTTGTATATGTCGTCTGAACCTACCTCTTCCAAGTTTAACTACCTCATTCCTTTGCCTTCCACAATGCATATACACCTACATGAATATGAAAAGGGATATTAACATGTGCCTTTTCATGTCCATGTTATTTATTAAAATAATCTAAGAACCTATTTCTTTCAAGCCTAACTACCAAACCCTTTTCCCATGCACACTTACATGGACATGAAAATAAATAATTTTGAGATATGGGATACATAATGATGAACTATTGAGAACCATACATGACCATAAGAATAGAAGAAAACTTTTCCCTCAGGGCCAAAAGTATTGCACTTGTTGAAATAAATTTGTATAACTACTCCTTTTTCAAATCGTGAAGTTTACTTGCATGCAAATTGGTTAAAACAATAATTCATGTGCTTGACCCATTGAAATGACAAGTAGCATGTTCATAGTTTTTCATATTTTTAAGAAATTTTCAATTTACAATGGTTTGTTCCAATAAGAGAGTTTTTGTGTCACACTCACAAACTTTGGAGATCCAACCCCATCTAAAAAATTAGGCATGCATTATGATTTGATCAAATTTGAAAACTTTTAATTGATAAAGAAGGCTAGAAATTTATAAACTTATGTGTCATATTTCAAATCATAATCTATATGGTTCTTGTAATTTGTAGCATTGACTATGCAATCTTATTTTATGCCTAATGCTTATATGAATTATATATATTTCCTATAATTCATAATTCATTAACAAATGTTTTTATCATGTGCAATAGGCTCATGAAAAATGGTCACAAGCATATTACAACAAATGTTTATGTTCATTCATGAACAATGAACATTGATTTGATATTTCTACCTTCACCTTGAGATTATAATTAGATGTTAGTTTGGACTTTTGAAGAAACACCTTGGAGATTCATTACAATTTTCATTAATTGTGTTTGAAGCACATAGGAGTACATTCCAAAAAGTGAATTATGAGATGAATTGCAAAGTTGTTAGCCTTTACTTTAAGTGTGTGACATTAGAATTTTTTTGGTTCTTTTGCGTTCATGTTGTAGATTCCAAGGTTAATGTCCTTACTTTAAGTGTGTGGAGTTAAAGTTTGTGTTAGATGTCTTGTGTTCTTGTTGGATTGTTGTTATTTGCTCCTTTTCCTTGGATTTTGTTTTGTAACATTCACCTTTGCCATTTTTAATTTTGATTTTAGGGAGTCATGCTTACTTCCCATCAAATTAATCTCTACCACAAACATGAAATGAAGAACAAAACCCCAAGCATACACATCACTTGGCCTTATAAAGTATAAAATTATTTTAGGTTATCAACAAAAATGTCTAATTCTATATTTAGTTAAAATTAACAATGCAAACAATTACCGATTCCACCCAAAAAAATTAAAACCTTGCAAACTTCTTTTTAAACTTGTACTTATTGGCACAAGTATATAACAAGCTTAGAAATTACCTACATGTATAGATACCTTTAAATAAACTAAAATACACATACATGACAATCCACCAAAATATGTTATTAATAGATGGACACTGAATTTTGTGATAAATATTGTTTACAAAAATGGGGCATGTAACATATGTGGATAATGAACTCTCATCACAATGAAATTGGACATTGATTAAAACATGTATTTAGATTTATTTACATTTTGTGATGTTCTTTTTATTTTCATTGAATACCAACCAAAAGATGTTTCCTTATATGTTTTGTGAACATGGATTTTAATTTATTTTGCACTAAAAGTCAAGTGTATTTGTTGTTTTGATCTATATGCAAGCATACCACATTGTATTGATTTAAGCTAAACACTAACATGAATTTTAATTTATTTTGCACTAAAAGTCAAGTGTATTTGTTGTTTTAATCTATATGCAAGCACACCGCATTGTATTAAACCCTTTCCTCCTTGTGACCCACCTTGTTTGGGTTACTTGCTTGCTTTGACTTTGGTCCTTGCCCCTTGTTTCTTTTTCTTTCCCTTTCTTCGGGTGCTTTCTTTTTATAATGTTTGTCAAGGTTTCATCACTAACATGTCTCACACTAAGTTATAAATCTTTTGCCCTTACATTACTTATATTCTAATTACCCTCTCTCGTCATTTGTTGGAATATCTTATATTGTCTTTCATGTTCAAGTAGCCATAACTTTGTGCATTCCCTAAATTCATGTCTTATAGATTTTATGTTTCAAGCAAGTTGAAGTGTCCATAGGAGAACATGAAAACAATATGTTATGAATTGGTCAACACAAAGAACACAACATCCTAAAAACAACAAATTCAAATATGCAAAGGAAATGACCCAAGGTGAATCCCCCACAAGGATATCATTGTTTGCATATATTCTGAAACATGCTTAAGATAACTTGGTGGATTTTTAATATGCTATGTATTGAAATAAAACAAAATAACATATTTTAATTTTTAAAATTTTTATTCTATATTTATTCTCATTATTAATTCTAGGCACCCTATTTACATTTAAATGTATTATAACATTTTCTTGTTAATGGATTAGTTGCACCTTTTTTTGCACATTGTTTGAAAAAAAAAAGGATTTGTGATTTCCTTGGGGGATCCCCCATGCATTATAAAATAATTGAAAGTGCATGGTTAGTTTCATCATTTACCCAACAACTAAAACAATAAAATTGTTTAAACTAGTGTTGGTTAAATATTGGTTTTTGACCTAGGTCTAAGGCATGGTTGAAACCTAGTTTACCTTACATGAATTTTGACGAAAAGCAGTTAAATATCCTACTTCCTTGGTATCAACTTTGAAAATACATGTTAAGACCATGTTGATTTAGTACCATTTTGGAAAAAAATTAATATACTACCTATATTTGGGTGCAAAAACTTGCATTTTAGGCTAGCATGTTATATTCAAAGCCTAAGCCTTTTTTTATCACCAATTTAATTCAAAATTTAAACCCACAAAATTTTACCTAAACCTTGGAACCTACCTTGATATCATAATAATTGAATTCTAGATGGGTATTTTAAAATTTTGACATTCTTTGCATAATGGGTGGGTATTATGCAATTTTCATGCAAATATTCAAAAAATTGCCCTTTATGTGCATGATAGATAGGCTACAAGCATTGCCAAAATAATACCCAAAGAAATTGATAATTGAATATATTATTTAAAGACCCGAATTGATACTAGTCAAGTCCATTTTTTTTCAAAAGTCAAGTATCTAGTACCCTATGTGTTGATAAAAAATCAAAATGGAAGAACTTACCCAATTGGGTTTTTTCTTAAAACTAAGAATTGGCAAATGTTGGTTTAAACCATAAGTTGGAAGATCTAATAACTTCAATTGTTGAATGTGACACTTTGTTAAAGAAGCCCAACCAAATCTACAAAAAAAAATTTACCATTATAGAAATAAAAAATAAAAACCACCAGATTTGACTATTATATATATATCCATCACATGGATGAAATTATTGCAAAAATGATGATTTTACAAATATTTACAATCTCATATTTCATTTAGGTTTTGCATTGGACTAATGATAATGGAAAGATGAAAAACTTAGGCCGAATTTTGTGGAATTAAGTTCCATTTGAATGAAATTATTAAATGACATCGCATACAACTTTAATAGAAATTCAATTCAAGTTCTCAAATGTGATTCTAACTGAATTTAATTGAATTTAAATTCAACCAAATTCAATTCAAATTCAAGTTCAATTAAATTGAATTCATGACATTCAATTGAAGAAAAAAAAATGCAAATTGTTGTATAATATATTGAAAATATGTTTGTCATTTCCATAAGATGTGATTATGGTGTTGAAAAAGAAACAATTTCAAAAAAACAAATCTTCATAATCATCAAGTACTTGATGACCATACATATGGGCTTTATTTGATTCACCTACATCAACTCCAATTATCATTGTTATTAGAATCAACTAAGTTTGGCAAAATATCATAAGGAACACTAAATATGAATTGAATAACATCCACAAATTAGACATTGAAATCCTCAAGGTATCATATTTAATGACACCCTTATCAATATTCAAAATGTTGATTTTTACTTGTATTATAATTAGTTGTTGAAAACCAACCAATGAAAATTAACCATTAAGAATCAAATCCCTTAAATACCTTTCAAAATGTTAAAATTTGGGTGAAGTAAAAGGTTTTACTAGTGTCTAATTTTCAAGCTAAGTTCTAGGTATAGAAGGCTTAGGTAGCTGGGATGTATAAAGTTTATAATGTTAAGTAAAATTTAGATCTTGTTTTAAAGAAACATCTAAAGTGACTAGGGTTTACAGTTTAGGGTTCTTGTTTCTTGGCAACACTCAAAGAACTTGTAATAGTTCTTGCATAGATGGTACATGTTAAAGAATAAAGGGGCCCACACATAGCTTTGTTCTTATTTTCCTAAAACATTCATGGTCGTTTTGCTTAGAGATTTGGTTGAAGTTCAAAGCTTTAAAACTTGTTTTTAAGTTCTTATTTTAGTGAAGTTTTTTGTTGTGCTTGGTTTTTCCAAGTTTTCTACACGTGTTCTTTTGTTTTCACTTTTCCATTTTTATTTTTCCTTATCTCAATTATTTTTTCCCTCACACTCCCTTTTGCTCCTCCCCTCCTTGTTTCCACTCTTTTTTTCCCTTTCATTCATTTCACTCTTCCTTTTCCTCCCCTTCAAACTTACACTCCCACTATTTCCTTACTTGTTTTGAAGATGTGTTCCCATTATTTTGTTGTTTTCTTTCTTCAACTTTATGCTCTTATTGATGCATTGCCTATTTACTTCAATCAAAGTTGTGTTCCTTTTTTTTTGTCATCTTCTCATTTCAAGTTTCCACTACTTTGTTGTTTGCCTGTTTCAAGCTCTTTTTGTTTTTATTAATGTAGCTTGTGATGTTGGTCCAAGTGTGAATTGGTTACCGAACTAATTTATCCTTGTAAAACTATGTTTTGTAATTTAATTGAATTTCCAATGACAAAATCTATTTAAAATTCAATATCTCCCACACTTCAAATATAAAGATTTCCAAATCACCTTCATTAAATCCTACTCATTGAGGGCTCTCCAACAATATCAAGAGTGCTCCCAAATTTCCACATAAATTTTAGTTTTGATTTTAATGTTTTTTTAGTGAAAAACTTGTTATATTCAATAACTTTTTCACTATAGGTTGAAACATTATGAGACCAATTTAATGCACCCCTACTTAAGGGATGTTTTCCCTATAATACCAAAAGGGTGGCAATAAGCATAATGGTTTGGGAGATTTCAACATGACAAATAAAACAAATAATAGACCTTCCTTAATAGATACATTGTTTTTCTTGTTCATGGTTTGCTCCTACTTCTTTGTTGCTTGTGACTTATTTTGAACTTGTTGCTTGTTTGATATTGTTGACTTTCCCTTTTATGTAAGTCCAAGTACTCGTAACATTGCCTACCTTCAATTTCAAGTTTCTTCTTTTGATAAGCTGTCATTTTTTTTTTAATTATATTTTTATTTGTTTGTTTGTGTTGTTTGTATGCATGTGTGTTTAGTTTGTTTGAATGTCTAATTATTGCATGTTCATTCATTTTCTTTGTGTGTGTTTGTTTATCTTGTTGTTAATTTCTATGTATGTATGTGTGTTTCTTTGGGTTTGTATCTTTAGTTTTGTTTTTTGTTTAATTTTTTTTTTATAAATTAAAAAAATTTGTGTAGGATTTTTGTGTTATACTCAATTTTTTTACTACATACATACTAACATTACACCACATTTTGCATTTCTACATTTTTTGCATGATGATGAGAAGAGAAAAAAATGAGCAAGGTTTTTAATTTGTTTTCAACTTTCATCCTTTCTTTGTAATTAATGATTGTTTTTACATTATAATAATCTAAGATTTTAATAAATTTTCGTGGTTTATTATTCTTTTCACTTCTTTGGACAATCCTTTCTTACAAATCCAAATTTCTTTCTTGAAAATTACCCAAAAAGGAATTCCACTATATAAAAATATTTTTTCTCACTTTTAATAGTAACATTGTACTATATCTATAATATGCAATGGAACATGGATTTTTATTTTTTGATATAGCAAAAAAATTATTTCAATGTAGTTTTATTTTCTATAGGTTATTATAATAGAAAAAATTATGTGGTTGCCTAGTTCTCCCCTCCTCAAGGAGAGAAAAATCAATTAGTTGGTTTTGATTTGTTTTTTTTGGTATTACACTTGGGTGGTGACCCAATTCCCCTTATTGCTTACGCAAAAAAAAAACTTGGTGGCCATTAAGTTTTTCATAATCCAGGGTCAAGTTTTTTTTTTTTTTTTTGAAACTTGGTAGCCACCAAATTGGTTTTTCTTTTCTTTTTTCACTTGGAAACCTAGCGACCACTAGGTCGTTTTTTTTTTCACTTGGAGACTTGGTGGCCACTAATTCGTTTTTTTTCACTTGGAGACCTAATGGCCACCAAATTGTTTTGAAACCACTTCGCAACCACCAGGTGTTTTTTTTTCCTTCTTTGCTTAGAAACCTAACGACCACAAAATCATTTTGAGACCACTTCATGGCAACCAAGTTGTTTCAAGAAACCTGGCGACCACTAGGTCATTTTGAGACCACCTAGTGGCAACCAAGTTATTTTATTTATTTTTTCTTTTTTTGCTTGGAAATCTAGTGGCCATTAAGTTGTTTCAACATTGGACTACCAGGGACCACCTAGTGGCCACCAAATCGTTTTGACTTTAAACCCTAAACCCTAAAGTGGTTACTAAGTGGTTTTTGTTTTCGCATGTAAACCACTTGGCGGCCACTAGGTGGTTTCCATCTTGGACTACCAAGGACCACTTGATGGACCATTTCATAAAATTAGGTGAACACCCAATTTTCTTCAACACTTAAAAAAAATTGAAAATTTATTTTTCATTACATTGTTTTATATTTTTCATTATATTTTCAATATAGTTGATCATGATATGAACATTAGGTTCTATTTGATGTTTTATGTGTGAATTTTGAAAAAAAACATTGAATGATGCAAAGGAAAAGAAAAGAATTTACCTCTTTGAATGCAGATTGAACATTTGATAATTTGTTGTGCAACTGTAGAAATCAAGCTCAAATAGTTTCATCAATAACCTTTGTTAAAGTTGTGTAATGTTGGGCCCTCAAATATTGATCTCCTTTTGATGTTGTTGTCACATTGTTGATTAAAACCATAGCACATTGGTTTCCATAGTATGCCTCAAGAAGTTGATATTATGTTCTAAAATTGTTACTAAAAACAAGAACGTCTTGATCAAATTCACCTTGTCCATTTGCAATGAGTAATTGCTTTTCACCCTTGTTATCCCCTACTCCCCTTACACCAATGACAATGACAACAATGGTAATAGACCTCCAATTCTAAATATAATTTTCGAATTTTCTAATGGAATCCATGTGGAAAAACATGGGAATTAAATTAGGTTGGAATGCAAGAATTGATGACACAATGGTTGTCGATTTAAATGTAATGACAACATGCATGTCAATTTTCTTCAAACCCTTTTTGGACTTTGATTCAATGCAAAAAAATTCCACTGTCATTGTCAAGGACACAAATAATCATGAGAACAAAGGCTAAAGGAAAGGTCTAAATCTAACTTCCAAACAAGGAACAAGATAAGATTTTGTGATTTAAAAATAAGAACACAAGAACTAAGAACAAGAACACGAGATGTGCAAAACAAACGTGAAAATGGATATTTATTATGTTAATATATGTAAACATGAACATGAAAAGAACATGACAATGCTATGGTGCAAAATCGTCCTTAAGATTGGTCTTGAACATACTAAAAGAAATGAAACGTCCTACTCCTATTTATACCCCTTTAGGTACCTAGTTTAAGGAAGTTTCCAAGGAGGCTTCTATGTGTGCATCAAGTAAAAAAGCTTCTTGGGAACCTTCATAACTAGGAGTTGACTATGAATTAACTGAAACTTAACTTGGACTTAACTAAAAATCAAACTAGGAGTTAATTAAAATTTAACTAAAATTTAACTACGAGTTAACTCGAACCTAATTTGGAGTTAACTATAACTTAACTGGGATTTAACTAGAAATCAATTTGGATTTAATTGAAAATTAATAGAGACGTAATTGGAACTTAATTAAAACTTGGTTAAAAGTTAATGAACATTATGGATGAATTCCATTTATTGAAAGATGATGTCTAATGTTCGCATTTGTCACATTCACAAACATGCCTTTTTACAAATGTTGTTCATGCATATTTAACTAAACACATTGTTCTTGTTGTGAAAAAAAAAAAAAAA
>Ga0209611_10005869_pt1 | contig 20395 bp, 19 predicted proteins | sample S1TSphgellanicum_3_FD_187693 | JGI IMG/M metagenome (GOLD analysis project Ga0209611, IMG submission 187693) | Host-associated microbial communities from peat moss isolated from Minnesota, USA - S1T2_Fc - Sphagnum magellanicum MG (SPAdes) (version 2) | ecosystem: Host-associated > Plants > Peat...
AGCACGATGGGCGGGCGGGCGGTGCCGACTTGGGGATCAACCACGGCGACAAAAATCGTGCCGGAGGGAAATTCCTCGGCGCACTGGTCGAGGAGATAGGCGCCCTCGGTCACGTTGAAGGGCGTGACGGTATGCGTGATGTCGAGCATGCGGGCATCGGGGTTGATGGTGAGGATGGCGCCCTTGAGCTGCGCGACGTAGGGATCGTCCCAACCGTAGTCGGTGAAAAGGCCGATGACGGGCTCGGCATGGGCGGAGGATGCGGGCGAGAAACCTGCCATGATGAAGATGAGAGCGGCAAGGCCAAGGATACCCAATCCACGGTAATTTGGCATAGTCGGTAGAGGCTGTATGAAAACGTGGCGCGGGTCACGCCGAAAGGATTTTTTACTTCTCGGCCAAAAGCGCTTCGAGATCCAGGCGACGCGTAAAAATCGCTACTTCACCGCTGGAGGAACGCGGCCATTCCTCACGCGGTCGATCGCGGTAGAGCTCAACACCATTTTCGTCCGGATCGCGCAGATAGAGGGCTTCGCTTACGCCATGGTCAGAGGCGCCATCGAGCCGGATGCCTGCGCGGTTAAGGCGGCGCAGGGCATCAGCCAGCTCAGCGCGGTCGGGATAGCGAATGGCCAGGTGGTGGAGGCCCGTCGAGCCCGGCGGAGGAGGCGAGCCGCCTGCGCTCTCCCAGGTGTTCAACCCGATATGGTGATGATAGCCGCCGGCGCTGATGAACGCCGCTTCCGATCCGAAGCGTTGCATGAGCTCGAAGCCGAGAACGCTACAGTAAAAACCGAGCGCGCGGTCAAGGTTGGCCACCTTAAGGTGGACGTGGCCGATATCGACGCGCGGATCGATGGGGGTGGTTGGGGTCACAAGCCACCATAGTCGAGAACCTTCATGGTTCAAGAAAACCGAAGCCCATTGCCAATCCGGTCGCAACGGGCTTCGAGATACCGAGGGATTCAGACTTAGTGCTGAACCGGCTTCATATCCTTCGTGTCGGTTTGCATGGACGCCGATTGATCCGCAGTGGTCGTCGTTGTCTGTCTATTCGTGTCGTCGGAGCATGCGGCGAGGGAGATCAGGCTGATGGAGGCGAGAGCGACAAGGATAAGATTTTTCATGCGATCATGATGCAGGGGCCATGCCAGGGCATGATTTTCTGAGTAAGCGTCTAATCTACAGCGTCTTATAAATTCATTGCCCGTTTCCATCCCGCCTTTTTCACGCTAATTGCGCGATGCAGTTGAAGCCTCGCCGTAAACTGCACGAGACTGGCCCCGCAGGCTTTACTGCGGCCCCTGCTCTTCGAGCTCCTCAAAGCGCGGCCCCACTTTTTTGCCGACATAGCTCAAGGATTTGAAGAGCATGACGTAGAACAGGATGGTGGCGAGTATCGCGATGACGGCGGTGATCCAGTGGTGTGCGCGAAGGCGCTGGATCGGCGGGCCGAAGGCGATCATGCCGAACAGGCTGGCGACGACGATGACGGCGTCGAAGCTGGCCCGCTGCCAGTAGCCGCCGCCGAGGTGCAGCCACATGCCGAATTCATCAAAGGTGAGCGCCAGGCTGAAGCCGTAGGCCGCCGCGCACCACCACCGCTCGCGTTCGCTGACCTGATAGAAAAGGAGAATGCCCGCGACGGTGCAGAGAAGAAAGATGCCGTAGTTGAGGTGATGCACATGAGTCTGGCCCATGTGCAGAAAAAGATCAGGGATCATGCGGCCCATGATGAGGATCACGAGGAGCCGGGCCGCGATGAAGGTGAGCAGAAAAGTGGTGAAGACGACGCGGGCCAGGGGGCGAACTTGCGCCCGGGCCCTGGTTCCGTCCGGGGATGGCGTGGGGGATGAATCGGCTTCGTTCACTCGTTAATAAAAAAGCCCCTGCGACAGAATCGCAGAGGCTTTTTCGGTTAAAGTTGGAGGGTTATTATTTCGACCAGGTCGCGCCGCCATCGGTGCCGATGGAAAGCTTGGCTTTGCCCGAGGAGAGAATGGCCTTGCTGGCATCCGATAGGTCATAGTGGTCCATCACGTTGTCCCAACTGGCGCCGCTGGCGAAAGTGACCGGCACGACGTAGCTGCTCTTGTCCACGAGCACAGTGGCCGTGGAGTCGGACTTCTTTTGGATGGTGGCCATATCGCTGTCATACGAGTCGGCGCGGGCGATGGTGAACGTCGCGAGAATCGCAACGAGTGAGAGGGCGAGGATGAGGTGGAGGTGTTTCATAATGATTTAGTTGAGTTGGTTTTGGGCAAGCTACCAGAAGATGCCTGCCCGACAATCACTTTTTAGAGGGGCCTTTGGGGGGGCGATTTGACGGCCCGTCCTTCTGGGTTATTGGTTTCTGACCATGCCCACCCTGCAAGACCCCATTCGAATCGGAGCTTGGAACCTGCGTAACCGCATCATCATGGCTCCGCTGACCCGCTGCCGCGCGAGTGAAGGGCGCGTGCCCAACGAGTTGATGGCGGAGTATTACCGGCAGCGGTCCGGGGCGGGGATGATCATCTCCGAGGCGACCTCGATTTCCGCGATGGGCGTCGGTTATCCGGATACGCCGGGAATCTGGTCGGACGAGCAGGTGGAGGGTTGGAAGTTGGTGACGAAGGCGGTGCATGAGGAAGGCGGCACGATTCTTCTACAACTCTGGCACGTGGGCCGTATTTCCGATCCGAGCTATCTCGACGGAAAATTGCCGGTGGCGCCGAGCGCAATCGCGGCGAACGGACATGTGAGCCTGATCCGGCCGAAGAAGGCCTTCGTCACCCCGCGCGCGCTGGAGCTGGAGGAAATTCCGGGGATCGTGGCTGATTATCGCAAGGGCGCGGAAAATGCGAAAGCGGCGGGATTCGACGGCGTGGAGCTTCACGGGGCGAACGGCTACCTGCTCGATCAATTTTTGCAGGACAGCACGAACAAGCGGACGGATGAATATGGCGGGCCGATCGAGAACCGGGCACGGCTGATGTTCGAGGCGGTCGATGCGGCGATTTCGGTCTGGGGCCCGGACCGGGTCGGGCTGCACCTTGCGCCGCGGGGCGACGTTTACGAGGGCGATACCAATCCAGCGGCGACCTTTGGTTACGTTGCGAGTGAAGCAGGCAAGCGGAACATCGCGTTCATCTGCGCCCGTGAAACCCTCGATGAACCGCGGCAGGGGCCGATGATCAAGAAAGTGTTTGGCGGCACGTTCATCGCGAACCAGAAATTGACGAAGGAGACGGGGAACCAGTTGCTCGCGAAAGGCGAGGCCGATGCCGTGGCGTTCGGCCAGCTTTTCATCGCGAATCCCGATCTGCCGCTCCGTTTTGCCAAGGATGCCCCGCTGAACATGCCCGATCCGGAGACATTTTACGCTCACGGCGTCGAGGGCTATACCGATTATCCGTTTTGGAAGGCGTAGAACATTTTCAGAAATATTTTAGCCGCTTTGGGCCCTTCGTAATTCTCGGTGGCCCTCCGGGCCAAGAGGCAGGATGGAGGCTACATTATTTTTGAAAACGCTGTCGTGCGTTACAAATTCCCCTTGGACAGTGGCCAATCTTGTTGAGATGATCCGGAGATGAGCGAGCGCCTTGCGCAACTTCAAGTGGCGGTCGAGTCGATGCACGGATGCCCAGCCCAACATGTCGCGTCCAAGCCCGTCGTTGAGTTTCACCGTGGCAGTGTGTTGTGGGAGGGCGATGTGGAAACTTTCGAGCTTACGGGGCATTCCCAGGCGAAACGCTGCTACGCATGGGTGCATGTTGACCTTGGCGAGCCTCAATATTTTACGGTTTTGGAAATTCCCCCCGTGGATTCAGCGGAAAGTGCGGTGAAGATTGCTCTTAAAGCGGAATGAGCGGATCGAGCGATCTGTTGTGCGGGCGTGAAGACCGTGTAGGCTCTCTTTCCTATGAAGAGAACTTTCGCTGCCGTGGTGGTACTCATTGGGGTGTTCTTGACCTTGGCTGGCTGCGCGTCGGTCAGCGTGCAACCACAGACGGCCTGGGCGACGAAGCAGCCGCCGCAGAAGGTTTATGTGCAGGACTTCTCCACCGACGGCGAGTTTAATGTCGATCGGCAGGACACGGAACTGGTGCAATTCAAGGCCGATCTCCAGAAGATGATGACGGCGGGAATCACGACGGATCTTACCAAGCGGCTCATTCCCGCCGTGCCTGCGGTGAATGTGCCTCCGCCCGGGCAGGAGGCCGCGTGGCTGATCCGGGGCGAGTTCGTGCGGGTCAACCAGGGCAGCCGCTTTTTGCGCGGGGCGATCGGGTTTGGCGCGGGCGGGACCAAGTTTGAAACGCAAATATGGGTCTATGATTTGTCGACGACATCAGACCAGCCGTTCCTGACCTTTACCACCACAGGCGGCAGCAACGCCGAGCCGGGCGCGCTGCCAACGCTGGCCACGGATCCCCTGTCGCTTGTGATCGAGGCCGCGGGCGGCGCTGGAAATGTCGCTCACGGTGTGACCGAGGACACGGAGCGTACCGCGCGGGAAATCACGGCCGAGTTGAGCGATTACCTGTACCGCAGCCACTGGATTTCCGAGGACAAGTGGATCGCGCCGAAGCTCCAGTCAGATTAATGGAGGGTCAGCCTCCGGCCTGAGCCTATTCGTTTTCACTTTGCAATCCCATTGTCAGGAATGAGATCGCGTCCTATCCTATCGGATAGGAGACGGGTATTTTCCATGGAGGAATGGGACGAGCGCGGACGGCGCATGGAGGCGCTCTCCGCGCGGCTGGCCGCGAAAGGTTTTGTCATCTCCCGTCCCCCTATCGACCAACAATGGCGCAAGAGCCCGCAAAAGCGTGCGCTTTTGAAGAGGCTTTATGGACCAACCGGCCAAGCCTGAAGTCCCTCGTTCCCAAGTTTCACTTGGGAACGCACTTGCTGAGGCAATTTCATTGCCGATCTTGTAGCCGCGCTCGTAAGAGCGTGGTACACCGCCTCACTACAAGTTGACGCGAAATGAAATTTCTCGAGGAACAGGAGACGTTCCCAAGTACAACTTGGGAACGAGGGAGGCAATGAGAGCAAAAACCCCTTCGCCGTATGGTGAAGGGGCTTAGGATTCAGCGACGGTCATAAACCGCCGCTACATTAAATAATGGTTACGAGCAACCGAGGCTGGCGCCGCAGTTCAGGCAGGTCGCGCAGGAGCCGGTGTGCTTGATCTTGTTGGAGCCGCATTCGGGGCAGGTGAGGCCGTCCTTGAAGCGGATGATGAGTTCGCTGGAGTCGGTCTCGATGGTGGTGGTGCCGCCCATGCGATGATGCGGGGCCAGGGTGGGGGAATCCTCGTTTACCGGGAGTTCCGTGATGGGCTTATTAACCGTTTTTTTTTCGATCTCGTGGATCTCCTTCATGGGGAGTTCCTGCTGACCGGCGCCGGGGTTGCTCGCCTCGCGATAGCCGGGGATGAATTGGATGCCGAGCCAGCGGAAGATGTAGTCGGTGATCGACTTGGCGATGCGGATGTCGGGGTTCTTGGTGAAGCCGCTCGGCTCGTAGTGGACATGGGAGAATTTCTTCACCAGCGCCTCGATCGGCACGCCATATTGCAGCGAGAGCGAGACGAGGGTGCCGATGGTGTCCATCAGGCCGCCGATGGTGCTGCCTTCCTTGGCCATGGTGATGAAGAGTTCGCCGGGGCTCTTGTTGTCGTCGAAGAGGCCGACGGTGAGGTAGCCCTCGTGGCCGGCGATGTCGAACTTGTGAGTGATGGAGACGCGGGTGTCGCCCATGCGGCGGCGGACCGGCTTGGCGGGCGCGATGGCGACAGGAGGGGGGGTAGGAGCAGGCGCGGCCACGACCGTCTCGGCGGTGCCCATGTCCTTGTTCTTTTTGACGTTGAGCGGGGCGGAGCGCTTGGAGCCATCGCGGTAGATGGCGACGGCCTTGAGGCCGAGTTTCCACGACTCGACGTAGGTCTGCATGATGTCCTCGACGGTGGCCGTATTGGGCAGGTTGACCGTTTTCGAGATGGCACCGGAGAGGAACGGCTGCGCGGCGGCCATCATCCGGATGTGGGCGCGGTAGTGGAGCGAGCGCTCGCCGTTGGCGGGACGGAACGCGCAATCGAAGACGGAGACGTGCTCCTCCTTGAGGTGCGGTGCGCCTTCAATGGTGTCCTTCTTGTCGATGTAGGCGACGATTTCCGCCACCTGGCTGGGATTGTAGCCGAGTTTCTCGAGCGCGCCGGGGACCGTCTGGTTGACGATCTTGAGCATGCCGCCTCCGGCGAGGAGCTTGTACTTGACCAGCGCGATGTCGGGCTCGATGCCGGTGGTGTCGCAATCCATGAGGAAGCCGATGGTGCCGGTGGGCGCGAGGACGGTGACCTGCGCGTTGCGGTAGCCGTGCTCGGTGCCTTTGGCCAGGGCGTTTTCCCACGACTTGACGGCGGCGACGCGGATCGAGGCGGGCGCGGTCGAGTCGATGTCGGCGCAGGCTTTCAGGTGGCGTTCGATGACTTCGAGCATGGGCTTGACGTTGTCGGGCGCGAGCGGCTTTTCGACTCCGGCGCAGCGCGAGTTGAGGTAGCCGGGGAAGGGGCCGGTCGCCGCGGCGATTTCGGCGCTGACTTCATAGGCGGTGCCGGTCATGAGCGCGGTGATCGCGCCCGCGAGGCCGCGGCCTTCGTTGGAGTCGTAGCCCTTGCCGTAGCTCATGATGAGCGAGCCGAGGTTGGCGTAGCCGAGGCCGAGGGTGCGGAAGATGTGGGAATTCTCCGCGATGGGCGCGGTGGGATAGCTGGCGTTGTCGACGAGAATTTCCTGCGCGACGATGAAGACGCGGACGGCGGCGCGGAAGCGGGTGACGTCGAAGGAGCCGTCGGCCTTCTTGAACTTCATCAGGTTGAGCGAGGCGAGATTGCAGGCCGTGTTGTTGAGGAAGAGGTACTCGGAGCAGGGATTGGTCGAGTGCTGCCGGTCGGTGCCCTTGCAGGTGTGCCAGCCGTGGATAGTGTCGTCGAACTGCATGCCGGGATCGCCGCAAATCCAGGTACCCTCGGAAATCTTGCGCAGCAGGTCCTTCGCGTTCTTTTGCTCGCAGTTCTTGCCTTCGCGGACAGTCTTGGTCCAGTAGGGTTTGTCCTCGATGGCCGCGTTCATGAATTCGTCGCTGGCGCGGACGGAAAGATTCTCGTTCTGGTACATGATCGAGCCGTAGGCCTCGCCATTGTAGGAGCCGTCGTAGCCCTGCTCGATGAGCGCCCAGGCCTTCCGCTCTTCCTTCTGCTTGGCCATGATGAATTCCTCGATGTCGGGATGCGTGTCCTTGAGGGTGTTCATCTTGGCGGCGCGACGGGTCTTGCCGCCGCTTTTGACGACGTTGGCGATCTGGTCGTAGACCTTGAGGAACGACATCGGTCCGCTGGGGCGTCCGCCGCCGCTCATCTTTTCGCGGGTGGAGCGGATGGTGGAGAGATCGGAGCCGGTCCCTGAGCCGAACTTGAAGAGCATCGCTTCGGAGCGGGCGAGGTCCATGATCGATTCCATGTTGTCGTCGACGGCCTGGATGAAGCAGGCGCTGCCCTGGGGATATTCGTACTGCGTGGCGGCGCGCTCGGTCTTGTTGGTCTGGCGGTTGAAGAAGTAGTTGCCCTTGCCGCTCTGGCTGCCGACGCCGTACTGGTGATAGAGGCCGACGTTGAACCAAACAGGCGAGTTGAAAGCGCCATGCTGGTTGACGCAGAGCCAAGTCAGGTCGTGGTAGAAGGTTTCGGCATCCTGCTTGGTCTTGAAGTAGCCGTCCTTCTGGCCCCAGTCAGTGATGGTGCGGGTGACGCGATGGACGAGCTGGCGGACGGAGGTCTCGCGGCCGTTGTTGGTGGGGTCGGTGCCGTGGGCGATGTCGCCGTAAAAATACTTGGAGACGGCGATCTTGGTGGCGAGGACGCTCCAGCTCTTGGGTACCTCGACGTTTTCCTGCTTGAAGATGGCCTTGCCGGAATCGTCGGTGATCTCCGCGGTGCGCTTTTCCCACTCGATCTCGTCGTAGGGATGGACGCCGGGCTTGGAGAAGGCGTGCTCAAAGGTGAGGCCGCGCCCCTCAAACTTGGTCTTGGCAGTCGTTTCGCCCGCGACCACGGCGGCAGCGTGAATACCGGCTGTACTTGTGCCACCACCACTACTGGTCGGGGTTTCGGAGGGGACAAGTTCAGTGCGGCGAACGCTGGGCATGGTGGTTTTCATAGGGCGAAGTAGGGGCATATGAGAGCGTGAGTGCAGCGGCTATCCGGCAGTCCGATTTCTACCGTATAAGGTAGCACGTTGCGGTGTGTACTACTACTAATTGTGGTTTCGGCGGTCAATTAAAAACGTGTAATGCGGGTCATTTTGATAGTAAATGTGTCAATTGGAAGGAGATAAAATGGATGCAGAGGGCATGAGAGGTAATGTATACTTGTGTATAACTACGCGCAAGTACAATTTGCGCGCCGCAATCGTCTTTTGTCTTTTTAGTGTCGCGAATTCCGAACAGCATGAGTGGGCAACTCAACATTCGATCCCATGAATTACCTGGCCAGGACGCGCGAGCGCCTTCAAAAGAAAATATTGCGGTTCCCGATTGTCAGGTATTTCCGTGCTCCCGCAATCCGGTCGCAATCGGTTTCGATGTTGCAGGACAGCACCCTGGCCCGGAGCGCGGTGCATGCGGTCGATGAGCATTGGCGCGCGCGTATCGCGGAAGTGATGGCCTGTCCGGATAACGATTTTATTCCGCGCGTGGCGGATGCGGGCGTGCTGAAGGACAACATCATGACGATGCATAATGGCATCCGCGTTTACGCGCTGAGCTATTACGGCGCGGGGATTCTCAATATGCTGATCGAGAACAAGGGCGTCCATGAGCCGCAGGAAGAAAGGGCGTTCATGGAGGTGCTGCGGCATCTTCCGGCCCACAGCACGATGCTGGAGTTGGGCTCGTACTGGGCCTTTTATTCGCTCTGGTTTTTGGCCGCGCACAAAGACGGGACCTGCTATATGGTGGAACCCGAAGGGCCGAACCTGGAGGCGGGCAAACTGAATTTTGAGTTGAACGGAAGGAAGGGGCATTTCGAGCAGGCCTATGTCGGCGACGCGGACAAAACGCCTCTGACGAATCTCAAGACAATTTCGGTCGATGGATTCTGCGCGCGTCAGGGCATTCAACATCTGCACGTTCTGCATGCCGACATCCAGAGCAAGGAAATGAAAATGCTGCGCGGCGCCGAAGGGATGCTTTCGCGCGGCGCGGTGGATTACATTTTTATTTCGACCCATACCAATGGATTGCATCGGGGCTGCCTCGAGATATTGAAGGGTCATCACTATGTGATTCTGGCTTCGGCGGACCTCGACGATACCTATTCGTCGGATGGGCTCATCGTGGCGAAAAGAGCTTCGCTGGGGACCGGACCGATGAAGGTGGAGATTTCCCATAAACGCGTCTGATGGAATTCTCATGGGTCAAGAATTTGCAGAGTTTCCTGGGCATCTATAGCCGAAGCGTCTGCTACGCGCTGGCGCTGATGCTGGCGGTGGTTCTGACCGTTCACATCGCGACCGGGTCAGTGATTCCCATTGCGGATGGCGAAGGCTACGGAATGCGCACGTTTGCGCTCTATGGTTACCTGCACACGGGCCAGTGGGACGAGTTCGGGAAGCTGCTGGCGCGCCCGGCCCAAAGCATTTTGCCTCCGCACGACCTGCTCTTTTTCCTGCTGCCGGCAAGCCTCGCGGGGACGGTGACCTATGCGGCATTGCTGGAGGGCACGACCTTTCTCCTGCTGGCTTATGCGGTCGGCAAGGCGGCGCAGGTGTTGAATCGTCCGGCCTGGGCGCCGGTGATCTTTCTGCTGGTGAGCGTCAACAACATCGCGTTGATGGATTTCTATGACTTCTACCTCGATATGATGTTCTGCGCGTTTGGATTTCTCGTCATCGCGTTGCAGATGAACGCGTGGAAGGAAAACCGGACGCAAACGAGCATGGTTTCCGGTGTCGCGCTCGGACTGCTCTTTTTCGTGAAGCCGGCCAACGCACTCATTTTTTTGGTGACCTATGTTCTGTCTGAACTATTTTACGCCATCGCCGCGCTGCGATCCGTGGCGGCGAAAGAGGATCGCCGGCCTCTTCTGATAAATATAGTGCGACAGACCGCATCTAGACTCGCGGGTTTTCTGCCGGTGATCTTCCTAGTCTATCTTTGCGGCGGCGTGGACTCGATCCTTCAGTTGATCGAGCAGAATGAAGTCCACGAGCAGTTCACGCCCGTGGCGGTGGGCGGCCTGTTGCGGCTGTTTTATTTTCCTCTCTATCTGACGGTTTTTTATCATGTACTGATCCTGGGCGGGCTCATTTTGGTGGCGTCGGCTTTAAGTCAGTGGGGTCCATTCGCAAAGCGTCTTGAGCCGGCGGATTTGGCGCCGATGCGATACTTCATTCCCATCGCGCTGGCCTATCTGATCTTCGGCGAATTCTTTTCGTTTTGGATGCTGGTCAAGCCGATGCGGGCGCTGCTGCTGATGCTCCCGCTCTGCGGATTCGCTTTCTGCTGGTGGTGGGAGCAACGGCGTTTTCGATTCGAGCCGCTCGTGTTCGTCGTCCTGATCTATACCTGCGCGGCATTTTCCCAAAAGGCTTATGACATCTTTGGAACCCGCGACCAATTGGTCGAGGACAACTACCAGTTGGTTTGGCAGTCGTGGGCCGAAATGCCGTCGCCGTGGCATCGCACGTCGAACCTGAATCTGAGCCTGATGATCTCCAATTTCATCGAGGGTGATCTTCCTCCCGCCGGCGTCGTCTGTGTGAATGCGATTGAAATGCGTAACGCGCTGGCGTGGCGACTGAATAACGAGCCGCTCCTGAGCGGAAAAGGTCCGCGTTACCAGGTTCGGAATCTTTTTAACTATAAGGGCGATTATTATGTGCATGCCTTGAACGGCGCGAGCGTGGTGGCGTTGATTACCTTTCGTCCCGTGCAATCGACGCGCACGGCCTGGCTGCAGTCGATGGGAATTTTGGACTACGGCAATGACGAGTGGGTCGGCAAGGGCCTGGCGCGGATCAGCGACATGCCGTCGATCGAGGGGGAGGCAATCGGGTACGATTTCATCTTCGACCATCCACTGACCCAGGCGGATGTCGATCTGGCGAATCGGTCGGCGCCGTTCGCAACCGCGCCCAAGGATACGAACATCCCGCCCGATACTTTTTACGGAAAGCATTATTCGCGCGCCGAAGCGTGGCAACTGCTTCAGACTTGGTTTGCCAAGCGCTTCGACTAGTTTGGCTGCGGTCACGGCCGGATCAATTCGTCATGAAAATTTTGCTCACCTCGCTTCTCTTCGCGCCCTCCATCGGCGGGATCGAAACGGTGTCGATGCTGCTCGCCCGCGAGTTTGTGAAGGCCGGACACTCGGTCAAGGTGGTCACGATGACGCCGGGCGAAAACGGGATGACTCACGGATTCGAGATCGTGCGCAAACCGTCCTTGGGGCAGCTTTGGTATTTGGCAAATTGGTGCGACGTTTATTTCCAGAGCAATATCAGCCTTCCGCTCGCCTTGCCGCTTCTCGTCGTGCGCCGCCCGTGGATCATTGTTCACCATACCTGGATCCCGAAACCACGAGGGTTCTCGGGGCTGAACAACAGGATGAAATTGGGGCTGCTTCGTTTTGCCAAATCGATCTCCATCAGCCGGGCTGTCGCTGAGTCGCTCCCGGTTGAATCGAAGCTCATTCCCAATCCTTACGATGCGTCCGTTTTTCGAGTTGAAGAGCCGATCGCGCGTTCGCATGACCTGGTGGCTCTTGGGCGTTTGGTTTCCGACAAGGGATTCGATCTCCTGGTGGAGGCGTTATCCCTTCTGGCCAAGGAAGGGCTCAGGCCGAACCTGACGATTATCGGGGACGGACCGGAAAAGGAGGCTCTTATCCGGCAAGCCCAAGATTTGCAGGTTTCCTCGCAAATCACTTTCGTCGGGTCGATGACCGGGCCGGCGCTGGCGGAGGAACTTAACCGGCACGACATCGCCGTCATTCCCTCACGTTGGAAGGAGCCTTTCGGTGTGGTCGCGCTGGAAGTGATCGCCTGCGGGTGCGTCCCGGTTGGATCAAGAGAGGGCGGCCTATCGGACGCAATCGGGCCCTGCGGGGTGACGTTTCCGAATGGGGATGCGCAAGCTCTCGCGTTGGCGCTGATAAATTTGTTGAAAAAGCCGGATTCGCTTTTAGCTTACAGAAACCATGCGGAGGAACACTTGGCCGGACACCATCCTTCGCACGTCGCCGGGCAGTATTTGAATTTCTTTTCGAGCTCCCTCTAAAAGTTGCCCCAAGCAGGCATGACGAGAATGGATGTGAATCAAAGATAAACCCCGCTCGGATTTCACCAGCCTGCTCGACAATACTGTTACAGTTGAGCGGCAATAGCTTGGTTGTTTGGAATACTGTTTGCTATTAATACTCAATATTTTTTAAATTAGAAAAGGCATCTGTGGCTATCAACTTCAACGACAAAGTCTTAATTACAAATCCGACCAGTTATTATTTGGGTCGGGCTGTTCTTTGCGTCGGGATAATTGCAATTATCGTTGGTTTGATTACGTTTTTTGCGGGCGATTTTCTCATGCCCGCTTCGGGTTGGGTCGTCGCCGGAATTGGCCCGACCTTTATCGGCTGGGTCGTGATGAGAAGCGGAGTGACGAAAAATTGAACTGAGCGCCTACGGCGGAAGGCTGCTTAGGAATTATCCGCTTTTGGATAGAGAATCGTAAAAACCTTCTCGTTCTCGCCGCCGGCATTGATGATGTAAAAAGCGTGATCACCATGCTTTTCGACGCGGTCTCCGTTATCGAACACCATGGCGGAATTGTTGGTCCAATGATATTTGGCAATCGAACGGAGATAGGGAGGGACGGAGTTCTGTGTCGGACCACCGTTAAAGCGTATGCAACGGGAGGGATTGCGGGTGAAGTCAGAGGAGGGAAAGGCCTTGGCTTCGACATTCCAGCCCACCTGCGTGGCGGTCCAGACATAACTCTCCGAATTGCTCGTGGCATAAACCACGGGCGGGTTTTGAGGCCCCAGGTTCAGCGCAATGTAGAGGAGTATTTTGGCGGTGGAAACAACGAGCATATGCGGCAATATGGTTTATCTGGGCAAAATAAGCAACTCCAGTTGTCATTTGACAATACTTTTTTTCAGAAAGAGTACCAAGGCCTGTTACGCTTTAGCCTGTAAAATGTCCTTTGCGTAGTCGTATTGGTGGCTTATGATGGGTATTTAGTCATGAGTTTTTACCAGCTGCTTGCCTCTTTCAGTGAAGCTTTCACGCGATTGGCACAGACCCGCGAACGGGGATGTCTGCTGGTATTTAATGCCCAGGAAGCGATCCATCTTTTTGTCGATAACGGGATGATCATCCACGCCGCCGCGGGCAAGCTGGAGGGCCAGGCCGCGCTTGACCGCGCTTTTCAGCTCAAGGGTTCCTCCTATGGCTGGATTCAGGGCGCGGAACCGGCAACGCGGGATCTCGATGTGGACATGCAGGAGTATGTGCACAAGAATTCGATCGGGCTGGATAACCGCTTCGGCAAGACGATCCGAATGGCGATGCCCACGGAACGCAAGGAGCGAAAGGTCGACATCCAGTACTATTTCATCCCGGAGGAATCACCGACGTTCAAGATCAAGGTCAAGAAAGTGACGAATGTGGTGGGGCGCGAGACGACCTGTGACGTTTATGTCGAAAGCAATCAAGTTTCCCGACGCCATTGCCTGCTGCAGGTGACCGAGCGCGGGTTGCTGATCAAGGACCTCGAATCGACGAATGGGACATTCGTGAACGGCATCCCGCTGACGGACGGCTACATCAACGAGGGCGACCGGCTTGGCCTGGGCACGTATGTGCTGACACTGCACCGGGAGAAGACGTAGCTTTTTTAAAGCCGTCATCCTGAGCTTGTCGAAGGATCTCTAACTATTGATCGGCGGCTTTTCTCGTCGTTGCAAAGGTTCATCGAACTTCTTCACGGACATGCCGTAGAACGGTTGCTCCGGTCCCTTGAAGCCATATCTCGCATAAAACCCAGACGTCTTCTTGTTTGTGAAGAGATGAATGTACGCTTTTTGGGGAGCATGAAGATTAATATAGGTCATCAAGCGATCCATAATAGCGGTTCCGACTCCCTGCTTCTGATACGCAGGCAGGACCATCATATCCTGAATGTAAATAAAGCGCGCGCCGTCACCGACGAGCCTTCCCATCCCAATAACCTGGGTTTTCTTGAAGGCGACGACACAGAACAAACTGTTTCGTAAAGCAGTTGGTATCGGTTCAAAGTTCGTATAGCCCGCCCATCCGACGGCCTCGTTCAAGACGGTATATTCTTCAAGTGTGGGTGCCCGTTCGATGATCTTCAACGAAAACGGGCGCTTCCCGGTGCTTTTCTTCATTGCATCCTCCCAAATTTCTTATCCAGCTCGGCGAGTGAAAGCTGAATCATCGTCGGGCGGCCGTGCGGGCAGGTGTAGGGCAGATCGCAGGCGAGCAGATCGTGGAGGAGCATGTCCCACTCGGCGGGTTTGAGCGCGTCGTTGGCCTTGACTGCGTGGCGGCAGACCGTCTTGGCCACGATTTCCTCGCTCAAGCGTCGGCCCTTTCTCGTTTCGCCGCCCTCCTGTTGGAGATCGGTGACGACGGTGCGGATGAATTCCCCCACGTCGCGCGCCTTGACCATGGCGGGCAGGGCATCGACGAGAAAGCTGCTCGGCCCAAAGCGGGTGATGCCGACGCCGGCCTGCTGCAGCGTCTCGACCTGCGCAAGGAGGAAGTCGGCTTCGCGGGGGAGAAATTCGAGCGTGACGGGAAAGAGAAGCTGCTGCGAGGCGGGGTCCTGCAGCGCCATGCGTTTCAGCATTTGCTCGAAGAGGACGCGTTCATGCGCGGCGTGCTGGTCGATGAGGACGAGGCCCTCGGGGCTTTCCGCGACGAGGTAAAGTTGCGCGACGCAGCCAATGACATGCAGGCCGAGTCGGTTGGTAATGAGCGGCTCAGGGCGCGGCGCGATGCGTTGGGGGAGGGTTTCCTCGGGAAGCGCGAGGGTGGGTTGCAAAGCGAGCGGTTCGGGTTCGCTTTGTGGTGGTAGCGGCGGTCTATGACCGTCGCCGATTTTTGCCTCTGCCGGTTCGGATTGGGACTTAGTAGACTCATGGGACGGATAGGACTTTTCTGAGGAATCCATCCTATTCGTCGTATCGGTCCTATAGGTCGTATTCGGCGCTTCAGGGGCGGCCACATCAAACGTGAACTTCGTCGCGGGCGCGCCGGAGAATTTACCGAGCGCCTCCTGCACCGATTTGACGACGAAGTGGCGGATGGTGAAATCGTCGTGGAAGCGCACTTCGCGCTTGGCCGGGTGAATGTTCACGTCGACGCCGGAGGGATCCATTTCTAGAAACAAAATCGCGACCGGATAGCGGCCTTTCATCAGCGAATTGTGATAGCCCTCGAGCAATCCGAAGTGGAGCGTGCGGTTCTCGACGGGCCGCTGGTTGATGAAGAAAAGCTCCTCGTTGCGCGCGGCGCGGCTCACGCCCGGCTGGCCGATGAAGCCATGCAGGCGGAGGTCGCCGGTCGCGGCCTCGATCGGCACGGTGAGATCGACCCATTCCGCGCCGAAAATCGAGACGAGCCGCTGCCGTAAATCCTCTCCGGGTATCCAGCGTTGCGCGGGGCCTTCGTCCATCGCGAGGGTGAAACCGACATCGGGCCGCGCCAGGCCGGCCAAGAGCATCGTGTGGCGGATGTGGGCCGATTCGGTTGCCTCAGTGCGGAGGAATTTGCGGCGCGCGGGGAGGTTGAAGAAGAGCGAGCGCACCTCGATCTGCGTGCCGGGCGCGAGGCCGACCTCATGCACGTCGCGGACCTTGCCTCCGTCGATGATGATCTCGGTTCCGGCGAGGGCGTCCGGTTCGCGGGTGCGCAGGCGAAACTTGGAGACGGAGGCGATGCTTGGGATGGCCTCGCCGCGGAAGCCATACGAGGCGATGCGGTCGAGGTCGTCCGAGTCGCGCAGCTTGCTGGTGGCGTGGCGTTCGAGGCAGAGGAGCGCGTCGTCCTTGCTCATGCCGCAGCCGTTATCGGTGACGGCGACGAGGCTGCGGCCGCCCGCGCCGATCTGCACGTCGACCTGTGTCGCGCCCGCGTCGAGCGAGTTTTCGAGCAGCTCCTTGAGCACCGAGGCCGGGCGCTCGATCACCTCGCCCGCCGCGATTTGATTCGCGACTTGCTCGGGCAAAAGGTGGATGCGGTTCATGAGGGAGACGGGGGATTTTGACGGAATTAACGGAATGGGGAAGGGGGCTGATTTTAAACTGGATCGGTCCTATTTGTCCTATAAAACGCCAACGCAAGGAATGGAATTTACTGTGTCGCGTTATCGGACTAAAGAAAGAACGTGCGCCTTGCCATCCTGGTTTTGTTGGCGGCTTTGGCATTGGCCATTTCCCCGGCGCGGGCCGATGACTCGTTAATCAAGGTCAACCTGGAGATTCGGCCCGCGTACATCGTGCCCGAAGAGTACGCGTCGCAGTATAAGGCCGAGTTGACGGCGACCATCCCCGGCCCGGTGAAGATCGAAGGCTTTTGGACGCCGACGGAGGTGGACGTGACTGTGGCCGACCGGGTTTTTCGGGAGATGATCCAAAGTGCCGCGAAAGACCCCACAATTCTTTTCCCCGAGCTGGCCCCGCGTCCCGATTCCGAGGTGAAGACGAGCCAGGAAAAAGCGGAGGAATTGGCCAACGCGGCGCAGTTGGAGAATGAGCGTTATGAGCTTCAGCTCATTTTGAGTCATTTCGACCATTATTCGCGCCAGTACGTGGGAATTATCCTCGATGGGCAACAGCTCATTTTTTGTAATTAATCGGACGCGCCAAATGTCGATCCCTCCACCGGCTACATCTTTATCAACAAGGTTTTTGCTCCGGATGGGACGGTCCACTTTCTGCAATGCCGGTTTGATCCCATCGAGAAGACGTCCTCGAACGTCTCGATGGTCGGATCGTGGCAGCGGTCGGAGCAATAACTGAATTACGGAATTTAGACAGGATTAACAAGATTTACAGGATTATGGGGAAGGGGATTTTGACAGGAGGAACATGAGGGACATGAAAATAGACCAGAGAAAAGGAGAGTTCCTCTCATCTGATTCAAGTCTCCTGTCTAAATTTAGCCTGCCTTCAATCCTGTAAATCTTGTTAATCCTGTCTAAAATTCTTCCGTGCGGGTTGACACGACCGCCGACTTCAAGAATCCTTCTTTATTCCCATGAAAATCGCCCTCGGTTCCGATCACGCCGGTTTCGCTTATAAGGAGAAGGTCAAAGCCATGCTCGTCTCGATGGGGCACAAGGTGCTCGATTGCGGCACGCACAGCGAGGATCCGGTGCCGTATCCCATGTTTATCCGGCCCGCGGCGCAGGCCGTGGCCAATGGCGAATGCGAGCGGGCGATTGTCTTCGGCGGGTCGGGCAATGGCGAGGCGATCGTGGCGAACAAGGTCAAGGGCATCCGCTGCGCCTATGTCTGGAATTCGCAGACGGCGGAGCTCGGTCGCAGGCACAACGACGCGAATTGCATGTCAATCGGCCAGCGGATGATTTCCGAGTACATCGCGCTGGAATGCGTGCGGATCTTCCTCGACACCGTCTTCGAAGGCGGGCGGCACATCGAGCGCATTCGGGAGATAGAACAACTCACCTAAGTGTGCTAGAGTCATCTCCGATGTCTGATTACACGCTCCTCAAATCCAAGCTGCATCGCGCTACCGTCACGGGGGCGAGTCTCCACTACGAAGGAAGTCTCACGGTGGCTGAGGACCTCGCGAAGAAGGCCGGATTTCTGCCTTACGAAAAGATTTTGGTCGGCAATATCAACAACGGCGAGCGGTTCGAGACCTACATGATCTTTGGCCGCGCCGGAACGAAGGTGATCGAGCTGAACGGCGCAACGGCGCATCTCGGCAAGATCGGCGACCGGCTCACGATCATGAGCTTCTCGCAAGTCCCCGCCGAACTCGCCGCGAAGCATCAACCGACCATCGTGCGGCTCGATGAGAAGAATGATGTGATGCTTTGATTCTGGAGGGTCGGACTCTGTCCCGACCCTGACTGATTTCTGAAGGTTCCATCCTAAAACGGGAGTTGCCCTTCAATTCGTCCAGATTGCGTTTCGAGGATAGTCCCCTCGTTTGTCACGAGGCGCGTTCCCTCCATGCAAAAGGCCGTAAGAAATACGCTGTCCGGTAATTCACAAACAGGATGCACAACACCTTTCTCATCGAAATGAGATAAAACCCGTGCGCCACCCTTTTCATACGCCCAAGAGACTCCCACAAATCTTTCCGTTGCGGCTGAAAAAGCCACTTTAAGATAATGCACGCCCTCTGGAGGATCATGTCGCCATAATTGTGCTGCTGACGACAGCCGAAAAACACGAACTGGTTGTCGCACCTCCGAGATGCAAACCTCAGATTTCGAGAAAGCTACGCCCAGTGCGGAAAAACTGATCTTGGGAATCGAGGCAATACGTGATTCTTCGTCGAGAAGTATGAAGTCCTGCGAGCGTTCTTGAAGCCTCTCGAAACCAAGTGGGTTCTCCCACAACTTCTTCGTGCCTCGAAAAGTTCCGACTGTTTCACCAGTCGCACTTTCTAGGTGGTGACAGGGTCTTTGATGAAAGCAACACCAGAGTCGTCTTCCTTTTCGATCAAAGTCTAAATACTGGACATTCGTTAAGTCTTTGCGTCGCCACAATTCCACGCCGTCGCGGACACGATAAACTGCAATTCCGTGTCTTGCCCAAGCACCCACAGCAATGACCTTTCCGTCGGGTGAAATCGCAAGCCTTGTACCTCCAAAATCCAAAGTGGTTTCAAACGTGTTCAATTTGGCAAGCGTCCGAAGGTCCCAAATATGCACGACGGACTTGTATTCCGCCGCCGCCAAGATTGTTCCGCCATAGCTGGTTGCTAAGTGCCGCACAAGTTCCATGCCGAAAGCTACCAACCGATTCTCATTGAGGGAAGTCAATCGGGCAGATTGCAAAATAGGTCGGGACGGAGCCCGACCCTCCACGTAAAGATGCGTCCTCAAACTTGCTCTCCGGGCGTTCTTACGATTAACTGTTAGCGTGCACGACCGCTTGTGGCTTTTTCTGGCGACGCTCGGCTACCTCGCCAGCGCGGGATGGGGGCTCTACGCCCTGGGCTCGCAGCGGACTCACGCCAATCGCGGAACGTTCTTCCTCATCGCGGGAGCCTTTGTCCTGCACTCGGTTTTCCTCCACGAGCGCGGCGAGGCGATCCAGCACTGCCCCATCACCAACCTTTTTGAAACGCTCGCCTTCTTTTCGTGGTCGCTCGTGCTGACCTATCTGGTGGTCGGCCCGGCTTACCGGATGTCGATCCTCGGCGCCTTCACGGCTCCTGTCGTGTTCCTCATCAACTTCTTCGCGCTGGCTGCGGCGTCCCAGATTGACCTGCCCGGCACGGTTCCGCATCTCGGCTGGCAGTTGGAACTCCACGCCACGCTGGCGCTGTTGGGACTCGGCGTGCTCGGCGTGGCGGCGATGGCGGGCGTGGCCTACCTGATCCAGGAGCGCCAGTTGAAACGGCATGTCCTCACCTCTTGGTTCTACTCGCTGCCGAATGTCGGGCGGCTCGAATCGGTCCAGCAGGGCGTCCTCATTTGGGGCTTTGCGATTTTTTCCGCCGGGGCAATCCTCGGCTTCTTCATTCCGCACCATGGGCCGGATGACTGGGTGAAGATCGCGTGGTCGGCGGTGGTCTGGTGCCTCTATGCGGCGCTGGTCGTCGTGCTGGCGCTGGGCCGGCTCAGTCACAAGAAAACCGCGCTGCTTTCCGTGGCCGGTTACGTATTCATCCTGCTGACGTTCTGGGGCATCAATTCTCTGAGCGAAGCGCACGTTTTTCCGCACGAAGGCTAACATGACGGCAAGCGCACACGTTATTTGCGGGGGCCTGACTTTTGAGGAAGTTCCGGTCGAATTGCGCGAGAAGGTCGCCTTCCGCGATGCGCAGCTCCCCGACGCGCTGGCGCAGATGAAGACGATGCTCGGCTTGCACGAGGCGGTCCTGGTTTCCACCTGCAACCGGGTCGAATATTTTGGCGCCACGTCTCAGCCCGATCTCGCCGCCGCGGCCTGGCCCGATTTTCTGCGCAAGTTTCATACGGTGACGGAGGACTTCTCCCCGCTTTCGTTCCAACTGCGCGGCATGCCCTGCGTGGAGCATCTCTACTCGGTCGCGTCGGGGATCAAGTCGATGGTGGTCGGCGAGACGGAAGTCCTGGGGCAGTTGAAGGATGCCTATGA
>Ga0209611_10005870_pt1 | contig 20395 bp, 18 predicted proteins | sample S1TSphgellanicum_3_FD_187693 | JGI IMG/M metagenome (GOLD analysis project Ga0209611, IMG submission 187693) | Host-associated microbial communities from peat moss isolated from Minnesota, USA - S1T2_Fc - Sphagnum magellanicum MG (SPAdes) (version 2) | ecosystem: Host-associated > Plants > Peat...
AAGGCCCTAGAAAGTACCCAAAAGTAGTTACGGGGCATGGTGTGGTGCCTTCTCCTTTGGGGCTACAGTGAACCAGCACCCACCAGGGCACCATGAAGGATGAATGAATGGTAAGTGGTCAGGAAACAGGTTTTCTGTTGGGTTCCAGTTACTTCCCTATCTAATAACTATGGTGGTTAACCTAGTTGCTTTTATTTTCTACCTACCTACTAACAACCCCACAAACAAGTTGTTAAGTTGTTAGTAGGTAGCTAATAAAAAAACAAAGCCGTTACCCATGTCTAAACCATCATGTACCTAGTAGTTACCTATGGTAGTTACCTATTTTCTTACCTATCTACCTATATATGAGACCTATTTCCTGCAGACTTGGTTACCAAGGTGAAACCAACTATTAACTCAGTTGAGGGTCATCCAAAACTGGGTAATAAGGAGCATCCAATGGATGGTGCGCTGGTGGGTGCTGGTTCATTGTAGCTTACATTGGCCATTGCAATTGGCAGGACTGGAGGAGAGTTGGGTGGCTGTGAACTGGGTGTGACCAATTGCCCTTATCTGACCAAGAGGAAAATGGAAGGGTTAGGGTGGGGGCGGTGTGGTTGGTAATGAAAGAAGGTGGAGTCTGTGCCTCCATCATCACCTCTTCTTCTATACACTACTCATGGTAGCTATGTTATGACACCACTAAAAACAACCAACCACACAAATTGTAGAAAATTTAATAATGTTTGCTTCTTAAGGGATTGGTTTGATGAATATCATTCATTGCTTATTTGTGCATACTTCAATTCTCTTTGGTACTTTTTGGCTCATTTTATTGTGGGTAAATATCATATCAAAGAGAAAGCTTTGATACTAGTGTTGTGAATTTATTTGTTTAGTCTTTTTAAATAACCAGCAGTTCCCAGTTGTTTAAAATTTTCAAAAAAAAAAGAGAAAAAAGTTGATTCCAGGGGTTTTTTTTTTTTGGGAGAAAAAATCACAACCAGCAAAGAACTGGTGATTAAAAAGGTTGTTTTTGAAAAAAATTCAAGCTTTTTGAGAACCAAGGTTATGTACCAACAAAACTGGTTTTTGATTTTTTTTCACCCCGTTGGCCCGTTGCGTAAGTTGAAGATATACCCGAGTTGATAACCGACAAGTATTTGTAGCAAATTCTAATAACCACTCAACACGTATGTAATTACAATCATGGGTATCACTATATTGAAAATGGGTATCACTATTCTTCAATACAAAACCCCAATGGACTTCAAAAACATGTAAAAAAATACCTAGTAGGTGGTAATAGTGTGCAGTGTGGATCGTCTCTTTTGAGATCACCACTAATATTATCAATGCCTCAATAAAAATTCAAATTTCGGTGAAATGAAAATTTGAAGAACTAGTATGTGTGAGAGATTCAGCATAATTTTGCATATGGATTTTGTCCCTAGACAATTGATTTTGCATAATACTTTACGTGGCCATCCTTTGACAAATTTTAAAAACAACTATTTCAAGCCCAATTATTTCACTTTGTTCCTAATAATTATCTCACTCATTTTCCCTACCCACCAACATGGGTATGAAAAGGCGGAGTAACATGCACCTTTTCATGTTCATGATATTTATATTAATTCAAATTAAATTTGGCATTGACACATAATAATGATGAACTATTGAAAACCATATGAGAACATAAGAAGAGAGGGGAAAAAAAAATTGATCATTGCTAGTAGTGTGCAGCAGTGTGGAGCTGAAGTTCAATTAATTGAGTAACAAGTCCTTGAGCCAGCAACACAAGCCACATCAGTAGAAGTGGAAGAGATATGAACTCACCCACCAGTTTCAAGCAATTGTAAGTTCCATGGTAATAGCCAAAGGGAGCCTTTAAAATAACATCTTATGCCATGACAACTACAACCCATGTACATCAGATTTTGAAGCCATTGCTCCCACCTCGGAGTACTTGGGGAACTGGAGGACCAAATCGGTCCTTCCTGACTTGTCATTTGTCTTCTCAAATGCTAAGTCATAGTCCATAGGATCCTGTTTCCCAAAATGACTAAATTTCCAATCTTTATTGCCTTGGTCTTCTTTGCTCCTATACAGAGTTCCAGTTACAATTTCCAATTTACGTAGATTTTTTTTAATGCCCAGCTAACTATTCACTTCTTCATCAATTTCAACAATGAAAATCATCTTAAACTTAATAATGTTCTGAAAAAGGCCTGTTTGCTCAGAGAGGCAAAGTTCAACCAAGGAAACTATGTCTATGCAGTGGGGGTGCAAGTGAGTTGGCTTAGCCCCACACCTCAGTGGACAGATGCATGGTTCACCAGATCCACCAAATACTCTCTTCATGTTGAGACATAGGTGTGCTTGAAGTGGTGTGCTGTCTTTGCAACAGTGTTGTGTTGTTGAACTTTGAACTTCTTACAATAAAAAACACATGAGAAGCATCAGCTGGTGAAACTCAGACTCATATGGCTCAAACACAAAATGCCTCAGAAAGCCTTGCACAAGAATGGTGCAGTAGGTTTTTGGAGCTAAGACTGTTGTGCAAAAAAAACAATCCTGGGATTACATCTAGCAATCCTGCTATAAAACATTAATTTACAGAACTTAGCCTTTCTAAAAGGGCTGCATTCAATACCCATCTTCTCATACGTGACCACTGTCATGGTCACTGATGAGTCTGGCTGCTTGCAAAATCATTATGACAAGCCAGTCTGCAACTTATCAGAAGACTGGTATTCCACTTTATGAGAAGTCAGAGTCAATTGTGTAGGCGAAAAAAACTGCTTAAAACTCTTTTGGCAATCTACCACTTAGTTGAGGAGGTCGTAATCATCAAGGCGATCATTGTACTGCAACACCTTGCGCTTGATCTTAGATGTATCCACCCAAGTAACAAAATCCTCCATGCTTCGTGTCACCAAAAATGCCGGGTCTGTCACTGTATCCGGACCCACTCGAATATCTGGTGGCATTGCCAGTCAAGTTCACAAGTATTTTCAGAAGATACAAATAAATTTCAACCTTCAAGTCCCCAGAATGCCTATGCTTTCATGCATGCACTTCAGCTGCACAAAAAACTGATGAAGGGATTGCATGAAGAGACAGAGAATAGCAGCAGCAGATAGGAACACCAGCAGAGACAAGAGCCTGGAAGATAGGCAGAAGAAAATGTTGTGACTTGCAAAGAACAAGAAACATCACATGCAATAGGATACGGCCTTGCTCCACAAATGTCACAGCCTCCCGCATGTTTTCTGCCATATTGAGCCTTACCAATACCACTGCTAGTCTCCGTCTGCCAATAATACAGATCATACAGTTAGGTGCTTAGAACCCTTGGGACTTTATCACTTAAACTCCAGTACCTGGATAAGAAGAGGGATACATCATTGTCTTGAAGACTCAAACAACCCTTCCTGAAGCAATACAGCCACTGTGTCCAATAGAGAGACATTTGGAAGTCAATACTTGTGCATGGTTACAGTTGTGATAAATTTTCAACAGGACAGAGATCTTCTACCTGCAGAAAGATGACACTGACAACTTGTCACAAAGAGTCAGGCTCTTTTTGGATGGTGTCACACCCATGTTGTACCTAAGAACCATGAACAAATTCCCTGTCAATCTCAGATATGTGTTGTACAGTGAACTCATCAGATACTCAAAACTAATCCAGATTATCACTAATCTCAGAACAACTTCACATGACCTGTGATTCAAGATTGACCTTCACCTCATCCATACATAGAGTTTGTACAATCTGCTAATACCAAAAACCCTTGAGATTCAGATCGAAAGTGAACAGAAAAAACTTACAGCTTCTCTAAGAGGGTCTCGGTCATCTCGATGCGGAAGGGGTCTTTGGGATCAAGCTTCTTGATGATGCTCACCAGCTTGGTCACCATCCCACACAATTTGTTGTACCTGTGTGTCCATGTACATTCATAAGGGATGAAGACTACTGTTGCACCATTCAGATGTACTTCACAACCTAGGAAGCCTGACTCAGTACAAGGAAATTTATCTATGGGATTGCAGAAAAAACTCCAGAGCAACACTTTGAAGGTAAAAACAGCGTCAGTTAACACCAAAACCAAAATAAACCTGACAAGAATAAGTGTGGTCACAAACTTGTGAGTGTGTCTGCCAAAGCACCACACCATCACGTTCATCATAAATGGCAGTGACTGGCTGCCATTGCTCCTGACTGACTCTTCAGCTCCTGATGGTGGCGTAGAAACATCTGCTCACTATCTTCACAAACAATTAAGCAAAAATCTGTATCCTGAATTTCTGTTGCATTTCCAGAAGCAACAAGAAGAGCAAACTAGCATTCAAAGGACATAGCTAATTGAAAAAGTCAATCAGTATTTCTATTCAAGCTGCAAGAAGCTTGTGAGGGTTTAGGGTTTACAGAAATAGGTTCTTAACATGTCATTTCATTTTACCCTGGCCTCGTGCAAGCAAGCATCTAAGCCCAAGGCACAGAGAGGCCTACATAGAGGGTAGTGGTTTGGGCCTCCTGCACCCAAGACATATCCTTAAGCAAACCATCTCTGCTTTAGCCACTGGAAAACATATCCACAAGATTGCAGAGAAATCTCCACAATATAAATATGAAGCTAACCTTTGTGTCTGTTCCAGCAAATCTGAAACAAATACAACAAGAATGAGTGCAGTCATAAAGCTTATGGATGTCACTCACAAAGTATTGGACCATCAATATTATCATAAATGACAGTGACAAGCTGCCAATACTATCCACTGACTTCATCAGTGCCCTGACAGTGACTGTAGATAGAAACATAATAGTCTGCTCAGATTTTGCACAAACAATCATACAAAAATCTGCATCCTGAAGTTTGTGCCACATTTCTGGAAGCAATGGGAAGGCTCACTCATGCAATATGTTGGCTAGCACCCAAGAGATGTAGATAACTGACAAGGCGAAGAGTATCCTCTTTCAAGGGGTAACCAGTTTGTGAGGTAAAGATTCATTTCATTTTTCAGCATGCTCCCATACAAGTAGCATTTAGGCAGTCTACAGGGAAGAGAAGGAACTCCAACAAGTGCCAAACATGCCCCTCCCTTGCTTACAATTCCAACTGGTCCAATGCACATATGCCATTGCAAAACCAGATGGTCACCAGAACAAAACAAAAATACTGCAATGATATCAGAGGTATTCTATTCACAACTGCAAGTGCATAATCTCCTTGCCAAACCAGAAAAGCATAGAAAATGAAAGGATTCCCACAACCACGACATCAAAAGATTATCCTTTTGCACTTCCAAAAGAAAACCCTAGACAGCTCTCCACACGCACCCTTGGTCGTATTGACTAAAAGCTTCAACATACTATGGCTGCATGCTCCAACTGTTGCTGCAGATTCTTGCTGCTGGAGGGCAAGGGACGAAATTCGTCGAGAGTTTCACAAAGAAACCTCACCTGGCTATGCTTCAACCCTTGAGATAAACACACACATAAAACCGAAGGAAAAGGAAGAAGAAGAGGTATGCACACACGTACTTGGAATAATCGTCGCGGCCGGTGATGTGGTAGCGGCGCATGACGCGAGCCTCATGCTGCCCACGCTCCTTCTTCCATTCCAGGAAGTTGACCTTCTTGAGCAGCTTCTGCTCATGGAACTTGAGCTTCCGCATTCCTTACTATTTGTTTACTCCTGCTTTTTCTCCTCCTCTCCCTTCTCTTGCTCCTCTCCGCTCTCTGCAATCTATTCTCCTCCCTTGATCTCGCGTTCGACAACTCTTCTGATTCTACCTACTCCTCTTGTTGATGCCGAGCTTTGCACACTTCCAGCGCAAAGAAAGCTTCACAAGTCTCGTACTCCTTCCCAAACCCTAACCCTAACCCTAATCCTAAAATCTTGGAGGCCGCTTCATGGGTTGGCATTGTGCACAATCTTTTGGCCCTTTGCAAATGAAGAGATGCAGTCATGACTTGCAATAGACAGTGGGGATCTTCAAGAAGGAATCGCAGAATCGATCAACCTCTCAACAATGCAAACTGATGAAGAAATTTTGAGCAAGGTAACGAACCATACTGAACTCTGAGCTATTGAGAATTATCTGAGTATGTTGGCGGTCTACTGTATTGCATCCCACTACGCAGATCTTGAGATCCTTGTAAAATTGTAGTTGGAACTTTGTCCAAAGAAGGCGACAGGAGTAAAGGACTTTAGCGTCCTTATAAAATATGTAGGTACTCGGAAGAGAGTGATGCTTGTTTTTAAGAAAGCTTCAATAGAAAAAAGGCTTAGCACTATCCCTCAAACACAAACCTTGGTGAGATGACCCTCCAGTCTCAGATGAACAAACATTGCTTCTCTTGATTGCTATTGTTGCAATCAAGCGGATAGCTGGTGATGCCAATCTTGGTGATGACCATTTTTCTATGGGAAATTGTGTCAGGTTTGGGGGCTTGAACAGTACTAGGGTTTGTCTCATCATGTAGGCCAACCATCCCAAGAACTTACTGGCAGAGAGCAGGCTGCTTTGCTGACTGGACTCTTGAGGTTTTTGGTTGATGAATTGCTCCTGAGATCCTCAGAGTGACATAAGTTTAGATCAAGGTTTACAATTCTATCTTGAGTCTTGTGAGTTACGAGACACATTTTTGGTAGCAGTGGCATCTATTGAGGACAACGCCTGTAATTGGTAAGTAGCACAGAGCCGATAGAAAATGACTTCAAAACAGTAGCAACATTTTAGAGAACTTGAACTGATTGTAACTAACAAAGATCAATCTGATGTTGCAAAATCTAGGGATATGAGAGGGCATGTACAGGGATTCCTCTCGAGGAGATTAAGTTTCAGGAGGTCCCTTTTGCCTTTGATTAGGAGAAAAAGTTCCTGAGCCATTGCTGGGGACATCTGAACACTGGATTCTCTAGCAAAACAAGGGCTGAACCATCTGATTGTGCAGCTCTTTGCAGGGTGCACACATGCTTGGTCAAATTTTCCCCCTGAGGATTCAGATGCCCCTTGGGTTGAAGAGAAGTTGTTGGTAAGAAGTTTAGGCACAGGTAATCATGTTTATTGCTAAGTATGCAACAAACTACTGAGCTTCCATGGAGCCACTGGAACAGTGCTTTGCAATTCCTCTGTACTTTAGCAGGCCCCTCAAAAAGCCACTGCTTTTTCTTCTCGGGGAAGCAAGATGTTCTTCCCTGGATATCCACTGGTTGCATTTCGTCCACTTCTTTGGAGTAATAATTGACAGGGAAGTTGATCAGAGTTCCTGGGTCCTCCAGTACTTGAGGGCAGCCAAGTCTTGAGCTCTAAATGCTGGTTGTTCATCATTAAAAGCACCCAGTTAGATAGACTTGCTTCCCCTTCCTTCTTCGACTTTTTCCAAGGCCTCCTGTCCCACAGATGTGCTTCATATGTGCCTGTCCATCTGTGTCTGGTCATCCCTCTGTTGATGGAGCTTTTCTAAGAGGGTGGGATTCTGGTGAAACTCTATTGTCTACTTCTTTTGACACCCTTGAGCTTCTTCTGCTACTGCTCCCTGTGCTTCCCCCACTGCCATCCTCTCCGTGGAACTGCCTCCTCAGTCCAGGTGTCTTTGTTGGCTTCCTTGAGCTCCATGTCTCCTGACACAGCAACTGAATCCACATTCTCCTGTAAGCTTTCCTGGACTGTTGCAAATCCAAAACTGTGATCCATGAGCTACACATCCAGAAAAACAGGAAGCAAAGCAAAGCAGCTGAATGGTGCACCTTTGAATGGAGGAAGAGGGGGTTTCTACTAGTGTTGGCTCTTTATTGAGAAAACACCCAGTTATCAACTGAGGTATTGATAACCTACCAGTTGGTTATTGATTGTTTTTCAAAACCTTTAGATATCCTACCCATCTGGTACATATCATTCCAAGAACCAGAGTGACCATTATGGGCTGGGTTTAAGGTTTAGGGTTGAGGGTAATGTGGATGATTGGAATTTCTTCCAGGTACCTATGAATCCTAAAACTCTAAGCATGTTTATCATAGTTTGGTACCTTTGCGACGATGTGTAGGGAGCTGGTTCCCCCCCCCACTGCCAATGTTGTCTTTGGTTCATTCTCTTTGCAATGGATTCTTTCCATTTGCTTGGGCGAAAAAAGAAAAAACCATGTTTGTCATAGGAACCAAGAAAACCAGAAAATAATAGAAGGAAACCCTATTACTTACCCTATAACCATTGATTCTCAAAGTGGGCATTTGATGATTGATCCTTACACATAACTAGTGGGTTGAAATTTTCAATTTTAAAAACATTCATACCTGATGTGGTCCCCAAAACAAAAAAATCTACCCAGAAGAAAGAAATAACTGGCCAATGTCGGTTTCTGCTTGAAAGCACCTCTCTTCTTCTTTTGGTTGCTGCTTCTTCTTATCCCTCACAAACCAACCAAAAAATGTCTTTTTTAAAAAGGAGAAGGAGAAGAAAACTCAGATGCTCTTTCTTTTGATATTTTTTCTTTTTCTTCACAAATCCCGAAGACAAAATTAGAGAAATGGGAAGGGTGGTACTTTAATTTTATTTTTAATTCTTCTTTTAATACAACTTTTTTCCTTTTCTATATAGAGGTTTTTCTTATTTTTGAACTCAAAAAAGAAAATGAAAAAGGAAGTAAGGTACTTTCTTCATCTACAATTATTTCTCTTTTTCACAAACTAAAAAAAATCATTAAAAAAAGGGAGGAAGAGCAAGAAAAGATGTTACCTACCTTTCTTCTTCATAAACTTCAAAAAATTCAAAAAACAAAAGAAGGGGTTTGTAACCTAAGGGAGGTTCAAAACTATGAGGGTTAATTTTTTATTAATCCTTTCTAACATATAGGTAGATTATCAAATATACTTCAACACAACATTTGCAATATTTGTTGTTCACATGATTCTCAACATGAGACCTTACACTCTTTTCACATAGGATCACTCACACATCTAAAGTCAAATTTTTATGTGAGAATTACACCCCAAGGGAGTTCGTCATATGCACCTAAAAATACTCTTATATGAGAGATCATTCACCAAAGACTATAAAGTTTCCACAAATGATCTTCACAATAATATACACATTTTATTTATTCAAAGCTTCCTATTCATATATGATATTTCTACAAATCTTGAGAACAACTAACAACACAAAATTATTGAATGCAAATTATGAGTTTAAAGTTCCAATCATTACCCCTTATGTACTTGAAGGAAAGAAGTGGATGAATAGTTAATCACATTCATCTACATATATTCCCCATGTATCATGTCAATCGTCATGTGTCACTTATAACTTTTCATCTTTTATGGATAGGTTTCACATTATTTGGATTTTAGGATTTGGTCAAGTCTACATTCTTGACCTCCATTATTACCAACCGGAAATAGTTATCTAAATTATTCATAATCAACCTTTATTCCCCTAGTCAAAATATTCTCATTGTAGGCCCATGAAGTTCATTATTTTATTCCTCGTTTTTATCCATATTATTACCCTAAGCCATAATATTATTATTTACAATTGTAACTCCTAATAATTATTTTGTTGTTACAAGTTCATTGTTGAGGTAATAACAACACTTCTCATATGTGATCCATATGCAATTCCTTGGTTGATTTTAGATGCATCATGGAAGACATTTTTCATACTATGATAAATTATATTATAAGGTAACGTTTAAACAATTCCAAACATTTAGGGGTTAAAAAATCTTATTCTTCTACCAATATAATTATATATTAACACCCCATTTTAGGTCATAAGAGCAAAACACAAACTAAGGATGGTTGGAAATTACAATTATGATTTTTAATATTTAATTTGAAATCAAAAATTTCCCACATGTTTTTTTAATTGGTAAATTTTCATTAAATCCCTACACATCATAAGGGGGCTACTACCCTTAAACTTGAAAAAAAGGCAAAAAATTATGTTATATTTGTCAAATTGTGAACTAAAGAACTTAATATCTACAAGGGTGTTCATCCAAGGCTAACACATGTTGCTATCATATGGCACTTCCTTTCAAAATATGTGAACCAAATTGGTCCACTTTAGGTGTAAGGTTTGCCATTTTAGCTAACTTTAGGTTTTGTTGGATCTTAACATTGGGACTTAGAATGGAACTTTCATTTTCAATTTTTTCCTTTCTATTACATTTCTGACATGCTTCGACAAGCCATTGCCACAATGATTCAAATTCAAAATGAAAGGGATTTTATAAGTTATACAAGCAACATTCCTAAAGATCAATCCTTGAATGTTTTTGTGAATGTTAGAAATTATAACTTAGTTTGTTCAATGTTACTTGAGTTTTTGGAATTGGGAGTTACTACCTTGAGTGAACACTGAGTTGTTTTGAATTTTGCAACTATGCACAATACATAGTGCATATTGTAATGTGACCATTGGTTGGAACAAGTTAGTAGGTTGGAATCATCCATTGGGAATTGGAATTGCTTTTGAGTTTTCAACTTTATTGAGAGAATCAATGATCGATTGTTGATGGCTTAGTTTGAGGGCATTGATGACATTTAAAACATGTTTTTGTCATTAATAAGTTATTTTTACACAATTCATTTTTTTGTTGCATCTTAGTTTCTTGATTATTTTTTTGTTTTGGTAGTTGTAGGTAAAAAGTTGTCACAAATTTCTTACATTTGTTGTTTGTCAAGGCTTTGTTGCTTGTTGCAATTTTTCATGCCTATGGTTTGTCATTAGTGGGTTGTGCGTGTTGGTTTTTCAAATGATAGTTGCTTGTCAATTGCAATTGTAATGATTAATTCATCTTCAAACACTTAATAAGGATCAAAGCTTAAGCCCTTTTTGTTGATTTTTTTGCACACAATTGAGTTTTGGGTTTAGGGTTGAATGACAATTGTGTAACAAACACCTTTTTGTAAATTTTCTTACACACAATTAAGTTTAGAATTTAGGGTTTAATAGAAGTTCATGTGTACCATGCTATTTGAAGTTGTCACATTCAATTAATATTATCATGTGTGTGTGTAGGCTTGCTATGTGTTTTCACACTTACAACTTGTTACTTGTCACATGTGCTTAGAGTTTATTATGCATTTGCAATTTGTGTGCTTGTAGTTTGTGCATTTATAGCTTGTCACCTATGCTTACAATTATTGTGTGCTTATAACTTGTTGTCTACTTGTAGCTTGTAGTGAATTCCTTTTTGTCCATGTTGCTTATAGAAATCCCCAATGATTTCAAGCATAGGTTTTTTTATAATTGTGTTTTTTTGGTTCTTATCCTTGGTGCTAGTTCCAAGTTCCAACCAAAGCCATGAGGTCAACTATATGATCATGGATTCAACCTTGACATGGAAGCATGTAAGAAATGGAAGAAGGTTAATGAAAATTTGAATTATCAAATTTAAAACACTTGGGTTATTAAATTGTTTTGGATATAATCTATTATGAGTGTTAATTGGAAGGTGAATTATGTGAAATGAAAAATTTACACAATGATTGAAGGGTGTGAAAAACTTCTTGTATTAAAATTGGATTCATTATGGAAACATGTTGATAAAAAAAGGCTATTAATTGTAATGGCAAGTGTGGTTGTGGGGGAGTACTACATTTTGAAGAAAAATCAACTTGTGTTCAATAAATGCTTGGTATGTGGCCAGGGGGGAGACAATTTGTAGTATATATAATAGGGTTTTGTAATTGTTGTGGTAGAAAGAAGGTAAAAAATTGTTCAAATTGTATTAGTTTTCCTTTTTCTTTTTTAAGGTATGCCCATGACTAATTATGAGCAAATGCAATAATTGTTTGCCTTTGTCAAAGTGCTTAACTAGTTGGCCAAGCATTGGAATGATTATGTAGGTTAAGAAATTGTTGAAATCATAAACAATGTGGTGTTAAGTGCCATTAAGGAGGCTATTTTGGTTTCAAGCTTTCTTTCCATTTCAATAGATGATTTGACAACAATGGATAATTAAAGTTAGATTTCAATCCATTATTATGGGATGGCAAGTTAGAAATGAATGTTTATTTTGTTCATGTTTGGATAGCTTGTTGAAGGTGGGATTATTTTTAACATCAAAAAGTTATAATTTTTGTTACTTTGATGAGTTTGGTGGCTTGTCTAAAAATTATGTTGTCTAATGCATTATGTTTCTTGGGGTTGATGGTGTCTCGGGGTTGATGGTGCCTCCACATTTCATGGGGTCATATGTAAAATTACATTTTAATGAAGACTAAACAAGTGCTTTCAACCATTGGGATCCATTACATGGCACATAAAATGAACATTGTAATGCAAAACTTGCCCATAATACCTTTGGTTTCCAAATTGGAAAACGTCTTTTAATCAATTTATAGGAATCTTTCTAATTTCCCCAAACACCATCTTGAATTCAAAAACTTGTTAAAATTGTGGAAGCATAAGGTTTAAAAGTTTTTTCAAAATGTGAAATCAAGGTGGATCAACATGTTGCAACTTTGAAATAGGTTAGGAAAAATTATAAGATTAATTGCAAAGATGGCAGTTGATAGCGGTTTTACAGAGTTAGCCAAGGCAAATTTACTGAATCTATGTGACATTGACATGATCTTGGGCTTGCCATGTATTTTGCTTATGTTGGAATTTTTGAATGGCTTGATGAAGTTTTCACAAAGCAAATATGTTTTCATGTATGATTATATAATACCTATTAAAATTTGCTAAGGAGATATGTACAAAATGTACATCAATTTGAACAGCTTGTTTTAAGTTGAGATTTTTTTGGAATTCATAGACATGGTTGTAAACATGTTTTGTAAAATTGCTCAAGATTAGGTAATCAACTTGAATGATGGCACAAAGCAATTGGTTTTTCAGATTAAGGGACAATCCCATATGGTCCATTCTATTCATCTCTTAAACACTGTTAATTTTATAATTACTTGTGATGATTTTGAAGTGGCTAACAAAGTTGTGAAAACACAATGCATTGTTGCATGTGATTTGTTGGTCATTGAATTGGAACATAGGTTTTCGAATCATGAGCTTATGAATGCACTTGGGGTTATTTACCCATAATACTAGTTGTAACTAGATTATGAGTGAACCTTTCCAATTCATTTAAGCAAATGACATTATTGCTCATTCCAAGCAACTTGGTACATTTAGTTCATGTGTTTTTGAGCCAATTTAAAAGGAGATTTTGGATCTACAAATCTCCCTTTTCAAGGTGATTATGAAGATGCAAACTTCTAAGGCAATGAAAAAACACAAAGATGAAAACCAAGTCATTAAGTTGTGGCATTAGCTTGTCATAAACATTTTTTTTGTTGTTCATCTTTTTGAGTTCATGAAACTTGTTGAATTGGCCATTGTCCAAATCATTAACAACATTGAAGATGAAAAGACATTATCCACGTTGACATATATGAAGTTACAATTTTATAATCATTTGGTGGGGCATTTGAACATTGTTATACAAATGTTTACACATGATTTTTTATTCATTAAAAACTTTTTCCCTTTCCAAGTTACTATTATAAATTGGAATGATGAAGACAAGGTTAGAGTAGGAATTAATGAATAATTTTTAATATTTTAATTGCAGTTTGGTTTTGATGTTTTTGGTTGTAATTGTTTGTGATGTTGTAATTTGTAAATTGTTGTTGAGCTACATTGGTACAATGCAAGTTTAAAGTTTTGGGTGTGACATGTAGGTTTTTTTTAAATATATTTTTCTACATACACATGGTAGGCTAGTATGTTATGCTTTTACAGGCTACAACATTTTTCTCACAATTTTTGTTCATCATTTTGTTGTTAGGTTTGTTGGCAAATGTAACTTGGATGTAAAGATGGAAATTCTTCATTCAACAATAACTAATTACAATTCTCACAAAACACAATTATGTTATGAAATGTAAAGTTTGATCCTATATTTTTATTAACTTATTGGTAGGTACCTTGTGCTACAATGGACAAGGTCTTGGTGACTAATGTTCAAATCCCTTGCAAGGTGTTCACTATTAGAATTTAGTAGTTAGTTTGTTCTATTTGACAATGTTGTAAGTAGCTTATTTGCATAATAAAATTGTATGTTATAAGCCTAAAAAATTAAACATCTCTATATGCTTGGATGTTAATGGGTACGTTTTCTATCTATGTAAGCTAGAGGGCTTCCTAAATTAATTTCTCTAATTATTAGTGATAGATGTAGACTTATTGTTTTCTTGTTATTAAGGGTTAACATTATTGAGTTAGTTAATTTTTAAGGATAGGGTGGTTGCCAAATGGCTAGCCATTACCTAGGGGTTTGTCAAAAGATTTATATAAGTTCTCTAATTTGTAATAGAGGATGAAGTGGTTTTACAATTAATGGGTGGTGGGGAATCTTATGGGGTTTCACATTATCTTTTGGGGTCCTTTTGGAGTTATAGAAGGTATTGTGGAAAAAGATGTGTACCTTTGATATTTGGAATATTAAAAATAATAAATTCAAGGAGAGTTATTGCATTGTGAATTTTTTTGGTGCATTTTTTATTTTTTTGCATTTATTTTTTACTTGCAAATGTAACTAATTCTTGTTTGAATGTAAAAGACTGTAATTCTTATATATATATATTTGTAAATATTCATTGGACAATAGTTGCAACAACATGGAGGGCAACTAAATTAGAGACCAACAACTTCAATTGGTGAAAACAATTTGTCTTTCTTGGGACAACCTACATCAAAGTTGAAGTTTGGGTAGGAAGGTACCTTTTTGCCACAACATTGAATTCTAAGCTCTTTTGTTTTGGTTCCAAACTCTTTCATTCTTTTAAAAACAAGACTACGCAAAGGAAGGCAATCCAAAAGTAAGAGTTTTCTTACAACTCTTACCTTGGGATTGCCTTCCATTAGGTTTTCCTAAAACCTACTTTAGCGTGGATTCCATATTGTTAGATCCATGGAGCCTACTTGTGTACACAAAGATGTGCAAGTGAGAGGCATAAGTTACCTTGTGACAAAAAACTAGGGCACATGATAATTAGAACACATAGCACACTTATATTGCATGGTAAATACATTTTTAAAGTCACCCACTGGCATGAGCTTGTGGCCACCTAAGTTCTATCTTGTAACCACCTAAGTCATTTCCTTCTTCATTAAAAAAAGGCTTGAGGTTTTTAAGGGGTCAAATTGCTTTGATCTCTCTCTCTTGAGCCCACTGGCCTTCCTTTTTCTTCTTAAATTCTTGAGACCACACAAACCCAAAACCATATTGGACTTCCACAGGAATTCAAGTTCCTATTTACATTTGGTAACATAGATCCCTCATCCTAGACATATCACATAATCCGGTGTTCCTAACACCATCCTTCAACTTGACAAAACATGAAAATAGGAAAACAACACATATCAATTCCCCCAATGATTGCTCCACACATCTTACAAAAAACCACAACCTTCCTTCACATGATCCACCTTGTAACTTTAATGGATTGTTGCAATTTTTCGGAGTTCCCAACAATCAGGGTACTTTTTCATGAAATGCAAGCCAATAACACCCACATACAAATCAACCCAAAACACACACTTTGAGAAGGATTTCTGGCCGTTTTCGAGACTTCTAAACTTTTCATCATCCCCCTTATCAACCATCAAAACCAACCCTTAGATTGAATTTCTGCCTCCCCAAGTACATTGCGCAACGAATTTTCGTGTACCTCTGTTGGACACAGAAATCTAATCCCACTTTTTCAAAAACCTCTACTCTTCTCAAGAAAAACCAAAACCACACTACTTATTTGCTTTGTTGCTCATCCTTTTGTCACTCCACCATGAGATTTCTGCCGACTGCATTTCATTTGACAGTTCCCTTGCCACATAGTCATCCTGTGTCCATTAGCAACACACGCATTCCAAATAGAAGAAAACGACACAAAGATTTCAACGCCATAAAACACCACCACATCTCCATTCAGTGTTCTTCCTTGTTTTCATGCCGAGATTAATACCCAAGATTAATATGTTGCAAACTTGCATTAACAAGCCAAAGTTGGTAGACGAGTATGGAAAAGATTCCAGGTAGACAATTTTCTAAGGGATACATGTTTTGGTTGTCACTTATTGGAGATAATTTGGAACAATAATATTTTGAAGTGTTTTTTGGTTTTTTATTGATTAATTTTCCACAAGAAATGAAAATACTTTCAGTTCAAAACCCATTCATTTTATTTGAATCAATACAGTGCATTTTCAAAGCATATTAAGTTTTTTGATTAGAACTTGTGTGTGTGTGCAAAGAAATCATGAGCTTGCTATTGAGTCATAGAACCTCACATTTAAAAAAAATCTTAGATCAGGAAAAAATAAAAAAATTTCCTGGACACCTGAATTTCACACTTCCTCAAGAGTTTCAAGGACCCTGCCCTCTGGATTTGGTAAATTGTTTCATAAAGCCGAGCAATATAATGACTGTATAGGGGAGTTTGGGAGGTGGGGGGGAGAAATACAAATTTCCAAGGAATATCAAAATACAGTTGAATAGGTTCCTGCCAGAGGTAATCAAAAATTGTATTGAGATTGTTTTGCCAAAATAAGTGGAACAATGGGGTCTGATAGCCATAACTCGAAAAATATCAAAATTTCACAATTAGAAAATAAAATAAAAAAAGTTCAAGTTACGTTGCATACGACTGTCCTGGTGATACAGGCTATTTCTAGTACATCTTTAGGGTTTGACTGATCCAACGGCCATCAGTGCACCATTGTGACTCAGCTGTGGATGAACTCCAGCTGAGTTGACATGGATTTTCCTGCTTCATAACCTGCAGTGTAAAAGATAGGTGAGGTAGGTAGGTAGGTGGGTAGGAAAACACTAAGTGTTTAGTAAGGCCCACTTTAGATGGGGTCCTGTGTCCAAATTGCTGGGACCTATTTGGACTCATTTGAAGCAAATTTGACTCCTTGAGTTGGACCTTGCCTTGAACCCTAGCTTGCATCTTGGTTCTTCAAATCATGAGCTCTCCTTTTAGCTCTTTTGTTTTGGTTCAAAACAATTGATTTTCCCTTCAAAAATGGTGCCATGTAGGTTTAGCCTTGATATGCCACTTTTTGGTCTTGGACTCTCATCTAAAGGTCATGGGGTCCAATTTATGGCTCTCATCCAATAGGATTGCTCTATTTCATTGGACCCTCATCGATAGTGGCCCTAAGTTAGTTTGCTAGCTAAAGGCTAGTGGTTTACTAGTGCCTATGTAATTAAAAAAAAACAGAAACTGAACTAACCACCGTGGTTAGCTAGGGATCTTGAACCCAATGGAAAATGACTTTCATGTTCATCCACCATCCATTCCTCTTGCTGTGCTGGTGCCTGTTGGTTCATCCAAATGGTGGTCTGGTATATAGGCCTGTCAGAGCTATCAACACTGCCATCACCTTATCAACACTGGTAGGAAGGACCCTACCAGTCTGGTATTTTCAGCAATACCAGCCTGGTAGGGACATGAGGTAAAACCAGCCTTGTATCAATTCTATATGGATCTCAATATCAGGTATATACTTAGGGCATCTACACCGGTGCTCAGTATGTGACTCCAGTCAATAAAATTTATTGTAAAAAAGTCAAAGTGTGCCGGTTAATCTCAGGAAATTCGTTTTTCTGCACGAAATTCGTGCAGCTTGCAGTGGCTGGTAAGCCGCAACACAGTTGTGCACCTCCAAAAAGGAAATAAATCGGACCTAACTGCAGCTCAATATTTTTGATTGGTCGTTCATAATGATTGGTCTAGGTGGTTTGCTATTAGTGGTTTGCTATATATGCAATTCCAGTTACAGTTTTATTGGTGGGGTTGCAAAAAAAAGAAAGCTATACTTAGACATTTAATTTTATTATCCAGAGTGACATACTGAGCACCGGTGGAGGTGCTCTTACTTCATACCCGCCAAAACAAAATCTTGGATCCACCACAAGCATGGACCAGTATCAAAAACCCAATACCAGTACCTGCCTGGTATGAAAATAAAATAAAATCTGATACCAGGAAAGGCTGGTAGGTTCAAAAGTTGATACTAGACCAACTCTACTTAATTCTGGCCCAATCAAGACCTTTTGGAGTTACCAACCACCAGAGCTTTGGGCTGGGATTGTGTCAATGACCTCGACTACCCCAAATTTTCCTCTGGGATTGTGTCAATTTTGTTTTCTTGATCCATCTCTGTGGGGATTATTAAACCTTTGAACCTCAATCACAGGTACAATATCTATGAACCGCACACCTCACAAGGTTTTGAGGTCACTAATGAGAGTTTTTGTCTGGGATTTGTGGCAATGACCTCAACTATGCGTGTGTTTGGTGGGGACTAGTGTCAATTTCTTTTTCTCCATCGACCATTTTGGAGATAATTAAATATTTGAACCACAATGACAGGTACAATGTGTATAAAGAATGATGATACCAAAGGTCAGGGAAGGTCGGACACAATAGATGGGGAGTTCCCAAAAAATGACGGCCATGCATCATAGGGTATCATTGGGGATTGAAGAATTGTATCGTACATAGTTGTGGTAAAAGCAATGTTGTCGTCTGGTTATTCCTTTTTGAACTCAATTTTTGAACCCGGTTGGGTTTGATGTACACACTACACATTCCCCAATGCTAAAGATGCAAGAACAAAATTTCACAACAAATTAAAATACAGGTCTACGTAAATATCGAGTTGAACAACTAATTAAAATTAATAATTAATTATAAAATTCAATCTATTTATTAACTTTTGAAAAAAGTCAACTTTTTAACGTATATATCTTTATTCTTTTTTTGTTTTTTTTTGTTTTTCACTGTTCTGGTTCCAGATTTAGCAAAACATTTTTTCCATGGTCTGGTTCTTGTGCTGATTCCACCAAGTTGATGTCAACTCAAGTCCGAGTTACAAGAAGTTGACCCTAAAACCGTCGGTTTTTACCCTTCAAACCGGATACCTTCACAACACTTGTTAAAAGATCAGAGTAAGGGAAAAGCTCATTACGAACCTTAATCCCCCTCACTCATGCCAACATAACCTTCACTTGCAACGTGCCAAATGCCATCATCCTCTTGGTGAGCTGGTTGAATTCGGCTGGGTAAGGTGCCATCTTCTATAACTAAGAAATTAGTTTATAGCGGGGATCTTTGTCAAGTCATCCAATTATGCACCGTCAGCAAGAATACAACTTTCCACCCAAGTGGTCCCCAACCCATTCCCCTCCATTCCCCGGTAATAAACGAAGAAACGAATATACCAACCCACCATTTTTTTTTGGTGCCAAATTTTGCATCTATGTGACACATTGTTGTTTTTTGAACTGTTGCAAGATTTTTCTTAGATGCCTTTCAGATTACCCCATTCCGAGGAGAAAACTATGGAAGTTGCCATATTGAGACACTCACTAGGGTCTCTTGGAGATTGCCAAAACATAGCGAGATTATAAAACATGTTTACTATCCTCTCCAGTGTTTTCTTTTTCATTTTGTGAGCCAGCATGGGCAATGAGCATCTCACAAGAGATTTAGGGATGATCCCAGAGAAGATTTTAGCAGATTGCCGTTGCTCGCCAGAAAAATAAAATGCTTGTCCTCTCTGAACTGTAACCCAAATTGGCTCTTTCCTCTTGTGGATGGTTGCTACTATGGCTACATCACAAAATTGATAGAAAAAAGAAATCTTGATACCAGAAGAATACCATGTTTTTCAAAATGCAAAAAGATTAGGAAAATTCATAGCCTAAACCAATTTTAACAAAATGGTCCACTAATTAGGGATTTTCTCTTCACTAATGAAAATGTTACCTAGATCTTCAAGGATTGGAAAATTTCTTTAGCCTAATTCGAATGGTTCACTAGGTAATTAGGAATTTCCCTTTTCACTATTGGAAGCAATACCTAGATCAAGGATTGGAAAATCTCAATTAGGGATTTTCTCTTCACTACTGAAAATATTACCTAGATCATCAAGGATTAGCAAAATTTGTTTAGCCTAATTCTAATGGTTCACTAGCTAATTAGGAATTTCCCTTTTCACTAATGGAAACAATACCTAGATCAAGGATCGGAAAATCTCTTTAGCCTAATTCAAATGGTTCACTAGGTAATTAGGAATTTTCTTTTCACTAATGGAAACATTACCTAGATCAAGGATTGGAAAATTTCTTTAACCTAATTCAAATAGTTCACAAGCTAATTCATAATTATCTCTTCACCAAATTATGGAACTATTTAATAAGAAGAAAAGAAAAAAAGGGAGAAAAACTGATTATGGAAGGGAAGACGTCAATTTGAGACCTGTACTTGGGACCTCGATCCGGATAAGCTCCCAGCGGACCGCCATCCGCGGAACCGGTGGAGCCAGTGTTACCGGTGACAGGAAACCGGCCACATCCGGTACTGGGGAGCTGGCTCCCTGCACT
>Ga0209611_10005872_pt1 | contig 20389 bp, 17 predicted proteins | sample S1TSphgellanicum_3_FD_187693 | JGI IMG/M metagenome (GOLD analysis project Ga0209611, IMG submission 187693) | Host-associated microbial communities from peat moss isolated from Minnesota, USA - S1T2_Fc - Sphagnum magellanicum MG (SPAdes) (version 2) | ecosystem: Host-associated > Plants > Peat...
CGATTTCCTGCGCCAGGGCCGATTTCACCTCGGCATCAGTTACCTCCCGGCCGAACCGGCTGCTGCGGAAGGCACGTATCACCCGCCGGGCGACGGCCTGGCCGAGATCGGCCGAAATGAGCACGTCCTCCAGCTCATCGAGCGCCGCATCGTCCAGCTTGCGCCGGGTGAAGGTGGCGCCGATCCCCTCGGCGATCTTCTGGGTGCTGCGGGAGAGGCCTTCCTTCAGCCGCGCGAAAAAGCCCAGCGCCATATGTCAGGCCGCCTCGGCCAGCAGGCCACGCGCATCGGCGCCGGTGATGCGGGCGCGGAGCAGGGTTGCCGGCGGCAGGTCATCGGCCAGGCGAACCGGCGCGAAATGCTCCGTATGGCCTTGGCCGGCCGTCTCGGTCAGCACCTGCGCTACACCGCCAATCTGGCGCGCGTAAAAATCCTGCGCCGCCCGGCCGCCGGCGCCGCGCAAACGCTGTGCACGTTCGCGCCGTTGCTGCACCGGCACGGGCGGCATACGGGCGGCGGGCGTGCCGGGGCGCTCGCTATAAGGAAACACGTGCAGATAGGGTAAGGACTGGCCCTCGACGAACGCCAGGGTTTCCTCGAACAACGCTTCGGTTTCGGTTGGGAACCCGGCGATCAGGTCGGCGCCCAGCGCGATCCCCGGCCGCAGCCGGCGCAAACTGGCAATCACCGCCGCTGCCTGCGTGGTGCTGTGCCGGCGTTTCATCCGCTTCAGGATCAGATCCGATCCCGCCTGGAGCGAGAGATGGATATGCGGCATCAGCCGCGTCTCATTGGCCACCAAATCGAGCAGATCGTCGTCCAGCGCCGCGGGGTCGAGCGAGGAGAGGCGCAGCCTTGCCAAGTCGGGCACCAGGGCCAGCAGCCGGCGCACCATCTGGCCAAGCCTGGGCTGCCCCGGCAGGTCCGGCCCGTAGCTGGCGATATCCACCCCGGTCAGCACCACCTCGTTATAACCTGACGCCACCAGCATACGCACCTGGTCCACCACCGCGCCGATCGGCGCGGAACGGTTCGGGCCGCGGCCATACGGGATCACGCAGAACGTGCAGCGATGATCGCAGCCTTGCTGAACCTGCACAAAAGCCCGCGCCCGGCCGGCGAACTCGGTCACCAGATGCGCGGCCACCTCACGCGCCTGCATGATATCGGAAACCGCCTGGGGTGCGTCCTCCTGCCAGGATGCAGCCTGCAGTTTTTCGGCATTGCCGAGCACGCGCGTCACCCCCGGCAAGGCCGCCCAGCGCTCCGGGGCGATCTGCGCCGCGCAGCCGGTGACGACAATGCGCGCGCCAGGTGTTTCCCGATGGGCGCGGCGAATGGTCTGGCGCGCCTGGCGCTCCGCTTCGGCGGTCACGGCGCAGGTATTCACCACGATGGTATTTTGCAGGCCGGCGCTGTGGCCGCGGATCACCTCGCTCTCGAAGGTGTTCAGGCGACAGCCGAACGTAAAAATCTGCGTGCTCATGCCGGGTAGCTAGAGAGATCCACGCTGCCTTGAAAGGCTGTGGCGATCGGCCCGGTCATCAGGACATGCGAATCAGCCTCCCGCCAGGCAATGTGCAGCGTGCCGCCATCCAGCACCAGATCAGCGGCGCGGCCGCAAAGCCTGCGCCGGTATGCGTTCACCAGAGCGGCACAGGCGCCCGAGCCGCAGGCACGGGTCAGCCCGGCGCCACGCTCCCACACGCGCAGCCGGATTCGGCTGCTGGTTTCGATTTCGGCAAAGCCGATATTGGCGCGATCGGGGAATAGCGGATCGTGTTCCAAAGCGGGTCCGAACGCCGCCGGGTCGATCGCATCGATGCAAGCGACGAACAGGGTGGCGTGCGGGTTGCCCATCGAGGCAGCCGCGGGGTCGCCCGGCAAAGGCAGATGCAGCGTGTCGCATGGGCGCGCGAGCGGAATATCCTGCCACCCCAGCCCGGGCGGCCCCATATCGACGCGGATGCCGCCATCCGGCAAAATCTTTGCCGGCAACAGGCCGGAAATCGTTTCGATCACCATGCCGCTGGCACCGGAAGCGCCGGCCTCGATGGCAGCGACGCAGCGTGTGGCGTTGCCGCAGGCGCCCGCCGGCGACCCATCGGGATTGAAGATACGCATGAACACATCCGCCTTTGGCGCTTGCGGATGCTCCAGCACAATCACCTGGTCGCAGCCGATCCCGGTGCGCCGGTCCGCCAGCCCGCGGATGCGGGCGGGCGAGAGCTCCAGCTCCGTGCGGCGGGCGTCGAGGATCAGAAAATCGTTCCCCGCGCCATGCATCTTGCGAAATGGCGCGATCATGGCCGGGCTGCCTTGGCCCTCGGCTCCGTGCCGCTGAAATCCTCGAACACCACGCGCCAGCGATGGTCGAGCAAGACCGGCACGCCGCCGCGCTTGCCGGGTGCATATTGCACCTCCAGAGTCCGCAGCCAGGCTAAAGCGGGGGCGGAAAACGCGTCGCCGCCGCGGATGTCGCCAATATGGCACACCGGCTTGGTCAGTACCGCATCGAGAACGCAATCGATGGTCACCTGGCCAAAATGATCCTCTTTCACCAGATGCGCCGGCGGATCGGCCACGTCCAGCGGCGGCACGTGGGCCGGGTAAGGACGGTCCGGCACCAGCGGCACCACGGCAGGCGGTTTAGGCGGTGCGGGCGCCGGCACAACCGGCTTCGGCGCTTCGGCCGGCGGCAGCCCGATCATTCCACGCGCTGTCTCCAACTGGATCGACGCGTCCTTCGAGACCCGTGCGGCGGCGGCCTTCACCGCCGGCTGCACCCGCCCCATCGCGTAGCCGAGCGCCAAGGCCACGCCGACACATATGATCAGCACAATGAGCCGCGCCAGCGGCAACACCCATGGCCGCTGCGACCCGCGCGAAAACCGTGGCGGCCGCAGCCGGCCGCCGCATTCGGGGCAGATGAACGGCTTTTCCACCGGTATCTGCACCAGAACGCGCTGCATCCCGATCGAACAATAATCGAGATTGCTGCACCGGCCTGGCGTCGTCTCGGCATCGCCGGGCCGGCCGGACGCCGAACCGGCATAGAGGGAGGGTCGCATTGGGTCGTTTGGCACAAGGTCAGACATCGATCACGTCAACTAGCCTGTTGGCAGATTTTTTTCCAAGCTTGGAAAGAAGTGTGGCAGGCGGCAAAAGCATTCGCCTCAATGAAAGGAATACACGTTTGGGGACCCTATTTTCAAAAAGAAGACTTGCTATTCTTTTTTGCAAAACCACCCAACAAACTTTGGTTTATTTTGCCGCTGCACTCATTGCCATGCCTTAACCTCTTGCCAGCAATGAGGGTTGGCTGGCAAATTAGCTCTCCCACCTAAGGACCAGCCGTGTTAGGCCCCGCCGCTCGACCAGCGCCGGCCCAGCTGCTGCTGTTCCTATCAGGAGATCTTCTACCGTGTCTCAGCCTTCCCTCAGAATCACGCATTTCGAGGCGCGCCCCGAGCCCGATGACTATGTGTTCGAGGTTTGGAATCCGATGGAGGCGCGCTACGAAGCGGCTGCCAGCTTCGAGCTGGCAATGGAGCGCGTGCAACGCCTGGCGCAGGCGGTACGCGAGATGTGGGTGTCGAAGGATACCGGCCTCGATATGCTGCCAAGCCCGCCGGCGCCGGTAGAGGGCGCGGAATTCGCCGAGTTCCGGGTGACCGCGCAAGCCCAGCGCAGCTACGACATCCGCAGCTTCGACAGCCCTGAATGGACTCATTTCCGCGGCTATATTTCGCAGGCGGCCGAGCGGATCAGTGGCGAGGTCGGGTTTGTCCTTGCGCCGTCGCTCATTCCGGCTCCGCCGGCGCCGCGCATGCAGGCGAAATCCGCCTGAAGGCCTTACATGCGGCAGGGCTCGGCCGTATTTTGGCCGCTTTATAGACATTCGACATACGTAAAGCCTCCGGAGCCTGTGCCGACATGACAGAAACCCCCAAGCCAGCCGCTTTGGATGCCCGCGCCTTTCGCAACGCGCTGGGCGCCTTTGTGACCGGGGTGACGATCATCACCACCTGCAATGCGGATGGCACGCCGGCTGGCTTGACGGCAAATAGCTTCAACTCGGTCTCCCTCGACCCGCCAATGGTGCTGTTCAGCCTTGGGCTGGACAGCACAAATCTGGATGCGTTCCGCCAGGCGACATGGTGGGTGGTGCATGTGCTGGCGGCCGGGCAGGAGGATCTGTCGAACCATTTTGCCAGGCGGGACGCCGACAAGTTCAAGAACGTGGCCTATTCCAAAGGCCCTGGCGGCGTGCCGCTGCTGGATGGATCGGCCGCCCGGTTCATCTGCCGCGCCGCCTTTGAATATGAAGGCGGCGATCACGCCATCTTCCTCGGCATGGTCCAGGAATTCGATCAGGCGGGCAAGCCGCCGCTGATCTACCACCAGGGCAGATATGGCGGGGTGTTCCCCGCCCCTCAGGCCGGCGCCGGTGCGGACCCGGCGGTTTCGATGGAGGCGCTGGTGGAGCGCGGCCTGGCATCGCTGAACGGCGAGGCGGCGCTGCTGACCCAGGAAGGCCGCGCGGTCGCCGCCGGCCTCTCGCTGGTCGCCGAGGCCGATAGCCGCTTCACCGCGCCGGAGAAAACCGCGCTGCGCCATCTCCTGTCGAAGCTCGCCACGACGTAATATAGGTTCTAAACCACGCCTTGAGCGGCCACCCGGCCGGCGGGCGTGGATCAGGCCACCAGGCGGAGCGCCCGGCGCCGCGCCCTGGGCAGATCGAGCGGCAGCATAGGCGGCCCTTCGCGCTCCGGTGGCCGCATCTCCTCTTCCATCGCCGGCTCCGCCAGGCTGCGCTGCAGGTAGTTCACCGAGAGTGAACGCATCGCGTAATCGACGACCGATGTCGCCCGCGTCACATCGGGATCACCTTCCACGCTGCCCGCAGGCCCAAACCGGGTCAGGGCGAAGGCATCGACGAAGTCTTCCAGCCTGACGCCGTGCTGAAGCCCGATACTCACGGCCTGGGCAAAGCATTCGGCCCATCCGCGCATTGCCGCGGTTTCGCGCGGCAGCATCAGCTCCAACTCGCCGAGGCGGCCATCGGCGTATTCGCCGCTGCGCAGCACCACACGATGCCCGCCTACACTGGCCTTCTGGGTGATCCCGGCACGCCGCGCCGGCAGCGGCTCCGCCTGGGCCCGCGCGCGTGGCGCGGCGGTGGCGGGAAGCGGGGTCGGCAAGGCGATCGGCAGCGGCGGCACGCTGTCCACATAGGCGGCCACCGCCTCCTGCATGGCGGCATGCGCCTGCAATCCGGCGATCGGCAGCGGGGTGCCTCCCTGCAGGATATCGGCAAGGGCGCTCTCCGGCGACATGGCCGCCGCCGCCAGGCGATCCTGTGCCGCTCGGGTCAAATGGTTCTCCCGCACCGGCGAGAAGGCAGGCGCGATGCCACCGGTTTCGATGCCTAGCAGCGCCTCGACCGGGCCGGCCGGGAAAATGCCGGTGGCCCGGATTGCTCCTGGCGCGCGCAACAGGGTCTTGCGGGCGGCGGCGGCGGCTTCCGCCAGTCCTGGAATGGGGCAGAAGCGCGGCGGGGCGGGCCACGACGCTGGGGTGGCGAGCAGATCCCGCTGGTCACTTTCAAGCGCATGTTCCGCCCGTGCCCGCATCAACGCGGCCAGGCAGGCGGCCAGGTTGCGGGCAGCGCGGCTATCATAGGCTACACCCAGGCAGGCCAGCAGATCGTCCAGCCCCGCCAGGCCAATTTCCACCCGCTCCGCGGCGGGTGTCAGCAAATGGCAGGCGCGTGCTGCAAGGCCGGCCGCCTCGGCAAAACCAGCCACGTCATAGCCATGGGTGGCGTCGTGAAACCCGGCGGCGTTCAGGATGAAGCCGGGCACGGCCGTCTCGCCGCGCCAGATCGCGGTGTTTGGGCTGGCCTTGCGCTGTCGCAACAATCTTTGCAGCTTTTCAGCGATGTCGTCGCCCCGCCCGGCCTGCCTGGCCTTCTGCGCGATCAGCGACAGCCAGCTATTGGCGGCGGCGGCGAGACTCACCGGCCCTTCGCCAGGCACCAGGGCGGCCAGCGCCTCGGCGGCCCGATCGTCCCAGGTGGCGGGCAGATTGACAATGCGCGGGGGCCGATCCGGATCGGCCGAAGCCGACACAATCCGCATCCGAACGCCCTGCCATAAGCGATTGCTTTTCATGCCTGATGGTAAGCATGGATGCCGCGACTCGGGAACACACATTCTGTGGTGTTTCGCGCAAGATGCCACAAAATGTTGTGGATAAGCCCGTGCCGGCTCGGCTCAGCCCGCTTCAGTGCAGGGTGTTGCCCGATCCGCCGGGGCCGCTATTGGCGCTAGTACCGGTGCCGAACCCGCCACCGCCGCCGCCGGGCAGGCCAGCGGGGGTGAATTTGCCGACATTGCCAAAGAGCTGCTGCAGGAAAGACGCCTCGCTGCCAGGCGAGGGCGTGGCGCCGGCGGCCATGTCGATCTGCGCGCCATCGTCGCGGTTGAGCTGGGAGATGTGCCGTAGCGTTCCGTTCGGATCGAAGGTCATGATCACCACCTGCTGTTTCCGCACGCCCGGCGTGCGGCCGATCCGGGTGGTGGTGATCTGGCTGATATAGATCCAGGTATTGTCGTCAAAGGTTGCCTTGGCGGTCGGCGAGCCGATCAGAGCTGCCACATCGGCGCGGCTGGATGTCCCTGGGATCAACTCCTTCAGCGCCGCGGGATCGACCCGGGAGCCGCGCTGGCGCGCTGTAGGATCGAAAATATGCAGCACGCCGCAGCCGCCCAGCGCGGGAAGCAGCGGCGCGATCAGCAAGGCGGCACGGAAAAAGGCGGGAACGCGAAAACGCACTGGCTCTGGTCCTTGGCTTGGACAGCTTGGGCACGGGTCTCACGTGTTCCGCCCATGTGTCAATCACGGGTGTAGGCATCCGCGCAATGCGGCCAGGTTCCTGCCTTGACGCGCAGGCAGGTTTCACTGCACCCCCGGATGCTCTACGAGTCGCGGTCTCGGTATCTGGTCACAATGGCGCTTTTCGGTCTCATCTCCTCGCATCGGCATGAACGCGCGGGTTTCGCGCTGTATACGCGCAGCGTGGCGGCGGCGCGCGACCCCCGCTATTTCGAGCGCCTGGGCGTGCCCGACACGCTGGATGGGCGCTTCGACCTGGTGGGGTTGTTCGTCGCCTTGCTGATCCGCCGGCTGCGCAACCTGGCGGCCCCTGGGCCGGCATTGGCCCAATCGGTGTTCGACGCCATGTTTGCCGATATGGATTTCAATTTGCGCGAACTGGGCGTGGGCGATCTGTCGGTCGCCAAGCGCATGCGTGACATGTGGGAGGCGTTTCACGGCCGCGCTATGGCCTATGAAACGCCGCTCGCCGCCGCCGACATGCCGGCGCTGGCGTCGGCCCTGGCGCGCAATGTTTGGCGCGGTGCAGCCCCAGAGGGTGCGGCCGAGGCGCTGGCGCAAGCCGCGCTGGCGCAAGACCGGTTTCTCGCCACTCAGGAGATCGGTGCGCTTGCAGCCGGGAAAATTCGTTTTCTCGACGCTGACGATGTCTTGCCGAAGGCGGTGACCGCATGACCACCGATCGTGTTCTGGACGGCCCGATCGAACCGCCCGCGAAGCCCGAGATGCAGCGCCTGTTCGCCATCGCCCGAATCGACTCTGGCGCCCGCTTCCTGGTGGAGTCCAAACCGGATGAGCGCGCGGCGCTGGCGCGTCGCATGGGCCTGGTGGCCATTCATGCGCTGACCTGCCGCTTCGATCTGCGCCGCGATGATGGCGACGCCATCGAAGCGCGCGGCATGCTGCGCGCGCGGGTGAGACAGATTTGCGTCGTGTCGCTGGACGACTTCGACGCCGATATCACCGAGGATTTCAGCGTGCGTTTCATCCCCGCCGGCACCGAGAGCGAGGCGCTGGATCCCGACTCCGAGGATGAAATCGCCTATGAGGGAGGGGTGCTCGATCTTGGCGAAGCCGCCAGCGAGCAACTGGCCTTGGCGCTGGACCCGTTTCCCCGCAAACCCGGCGCCGAACTCCCCGGCGCCGCCACAGCGCCGGAAATCAGCGCGTTTGCCGCTTTGGCCAAGTTGCTGCCGCGCGACTGAGGCATCGTCGGCACATAAGTGCGTCGGCACGCCGACAAAGATGCCGCTTCAATCAAAGGCGTGAGGCGCCCGTTCGACCCCGTAACCCGATTCGGTTAATGTTGAACGGGCCCTGAGGCTTGGTCCGGTCGGGTGGCGCCTCTGGCGAAACCGGCCGCCCTGTGGTTAGACCCGGGCGATCATGCGCCATTTCCTGGATTTCGAAAAACCGATCGCCGAATTAGAAGGCAAGATCGAAGAACTGCGTCAGATGTCGGCCCCTGAGGGGATGAACATCGCCGATGAGGTGTCACGCCTCACCGAGAAGGCCGACAAGCAGTTGCGGGCCACCTATGCCAAGCTGACGCCCTGGCAGAAAACGCAGGTGGCGCGGCATGAGGACAGGCCGAAAGCGCTGGATTATATCTCGCAGCTGATTACCGATTTCTCGCCGCTGGCGGGCGATCGCGCCTTCGCCGAGGATGCGGCCATTGTTGGCGGGCTGGGCCGGTTCGAAGGGCGGCCGGTGATGGTGCTGGGCACCGAAAAGGGGTCCGAGACCGAATCGCGGGTGAAGCATAATTTCGGCTCGGCAAAGCCGGAGGGGTATCGCAAGGCGCGCCGGCTGATCGAAATGGCCGGGAAATTCCGGCTGCCGCTGCTGACCTTTGTTGATACCTCCGGCGCGTTTCCAGGCATCGATGCCGAAGCGAGGGGCCAGGCGGAGGCGATTGCCCGGTCGATCGAGGCCTGCCTGGACGCGCCGGTGCCGATTGTCGCGACCATCATCGGCGAAGGCGGTTCGGGTGGTGCCATCGCGCTGGCTACCGGCGACCGGGTGCTGATGCTGGAGCACGCGGTGTATTCGGTGATTTCGCCGGAGGGCTGCGCCACCATCTTATGGCGCGATGCCACCCAGGCCGCAGTGGCGGCGGAGGCGCTGAAACTGACCGCCTCCGACCTGAAATCGCTGCATCTGATCGACGAGATCGTGGCAGAGCCGCTGGGTGGCGCCCATCGCGAACCGCGCCAGGCGGTGGCGGCGGTGGGCATTGCGGTGGCAGCCGCCCTGGCGCCGTTGCTTGGGCTCGATCCGGCAGCGCTGAAGGCGCAGAGGCGTGAAAAATTCCTGGCAATGGGGCGCGAGGGACTCGTTTAACGTCCCCCGGGCAAACCGGCGCCAAGCTCAGACTTTTACCCCGGCTCGCCGGGCACTGGCTCGGTGCCAAGGCTGCGGAACAGTGTCGCGACCTCGGCGATCGCCGCCTCGGCCGCGACCGGATCGGTGCCCTTTGCCACGATGGCAACGCCGGCGCCGGGTTCGCGGAAATAGGGGTAGCTGCCGATATCCAGATCGGCATAGCGAAGCTGTATGTCGGTCAGCCCGGCGGCGATGTCGCCCTCGCGTATCCCCACCGCGTGCAGGCTGCGGCTGATCACCGGGTCACCGGTCGGCAGGCTGGGCACCAGCGCCTCGAACATGGCCCGCATGATGCTGGGCACGCCGGCCATCACATGCACGTTGCCGATGGAAAAGCCTGGGGCGATATGGCCGTTATCGATCAGCACCGCGCCGCGCGGCATGGTGGCCATACGCTGGCGGGCGGCGTTGAAGCCACCTGCCGGATAGAACGCCTCCATCCGCGCCCATACAACCGGCTGTTTTTCCCACGGCACCCCGAACGCGGCGGCAATGCATTCGCTGGTGATGTCGTCATGGGTGGGGCCGATTCCACCGGTGGTGAATACGTGGCTGAACCGGGCGCGCACCTCGTTGATCGTGCTGATGATGGTCTCGGCGATATCCGGAATCACCCGCACCTCACGCAGCGGCATGCCGATCTCGCCAAGACGTTTGGCGAGATAGATGGTGTTTGCATCCTGGGTGCGCCCGGAGAGCACCTCGTTGCCGATGACGATGAGGCAGGCGGTGGGATTCATCGGTGCAGGATAAGCCGCGCCGCGCCGGACGCCAACGGTGTTCAGTCCTGGAAAGGATCGCGCACCAGAATCGTGTCGTCGCGCTCAGGGCTGGTGGAGAGCAGGGTGACCGGCGCTTCAACCAGCTCCTCGATACGGCGGACATATTTGATCGCCTGCGCCGGCAGTTCGGCCCAGGAACGGGCGCCGCGGGTGGAGTCGCGCCAGCCTTCGATGGATTCGTAGATCGGGCGCGCGGCGGCCTGTGCGCCCTGCGCCGCCGGGAGGTGGGCGAAATGCTTCCCGTCGATATCGTAGCCGGTGCAGATTTTCAGCTCCTCGAACCCATCCAGCACATCCAGCTTGGTCAGCGCCAGGCCCTGGATGCCGCCCACTTTCACCGCCTGCCGCACCATGGCCGCATCGAACCAGCCGCAGCGGCGCGGCCGGCCGGTGACAGTGCCGAATTCATGGCCGCGTTCGCCCAGGCTGCGGCCGGTCGCGTTGGTGAGTTCGGTGGGGAAGGGGCCGGAGCCGACCCGCGTTGTGTAGGCTTTGGCGATACCGAGCACGAAGCCCACCATGCCCGGGCCGACTCCTGCTCCGCTGGCGGCGGTGGCGGCCACCGTGTTGCTGCTGGTGACGAAGGGGTAGGTGCCGTGATCCACATCCAGCATCACCGCCTGCGCGCCCTCGAACAGAATTTTACGTCCTTCTCGCCGCGCGGTGGCAAGGCGTTCCCACACCGGTTCGATGAAGGGCAGCAATTTCGGTGCGATCGCCAGCAGGCCGTCGAGCAAGGTTTGTTTCTCGAACGGCTCGGCGCCCAGGCCGATCAGCAGCGTGTTGTGATGCAGCAGCAATTCATCGAGTTTGGCCGACAGCGTTTCGGGTTCGGCCAGGTCGCAGGCGCGGATGGCGCGGCGGGCTACCTTGTCTTCATAGGCGGGGCCGATGCCGCGGCCGGTGGTGCCGATCTTCGCCGCACCCCTGGCGGCTTCACGCGCGCGGTCGATGGCGCCGTGCAAGGGCAGGATAAGGATGGCGTTTTCGGCAATGCGCAGGGTTGCGGGCGTAACATCCAGCCCCTGGGCCTGCACCCGCTCTATCTCGGCCAGCAGCGCCTCTGGATCGACCACCACGCCGTTGCCGATGATGCCAAGCTTGCCGCGCACCAACCCGCTTGGCAGCAAAGACAGCTTGTAGGTCTGGTTGCCGACTACCAGCGTATGGCCGGCATTATGCCCGCCCTGGAAGCGGACCACGATATCGGCGCGGCTGGCCAGCCAATCGACCACCTTCCCCTTGCCTTCATCGCCCCATTGCGCGCCGATAACCGCTACGTTAGCCATTGACTTGCTTCCATCGTGTTAGGCATCGCCGGCAAATACCTGCGTCGGCACGCCGACAAAGATGCCGCCTCAAACAAAGGCGCGAGGCGCCCGTTCGACCCGGCAACGCGATTCGGTTAAGGTCGAACGGGCCCTCAGCGCGGTTTTACGTCTCGATACGGGTTGGCACACCATCGAGAAACACATGCGAGCATCCTAATCTGCGGGCCTCGGCGGCCAGGTTTTCGCAGGGACCGAGGGCGGCGATAGTGGCGAAACTTTTGCCGCGCAGCAGGGCAGCGGCGGCCGGGGCAGTGCCCAGAGGGAGCAGGATGGTGGCGTGCGGTGCCGGCTCAGGTGCCGCGCGCAACACCGCGTCGGCGAACAGGGTGATGCCGGTGGCGGGTTCGCCATTGCCGGAGAGGTAGCGGCCGCCGCGGCCGAGCTCCTCGTGCCGGCCTGGGGCGAAGACGCTGACGGCGATGCCGGTGTGATAGCGAAACCCGCGGAATTCCAGCGGATCGACAGTAAGACGCAGGTTTGGTGCCTGGTCTTTCAGCAGGGTAACGACCTGCGCGAGCCTTTCCGCGAGGGAGCGCGAGGCCGCAGGCAGTGCCGCGCGCTCCAGAGCTGCGAGAGCGGTGGCAGCCGGGCCAGCGGCCAGAAGCAGATCCGTCAGCATCGGCGCCAGCGCCCCGCCATGCGCGGCGACGCCGGCTGCATCCTTGCGATCCAGGGCCCAGGCCAGGGCGTTGCGTTGCTGGCTGGGCAGGCTGGCATTGTCCAGCAGAGCGGGGGCCAGCGTGGGCAAAGTGAGATCGAGGCTGATCCGGGTAAGACCGATGGCAGCCAGCGCCTCGGTGGCGACCAGCATGGCTTCGGCGTCGGCTGCCGCGCTGTCGTCGCCAAAAAGCTCGATGCCGGCTTGCGGCACCTGTCGGTCGGTCTCCCGCCTTTCACGCGTGCGTATGCATTCGCCTGCATAAGAGAGGCGCAGCGGCCTTGGGCTATTGGCCAGGCGCGTGGCGGCGATCCTGGCCACCTGCGGCGTCATGTCCGCCCGCAGCCCCATCATCCGGTGGCTGTCGGGGTCCATGAGCCGAAACGTTTGGTCGGCGATGGCGGCGCCGGTGCCGGCCAGCAGATTATCCTCGAACTCCATCAGCGGCGGTTTCACCCGCGCATAGCCATGGCCGGCGAACACCGCCATCAGCTTTTCGACCGCCCCCGCCTCGGTTTGCGCATCCGGCGGCAGCAAATCGCGGAGCCCGGCCGGCAGCAGGGCGGGGTGAGGGGGGGTGAGATCATCCATCGCCCGGGCGCTATAGCAGATTGCGCGGGGGGAGACAGGGCCTGGCGCGCGGCGTGCTATCCGCCGGGTCGCTGGGGTCTTAACCCAAGACGACCGATGCCGCATGGCTAGTGTCGGGCAGAACCCGGGCGGCGAAGCTACAACACCGGCCCATCCTTCCCCAAAATCTCCCGCCGGATCACCGCGATCGGCACCAGGGCGGCGCCCAGGAACTGGTCGTGGAATTTCGCCAGCGAAAACGCCTTGCCCTCCTGCGTCTGCACGTCCCCGCGAAGTTTCAAAATCTCCAGCTTGCCGAGCGTGTAAGAATAATATCCCGGATCGGCGGTACCCCGGCGCGCTTCCTTGTAAGCGACACTCTTGGGCTGGAAACACTCCGTGCCCATCATGTCGGTTGCCTGTGCCAGCGTCATCTTGCCCGTATGCATCCCAAGTGACGCAACCAGCCGGCAATCGCGCAATAACGCATCCTGCAACTGCGCCAGCCGCAGTTTTGGATCGCCATTGCCGAGGCCTTCATCGAGCATCATCTGCTCGCTGTAATGTGCCCAGCCTTCGGTGGCGGTGTAAGACGACGCGGTTTTGCGCACCAGCGACCAATCCGGGTTGGCATGGGAGAACAAATACTGGGTGAAATGGCCGGGCAGCGCCTCGTGCACAGAGAGGTTTTGCAGCAGCGCGGTGTTGAAATATTCCAGATATTTGTTCTGCTCTGCCTTGGAGTCCTTGGAGTCTGGCGGCGTAATGAAATAATAGGCCTTGGTCGCGCGGGTCTCCAGCGGGCCCGGCCAATCCATCTCGCCAAAAATCATCGCGCGCGAGAAGGGCGGGGTTTCATCCACCGCCGGCAGCATGTGTGACGGCAGATCGAGAATCTTGTGATTTTCGATAAAAGCCTGGAGCGACACCAATTGACCGCGCGCCGTGCTGATCAGATGCGCCGCGTCAGGGTGTTGCTGTTCGATCAAATCCAGTGCGCCGGCAGGATTTTTCGGGTCGACCAGTTTTTCGGTATCCAGGAACGCCGCACGGTCCTTTGCCAGCTGTGCCCGGCCGGCCGCCATCACATGATCGACCGGCACATTCACCATGTCGGTGGCCAGAAGATGCTGCAACACATCGTGCCCGAGCACAAAACTGCCATGCGCATTCGGTTTCTGCGCGATCAGGAACGCCTTGTAGTCCGCCACCGCGGCCAAGGCTGCTTTTGTCGACGCGGCGAATTGCGATTTCAGCGCGGCGTCCTTCACCGGCGCAAACGCCTCCGGCACATCCTTGCCAAGAAAACTCGTGGCACCAGCCAAATTTTCCAGCGCAACATCGACAAACACGGGCGGCATAGTCACAAGGTTGCGCTTTGCGTTGGCCAGCATGGCCGGCAGCAGATTTTCCCGCGCAATGGCACTGCGCATGCGGCTGTCAAGCGGGGCGAAATCGCGTTCGATCAGCGAATAGATGGCGGTGGTCATCAGATCGACATAGCTGGCAGGATTGTGCCGCCAATTCTGGATGGTCAGTTCCTCCAGCAGCGCCCGATCCACCTCGGCCGCCAGCACGTCGCGATCGTCGCGCTGGAGCGGCGAGAGTTTTACCACATCCAGCCCGCGCAACCTGGTCAATATGCTGCTAAGACGGGCCGCTTCCTTGGCATGGCCGGCAGCAGAGACATCGTCCAGCTTGTTGTCCCAATCATGCAGACCGGTGGTCGTGGCCGTGGTCGGCGATGCCTGCCACTCGCCATCGAAATACGCCTTTACGATCGAATCGTAGCGGCCGGGCGCCCCGGCCTGGGCCGTGGCGACGGCCGCGACGGCACAAAGGGTCGAGCAGAGCAGAAGGCGGCGCATGCGGGTCTCCGGAAAGCGTGGACGCGAGACTTGCACATCGGAAACGCTCCGTCACGCCCACCAGGTTGCAGCGGCGCAGCCCGCATCGCGGTGCGCCGACGCCTCTACCATCGCCGATCTCGTAACGGCGACCGGGCAGATTCAGCGCCAGACCGTGCGGCCATATGCGCCGCGAAACAGCACGCTCTGCGCATCTGCGTCATCGACATAGTGTTGCGGCGAGCGGATGGAAAATCGATGATCGCGCGGTGATCGTCGGTCAGAGTGGCGCTGCCGGCAATGCTCCCGCCATTCACCGAAAACCCTAGTGTGGGCCAGGCGTGTTCCGGATCTGGAATCGCGCATTGGCGATGCCGGTTATCCGGCTGATCGGTGTATCCGCATCCAGCGTGTCATCGCTATGCGCAATCCGATGATCCTGGTTGCTGAATTACCGTTCTGCTTCACCGTGTCGAACAAGTAATCAGCCCCTGTTGTAAGGGCAGCTTTAGCGGCGCGCAGACGCACCTATGTCGGCGGCTGCCCGCGGATCACGCAAGGCGGAAAAATTGTCCGTCGGGTTCTCGATGCCCAGCCGCCTGTGCCTGACATGGCTCGCCGAAACGCGGTCATTCTTCAGCCTCCATTCGCGGTCGGCTTCGCAAGTATTATGTTATAACATCCGGCTTGGGGCGTTTCTGTCGGCATATGCAAGGCTGGCACGAAGCGGCGGAGATTGTGCTGCGCCGCGGCAAACCCTAGGGTCATGCCATGCTTGTCCATGCCCCCGCCAGCGCCATTACCTTTCCTTACCCTGAGCCGCCTGAGCCAGGCGCGGTGCGGGAGGTGGCGCCGGGCATTTTATGGCTGCGATTCACCCTGCCTTTCCTGCTGAACCACGTGAATGCCTATCTGGTGGAGGAGCCAGGCGGCTGGGCAGCGCTGGATACCGGGCTCGGCACCAATATTACCAAAGCCGCGTGGGACATGGCGTTTGCCGGCCCGCTCAAGGGCCAGCGCCTCACCCGCATCGTCTGCAGCCACTACCACCCCGACCATATGGGGCTGGTAGGCTGGCTCACCGAGCGTTTCAGCTGCCCGCTTTCCGTCACCCGCACCGAGTTTCTCATCGCCAAGGTGCTGGAAAATGCCGCTTTCGCCGCCAATCCGCATTTTTACGCCGAGCGCGGTCTGCCACTCGAATATAGCGAACAGGTGGCCGATAACGGCCATGGCTATTTGCGGCTGGTCACCGGGTTGCCGACCCAGTTTCACCGCCTGGCTGCCGGCGAGACACTTAATCTCGGTGGCCGTGCCTTCGAGATATTTACCGGCGGCGGCCATTCGCCGGAGCAGGCGATGCTGTATTGCGCCGACGAAAAAATCTTCTTCTCGGCCGATCAGGTTCTGACGAAGATTTCGCCCAATATTTCGGTTTACGCGATGGAGCCGGATGCCAATCCGCTCGGCGCCTATCTCACCTCGCTGGCCGATTTGCGCGAGGCCATTCCCGCCGATGCGCTGGTGTTGCCCGGCCACCACGTGCCGTTTACCGGCCTGCACACAAGGATCGGCGAATTGCAGGGCCACCACGCGCTGCGTTGCGCGTTGATCGCCGATGCGGTGCGGCTGGCGCCGCGCAGCGCGTTCGATCTGGTGCCGGTGCTGTTCAAGCGCCAGATGGATGCGCACCAAACCGGCTTTGCGTTCGGCGAAACCGTTGCGCACATAAACTACATGCTCAGCCGCGGCGACCTTATCGAGGCCCGCGACGACGATGGGATTCTCCGCACCCATACCAAGTGAGGCCGCGTGCGCAAGAAGGCCGATCTTCCCTCTAAAATCTGCGTGGTGTGCGCGCGGCCGTTTACCTGGCGGAAGAAATGGGAAAAGACCTGGCAAGAGGTGCGGTATTGCAGCGATCGATGCCGGGGCAGGCGGCAGCAGGGTAGATGTGTGAAGACGCCCGATTCCTGATCGCCGTCAGCCCGCTTTACGTGTGGCCTGCATCGCCCAGGAGCGATGAAGGTTACCCGCCGCATTTGCCATAGTGTGTATTGAACCAGTCCCTGCAAGCAGGAGATACGACAGCGGATGAAACGGATGGACAGGTTTCGGTCCGGTCCTGCCGCTCATCCATCAAAGCTCGACAATCAGCTGGCCCAACCGGGCTGATGGCCACACGCACCACCTGGCCTGAGTGGCAGGAACGTCTATGTCGATACAGGCAAAACCGTGGTCCCGTAGGCTTCGGCCATGGTCTCGATCTGTGACAGCTTCGCGTGGAACACCGACCAGTCGTCGCGCTCGGCGATCGGCGACCAGATCTGTTCCACCTCGTCGATCAGCATCGTGCAGGGCGTGGCTTGCGCGAAATAGGGATGGTCGAGACGGGCATCGGTGGCAGGTGCGTAGGCGGAGAGGGCATCGCGCAACGCATCAAAGCCAGGGCTGGCATACTGGGCGGCGGCAGGGCCGCGTTCGGCGCGGGCGGCGCTGGCCAAGCCGCCATGCCAATCGAAAAACACCTGCTCGAACGGCGCCTGGCTGGCCTGCAGGAAGGCCCAGAACACCGCGGTCAGAGGAGCGTCTTCGGCCGCGCCGCGCGGGGTCAGGCCAAGGCGGCGGATCACCGAGTCGGCCAAGGCACCCCGGAAGGCCGGGCTGAACACGCCCAACGCCTGCTCCAGCGCTGCCTTGTCCGCCAAGGGCAGCAGGCACTCGGCCAGACGCACCAGATTCCACATCAGCGTTTCGGGCTGCCTGCCATAGGCATAGAGGCCGGAATGATCGAAATAGGCGGCGGTGAAATGCGGGTCGAACACTGGCAGAAACCGCCACGGGCCGTAATCGAAGCTCTCGCCGGTGATGTTGATATTGTCGGTGTTCAGCACGCCATGCACGAAGCCCGCCGCCATCCATTGCGCGCCAAGCCGTGCCACCCGCCCGCACACCTCGCGCAGGAACGCAACGGCGCGCTCGGCGGGATCGTCACGCCAGATGTCCGGCATGGCAACGGCGATCGCGTGATCCAGCAGGCGAAGCAGCGATGCGGTGTCGTTCAGATAGGCCAGGCGCTGAAACGAGCCGATGCGGATATGGGTGTGGCTCAGCCGGACCATGACCGAGGATCTGGTGGGCGAGGGTTCGTCGCCTCGCACCAGATCCTCGCCGGTTTCGATCAGGCTGAAGGTTTTTGAGGTATAGACCCCAAGCGCCTCCAGCAGGGAGGTGGCCAGAACCTCACGCACGCCGCCCTTCAGGGTGAGTCTGCCATCGCCGCTGCGCGACCACGGGGTGGTGCCGCTGCCCTTGGTGCCGAGATCGAGCAGCCTGCCATCGCGCAAATCATGTAGCTGAGCGAACAGGAAGCCGCGGCCATCGCCGAGATCGGGATTATAGGCGCGGAACTGGTGGCCGTGATAGCGCAGTGCCAGAGGGGTGGGGAAACTGCCCTCCAGCGGCGTGAACCGGCCGAAATGGCCGATCCATGCCGCATCGCTCAGCCCATCCAGGCCCACCCGCGCGGCCCAGGCCTGGTTGCGGTAGCGCAACACGCAGGCCGGGAAGCGGGCGGGCTGCACCAGATCGTAAAAAGCGTCGCCAAGATCGGCGTGGCGTTGCGAGGGGCGGTGCATCATCGGCACCGCATGTAGGTTGGCGGGTCGCCAAAGGCCAGTAGCCCGGCCCCTATCCCTCAGCCGGCGACCGGCGCGCCGTAGATCGGTGCGGTGGCGGGCGAGGCGATGCACACGCGGTTCCGGCCGAACACCTTGGCCTGATACAATGCCGCATCCGCCGATTGGTACAGGCTGGAAGGCAGGGCTTCCCGTGTCACCTTGTGGCTGGCGACGCCGGCACTCACTGTCAGCAGCCCGCGCAGGCCGAGGCCGAGATGCGGCAATTCCAGGCGGTGTACCGCCAGCCGCAGGCGTTCGGCGATATCGGCGCAGACCTCTTCCCGCAGCCCGGGCAGCAGCACGGCGAATTCGCCGCCGCTCAGCCGGGCGATCCGATCGCTGGTGCCGCGCAACTGGTCGCGCAGGCAGACGGCGATTTTCTTCAGGCAGTTATCACCGGCGTCCTGCCCGCAGAAATCATTATAGTCGCGGAACTTGTCGATATCGACCAGAATCAGGCCAACCTGGCCGTCGCGAGCCGATTCCTCGGCCCAGGCGGTGCTGAGCCAGGCATCATAGGCGCGCCGGTTGGCAAGCCCGGTCAGCGGATCGCGGCGGGTCAGCTCATCCAGCTCAAGGGTGCGGCGGGCGGCATCCTCGCGCTGCAGGGCATCTTTCAGACCAAACAGGTAAAGACGACGCTGGTCACGTTCCAGCCGACGATTGGCGATCAGCAGAACGCAGCCCATGCAGGTGGCGAGAAGCTCGAGCGTTTCGCAATTGATCCGGCCGAGATCGGGCTGCATTTCCAGCGCGGCGATATAGGTCAGAACAATCATCACCATGGCCATCACGGCATAGGGAAAGCGCAACTGGATGCCGACGGCGCAATACACCATCAGCCCGGCGATCGCGGCCACGAACACCGGCGCTTGCGGTGCGCGGCTCTGCGCGAACAGCACAAGGGCGGCGCAGATCGCGATGGTGTTGACCGCCATCATCACGGTTTCACGCAGAATCGGATGCGGGTTGAATCGCATCAGCAGGGAGGTGGCCAGAAGGGCAGGAAGAAGCCCAAGATAAAACAGCCGGAATTGCCCTGCCATGTCCGGGCAGGCGGAGAGCAGCGCGGGATATGCGGCAACGATGCCAACCAGACCGGCGGCGCACACATACATCAACAGGCGGCTGCGGCCGGGGCCGGTATCTGCTTCGAACCGCGCTTCCAGGGCGTTTGGAAAGCGCAGCCCAAGCCGCTGCAAAGGGCCATGCAGCCAAGCCTCGATCATGTCGATCAGAATGATGTCACCCATACCCGTGTACCTCTTTACCAGCTCTCGCCCATATCGGTATTCATGCGCGCCATAGACGCGCGAAGCATGAATTTACCACCCTATAGTAGCATATCTTTTTTTGCTACACCAAATGGTAGAAACCGTTAATGCGCGGTACACGCCTTTGTGATCGGAACGGCGCTGTCGCTGCCTGGCATTTTGCCATGCAGACGGCCGGAAATCGCCGGCCTGCTCAGCCCAATCGGGCCAGGGCCGCCTCCAGCCGCGCCACTTCGGATCTGGCGGCCCGCTCGCGCGCGCGGTTTTCCTCTACAACCTCCGGCTTCGCCCTGGCGACGAATTCGGCATTCGCCAGCTTCTGCGCGACCTTGCCGGCATCGTCCAGCGCCCGCGTCCGTTCGCGCTCCAGGCGCGCGCGCTCTGCCCCGAGGTCGATGATGTCGGCCAAAGGCAGGATCAGGGTCGCTTCATCGAGCACGATCTGCGCGGCGCCGCGCGGCGCCGGGTCGGGCGCGGTTTCAACCGCCGATATGCGGGCCAGCCGCCCGGCGGCATCCTGCCACCTCGCCGCGCGTTCCGTGGTGAGCGCGGAGGCGTCGCGCAGCAGCACCGGGCATTTCATCGACGGCGGCACGTTCATCTCCGCGCGCACCGTGCGTACGGCGGTGATGAAGCGGATCACCCAGCCAATCTCGTCGCTGGCCTCCCCGGCTCCGGTCACGGTGGAGGCGGTGGGCCAGGGCGCCCTCACCAGGCTCAGCGCCGGCCCGTAACCGAAGCCGTCCCACAAAGCTTCGGTAACGAAGGGGGTAGCGGGGTGCAGCAGGCGCAGGATCACGCCCAGCACATGGGCGGCGGTCGCCCGCAATTCCTGTTTGTCCGGCCCGTCCTCGCCAAGCAGAACCGGTTTGGCCAGCTCCACGAACCAGTCGCAGAACACGTTCCAGGTGAAGCGGTAGCAGGCGGCGGCATAGTCATCGAAGCGGAAGGCGGCCAGCGCC
>Ga0209611_10005873_pt1 | contig 20389 bp, 20 predicted proteins | sample S1TSphgellanicum_3_FD_187693 | JGI IMG/M metagenome (GOLD analysis project Ga0209611, IMG submission 187693) | Host-associated microbial communities from peat moss isolated from Minnesota, USA - S1T2_Fc - Sphagnum magellanicum MG (SPAdes) (version 2) | ecosystem: Host-associated > Plants > Peat...
GCCAACACCAATTTCGAAGTAGGGGGAAATATTGTAAAAACCCTTTGGCATATGTAAAAAAAATAACAAAATGTTAAAGCTAGAATAAATTAAAACTTTGCAAACCCCTTGCGAACCCCCCACCATCGCATCCCTCTTTGCACCTGCATACGTTACTTAAACCAAAGCCCTAAACTCTTTAACTTCCTCCTACATTAACGAAGCCCCCGACTTCGCAAACCTCTCACTTTGCGAAACTAACAACATTGCACAGCCTTTGCGATAAATAACGTATCGCAAGTTCTGATGCGGGTTACATCACAAGCCCTGAATTGCTGAAAGTCCTTAAGGAACAGAATCCCTTGAAGGTGTAGTGAAATCTTTCTGGGGGTCTAGAGTGAAACGACGTCGGAATTTGAATTCATTCTCGGCATTGCTCGAGAATTGTCAAAGGAAAGCTTGGGCAAAGAGGAGGTTGTGGATTGCAATGGTTGGGACTGGTGGAGGGGGTTCTGGGTCTGGAGGAGGTGACAACAATGAGGAAAGGTTGAGGAAGATGGTTGCTGATCACTTGAGAGCTTCAGAGCTCTCTGCAATCAATACTAAGACACCTGAAGGGTTGGCATCCTTGATAGCCATCTTAGGTCAAGCATTGCAAGCAGGGCTGACTGCTGGGGAAGCACAAAGAGATGAGGAGGCAAGGAAGGCTACAGAAGCCAAGGCAGCAGAAGCCAAGGCAGCAGAGAAGAAGAGAAAGAGAGATGAGAGAGCAACAATAGGAACTCTCTCACCTAGAACTTTCAAGAAGAAAAGGAGCAAGGATGAGAGGGATGCCATCAGAAAGGAGAAGCTCGACCTGAAGAAGAAGGAGGAGGAGAGGAAGAAGCTCCCTCTGATAACATTGGCAGAGGAGGGAATTCCAACCGAGCTGGCATACAATGGGGCCAAGAGCACCATTAGGCACATTGTCTCCACCAACTTTGCATGAGGAGTTGAGTGGGGCACTTTCTCAAAGGCAGAGCAGAAGAGAGTGAAAAATTAGGTCAAGGGAGCATTTCGAAATGGAGGAGAGCTTGATTCATAGTGGATTGCAGACAAGATCTCTAATTCAATGTCTCAAGCAAGATACCATGACAGGACGAAGATTCGTGCTCACCTAAGAGACCTGAATGTGTACAGGAACTTGGAGAGGCCGCTTCAGTTCTTAGAAGACATCTGGAATGCCTTCTACCAGTGAGGTGTAGCTGAAAGCAGCAAGGCAATTGAAGGAGATCACAGAGCAGCTAGCCAAGGCCAAGAAGGCAAGAGAGTTTGGGAGGTCTGATCGTGACCTGAAGGCACTGGAGCTAAAGCTTGCTAAATGCCAATCAGTGGTGGACGAGGTTGGTGATCCACCATTGAAGTTCCTCAAGGCAGTAGAGCGAGTGAAACTAGTTCCAAACACCACCCACAGGCTAGGGCAAGGTGGCATTCTCGGCCTCAAAGCAGCATTTGTAAGTACCCTCCCTCTCTTCCATTTCTTTCCTGCAAAGATTCACATGCTTGTGAGTTTCTGTCGAGTCAAATAGGACTGTTTGCGATACCTTTGCGATGCGAATTGCATCGCAAAGATAGGTATATGGCGTTTTGGCGTTTTGGGTTGCGATAGTAGATACGATGGGATTTGTTTTGCAAACTGCTTTGCAAGTTTTAGTATGCGAAGGTCTGCGCTTCGCAAAAGTGGTCAGAGACTTGAATAGATTCTTTATGCATTTTTTTTACCTGTTGTATTATAGGGACAGTACAAGAGGTACAAGAGGAAGATCACAATTGCAGAAATGAATATGGGCCAGGAGCATGGCAAGGAGCATTTTTTTGAACATGTTGATGCACTATTGGTGAGTGGGTTTGGTTGGGATTCAATTTTTGTTTATGTTGAGATTATTTTCATTTGAATCAAGATTTTCATTTATGGTGTTGACTAAGCTTTGCATGTTGAAATGCAGGCATCTGAGGGTGAGAGTGAGAGCTCCCAGGGTAGCAGTGATGAGGAGGAGAGAGCAGCTAGCACTGCTCCCAGTGCTACCACTAGTAGTGGACCTAGTTCATTTACTAGTCGAAATGAAGGTTCTGCAGGGGGCAAAGATAAAGAGGATAGGGAGGACGAGGACGAGGAGGACGAGGAGGAGGGGTAGGGGGACGATGAAGAGAGGGAGGAGGATGAGCAACCTCCCCCTCCACCAGAAAACACTAGGAAGAAAGATTCAAGGAAGAAATCCAAGAGGGGAAGGAAGTCTAGATAGACAACTAGTGTGTTAGATACCCAAGGGTTGCAAACCCTTTTACATTGTAAATTTTGAAATTTTGATATAGATTTTTTTTTTTTGCGGCCCAAAGTGACTCCAAATGAATGTAAACCTTGCTTCCAAAATAAGAATACAGTGCCATGTTCTTGCGATACACAGTGGATCTCAAAACCATTTACGAGTCATAATTCTTCGCAACACTGCAAAAGCCAAAAGACCAATAATACCATGTCACAAACATCGCTACACTCTTACAGGTAAAATCATTCCAAAATAGGTGATTACGTATGTCATTACGTATGTTGTAATAACCCCCTGTTGTTGTAATGACATACGTATTCTATATCAACCCAATTGTTTTGTTCTTTATATAATATTTAAAATTCATATATCTTACATTATCAGTCAAATAATCATTATTGTACATTAGAATTTGTTACAACATTTGATAGTTTGAATTTTTATGGGTTGCCTTTTTTGTAGGGTGTCAATCAAAATACTTATAATTAGGTCAATTTATAGTTTTTGTGAACAATAAAAGTGTGTTTTCCAAAATGTACCAAATGAGATATTGGTAAATGTAAATAATGTACATGTAAATATGTTTTTTTTATATTCCATCAATGAAATGTACATGTGTTGAAGTCTAGAGGACAAGGATGGAGCTTTAGGTGTTTTAGATTGGTCAACTAACCTTAACATTTGTATTCACCAAAGTAGTCATTTGCAGATTAGATGGCAAAAACTTGAAATAATCATAGACAAAAATTGATGATAAAGTGAAAATATAGTTTAGCGTCAATCCACTAACAACTTGGTGCCATTGAAGCTGATCTAATTCCCTAAAGGATGTCTTGTATTGTTCATTGTTGGAACCATTGTGTAGAAATCTTCTCTATAGCAAGTACCGAATCCATGCATTCTACCAATGTCAAATCATTGAATAGGAAGCCAAATGTAGCACTATTACAAACAATTTTCTGCAGTGGTATCACTTTCTTTATTGATTTTTCTATATTGCAAACATATAAGGCCCATAAGAGAAAAGTTATACTCCCAAATGTTGAAACCAAGAAAACTTCAAAAGTGCAATTGATTTGGGCACCCATATAGCAACCAAAAATCCAACTATGAAAAATAATCACCATACATAAACACATCAACAACCCAAAATAGAGAATAAAATTTACCACTTGCTATAATTACATTTGCATGTTTTAGAAGAGTGAGCAAAATATTCAAAAAAAAAAACTTATTTCAAAAATCATGATATCTTCCCAATTGCACATGTTGTTCCCAATATATGAACTCTAAACCTGAACAAACTAGCCACATGTACATTCCCACACCAAATAACTTAACAATAAGACAATTATGAAATGACCCACTTCTAGTTGTGTGTAAGAAACTCCCAAGTAAAAAATCACATAATACCAACACAAAATTTTGTTGATCTTTTAAACACCATATCTTTTTCAAACAAATAAACAACCTATGAGAGGATGTGCTAGTGACTAATAGAAGAAGAATTCTACAATTCTTATATCTAGGCTTCAAAAAATTATATGACCCAAGGGTGTGAGTATAAAGAAACGAGCCAAAAACCATGTCGGATAGTGGTGAAAACTGTGAACTTTTTTTCACATATGTTTTTCTTGTGACATTTTAAAGTTTATCTTAATCATTCCAAGTTGTGCTAAGTGATTAATGTGAAAGTTGAGGAATTCAAATTAAAAATTCATTAAATTAAATTTTGGGTTCTGGTTTTTAAAAAAAGACATTTGAACTTGAATAGGTGCTACATCAAATGTGGTTAATTTTACAAAGGACTAGGTAAAAAACTATTGTAATAACATATTTTTGATGGTAAATTTTTTAAAATGATAGCAACCTACTACCCAAGTTCAAAAAACACTTATATAATTTAAAAGATATGGAATTTTAAGAATTTTAAAATTCAAAATAATTTTTAGAAAATTAAATTTTCAAGAGTCCTTTACCACATGTAAATGGAGTGTAATATGCATGACATACAAAACAAAGTTATAGTTTATGATACAAAAAACAAAAACCTAAAGTAGTTAGCATTTTTTGGTATGATTCAAAATTATGATAAATTTTCAAGATGAAATCCAGAGTCTGGTAGAATTTACATACTTTGAAAAATTCATATTTATTCAACAATGATTAACACAAAACATGTGATCTATTAGGGCAATTATGTGGTTTTTTGGTAACAAGTTGCAAAAGATTTCATTCAAAAATTCTTTCATATGAAAATGTGAAAAAAGATTAAAAAGGATTCATAGTCATTTTGTAAAGTAATCCCATTGGCTCCTTTCAACATACTTGCGTTTGGAAACATAAATGTGCTAAGAAACGGTTGACAATTTGATTCACCTTCCAAGTAGTCGTTTGCCAACATCCATGAATTCTACCATAGACTTCCCATTTCATATGAATTCCAAGATTTGCACTAGCATGCATTATCACATTGATAAAATATTCACTATGAACAAAAGGTCAAAAAAATTCTCCCCTTTGTCCACAAGAGAAAAAGAGAAGGGAAATTCCTTTGTTACAACCAAACAAAAGGTTTAAGAAATTAGGGCAAAAGCCCTACCTATGTCGTTATGAGGGTAATAGCTTCAGGGTGGTTGAAAAGAGTTCCCCTTGCAGGTCTTTTTTGTGCAAACACACCTACTGCATGAAGCTTCACCAATAGGTTTTTGATCTTGTCCATTTGGTTGTTGATATTCTCAATCTCCATAAAAAAATGTGACAAGTTGCCATCATTGTTGCTACTGCACAGTAGCAAAAAAAAAAAAAAAAAAAGATCAACAACAATAACACCACACACTTCCCATAAGCAAACAAACAAATTAAAATCCTTGCAACCAATACCCCCCTGTCTTTTACCCCCACATTGACAATGGTGACTCTCTTGATGCTAACATGCACCTTTATCTAAAAACATGAAACGAACATATCCCTTTACACATGCACTTGTCTAATTTCTTGAAGTGAAACCTTTTCCCCCCCGAATCACACCACACATAACTTCAATATGAATTGTAAATCTTTCCAACACAAACTCCTTGCCAAATTTCTTATCATTAAACCATAAACTCAAGCCTTTCTTCATTAGCTTCTTCCGCAACTTCTTGATTTTGCTTTTAATCATAACAATTATAAACTTATGAACACTAACATTTTCACTTAATTGACATAATCCTAGACCATCAACATTTTATTTTTTTGTTGTTGTAACAAAAATGCAATAAAATGCTTTCGCAAAATGTTTCATGCAGGGGGAAAAAAACCAAGACTCATTTCACCATTAATAAAAACCTCAAAAATGAAAAAAATCTTAAAGCAAAAACCAATCCATTTATGTAATGAACCAACTCCAAAAACAACCACACCAAGGAACTAAAGGTTCAAAAACAAATCACACATTCTGAAACTTATGATCTTCCTCATTCCAACATACGCAATTAAAAGAAGAATCTTAGCATCCTAAAATACAATGAAACAAAACAACATAACTTTACATCACAAAAAATTGAATTGGGACCTCATTTTGACACCTTAATTAAACAACTAACGTGGCCAATTGTGGAGCTGACATTCTTGGCCACCCACATAGGCTCCCTCCACAACTACTGGTTCCAATTAGTGAAACCAAACCAAAATTGGGTCTATTGGGTTGGCTTTAAAATTGGTTTCAAAAGTGGAATTGGAACCAAATTATTTTTAAAACTAGACCTGGAATTGGGTTCCTGTTTTATTTTGTGTGGATTTGGAATTGGAATCAAGATTTTTGAAAAAAAGAAAAAACAAACAAACAAGCAAACTAGAATTGAGGTTACTCAAAAGTTCATCACTAGTTCCAATTCAGGTTATTTGTGATTTGATTTTTAGAGTTGGAATTGGAATTTAAGAACTAGACCCAAAACCGGATTCCCAATTCTAATTATGTGTGGAACTAGATACAAAACCATTTTTTTTCAAACCTTCATAAAAGTAAAAAACTACACAACACTAGTATGTTCACACATCAAATACCAACCCAACACCGGTTTTGACCATTCTCATTTTAAGGGGCTATGTCCATCTCATTGGCTCTTTGGTATTGTGTTCTGAAACAAGTTGTGACCATTTTTGGCCTAAACTAATACCCTTTCCTTATACCATGGGTACTTACTAATGAGAATTGATTAATCTCCAAATACATTTGTAAAAATAGAATAGGGTAGAATCATTCATCACCAAACACAAAGCTATAATGGAATGTCAACTCGTATTTTATTCATTTCTTGTTCATTTTGGAACCATCTCCGTAGTTATTTTCAAGTTTAGTACTTAGCAACTTGTGGCCCCATACATGCCTCCTAATATTCCAAAAAAACTTTGGAATTGGAGTTGCAAAACCATCAATTTCTTGATACAAATTTGAGATTCAAAACACGAAGGACAAGGGATGTTGAACAACTCTTGATCATTAGCGACATCTAGGCCACTCACGAATTTGGAAAGATTATTATTTTTCATCACCTTTAGATGATGATTGGTTACTTTGTGAAAGATATAGGATGAGATGTGAACTTTTTTGTAGACTCTTGAATGTTGTTTGTGCTCACGATTTTTAGTTTGTGCAATGCAAGGATGCATGTGGCACTTGGGCATTTCTTCCATCCAAAAGTGCATAACAACTTTGCAAATGCTAACATATAGCATCGCACCATATGCCACTGATGAATATTGTCATTTCGCAAACACCACCACCACCAAATGCTTGAAACGTTTTGTCAAAACAATTCACAAGATTTTTGAACAACAATATTGTAACACCCATTGTGTGTTGATTTGGAGAAACAATTTAGAATGAATGTAGACCATGATTTCCTTGGGACATTTGTGTCACTAAACTATATGCAATATGGATGGAAAAATTGCCTCATTGCTTAGCAAGGACAATTCATAAACTATCATGCCCGTACATGGCTTCATACATGATGGCCAGTTACGGGCATGCCCATGTGCGCTTTTAGGGTTAATGTACGGTTTTAAGCGAATGTACGCTATTAGGTACTTAGGGTTTCAGTTTGTTGACGACGGTATAAAAGGCCCAAACCTTTCTTTCTCTTTTTAGTTTTTCTAGAATTCCTTTGTGAAGAGTTTCCTCCATAATAAGCTAGGATTTCTACATGCTCACAGCGGCCATTGCACGACCACCGTCTACATACATTTCATTTCCTTATTTCTTTGCATTTAAATTCTATTAAATTTTCTGTGCTTCACGTTGAAAGCCACATATTTCTTTTGCTTGTAAGTTTTTGAGTTGTTGTTGTTGCTATTGTTGCTGGAAGGTGTTAGTGTTGGTGCTACCTGAGGGAGCTTGTGTTAGTACTGGAGGGAGTTTGCATGTTACATTCTTACAACCAACAAAGCCGGGGCACTAGAGAGCAGGTTTCAAAACTTCTCTCTTTCTCCCGTTCTTTTTCTTTCTTGAAGTTGTCGAGTAAAAAAAAATTAAAAAAAAAAAAAAAAAAAAAAAAAAACGCTATAGCGTTGCGAGGTCCAACGCGTTGCCAACCATTGTCGTAGCAACGCCACGAGGTGCAGCGCGTTGTCGACCAGCGCCGCAACAACGCCGCGAGCTGTAGTAGCGCCGTAGTAACGCCACAAGCTGCAGCAATGTCGTAGTAATGCCGCGAGCTGCAGCAACGTCGTAGTAATGTCGCGAACTGCAGTGCTCCCAGTCATTGCCGTAGCAACGCTGCGAGCTGTAGCGCGCTGTTGGCCGTCGCCGCAACGTTGCGTCACAGACTTGCTAATTAAGTATGAGAATGTGTTTTCATTCTCAATGAAAGACTTAGGTAGGTGTAAGACCATGTAGTTCTCTATTGACCTTACAGATGAGACACCCGTCTATTGAAGGAGGCATAGGTTGAGCAAACATGAGTGGGAACTGGTAGATGAAAGATGCAAAGAGCTCCATGAGGCCGGTCTCATTCAGCCATCAAACTTTGATTTCGCAGCCGCTATAGTAATGCCAGCAAAGAAAGATTCAGTTGGATTGTGGACTGAGAAAAGGATGTGCGGGGATTATAGGCTTTTGAACTTAATTACACCTCAAGATAGGTACCCCATGCCCATCCTTGAAGAATTGTTTGATAGCATTGGAGATTCAAACATCTTCACAATTGTGGATTGAGGCAAGGTTTCAACCAGATTGTGCTCGTTGCGAAGGACCGCAAGAAAACAACATTCCATGGAAGCAATAAGTTATGGGAATGGCTTGTGATGCCTTTTGGATTGAAGAATGCACCTATTTTCTTTCAACGAATCATGGACCAGGTTCTTGAAGGGGCAGATTTCCTAAAGTGTTACATAGATGACGTCCTAGTGCATAGCAAGGAACTCCTGCAGCATTGGGCTCATCTTGAAGAGTTATTCAAGAGGCTCCACGAAGTCAATATGAAGATCCATCCTAAAAAGTGTGAGTTTGCTGTCACCTTAATAATCTACCTTGGACATAGAATTTTGCCAAATGGTATTATGGCTCATTGGGCCAAAATAGTAGCCATTTTGGAGATGCCCAATCCTACTGATGTTCACATGTTGCGAAGTTTCATTGGACTATGTAATTATATAAAATTTATGTCCAAGACTTCAGTACTATTGCTCATCTTCTCTATGCATTGTTAAAGAAGGATGTTGCTTGGACATGGAGTGATGAAGCTTAGGAAGCTTTCAACACACTCAAGGAAAAACTTTCAGAGTTCCCCATTTTGAGAAGACTTGATTTCAACAAGGTTTTCATTCTACACACTGATTGGAATGCTCTTGGTATTGGAATTATTATTGGCCAACTTGATGAGGAAGGCAAGGAATATGTTATTGCTTATGCATCCCGAAGCAACAACAAGGCTGATAACAACTACTCTTCGTACAAGGGGGAGTGCCTTGTTGTTGTATGGGCCATCATACATTTTAGGCCCTATCTTTATGGCACCAATTTCACTTTGTATACGGACCACCAGCCTATCAAGTGGTTGATGACCAACGATAAGCTTACTGGTAAGTTAGCTCGTTGGGCGCTTCTACTTCAAGAGTATGAATTCAAGGTTATTCACTGACCTAGTATTACACATCAAAATGCAGATACCATGTCACGAAAACCCCTCACTACCTCTGAAGATTTTTTAGAAGCCAGGCAAGATTTTGACCAGATTCCAGCAATACATGTATATGAGGCATCTAGTTATCTTGCACTACTGTAATGTAACCTGGTTGAACATCCCATTCTGGATATATGGGAGGACTTGGACATTTTAGGGTTTATTTAACATGGGGAATACCCTCCCCAAGTTACATCAAGTCAGCGGGATCGCATATAACAACAGTCCAAACGCTACTCATGGAGGGACAATCACCTCGTTCGATGCTTACCATAAGGCGACAAAGTGGTTCTACCACCACATGAACGGCCTGGTCTTATTCAAAAGGTACACTCAGAGCTTGGACACTTTGGAGTTAAGCGTACTTATAGCCTTCTCGCTCCTCATTACCATTGGAGAGGTATGTATGCTCAAGTCCGAGACATCATTGCTAAGTGTGAACAATGTGATAGAGTGAGAACTTCTTTCTCCTCTCGACAACTCACGCTTTCTCCACTCCCTATTTAGGGCATGTTCTATTGTTGGTCATGTGATTTAGCTGGAAGTTACCACAAACCTCCAGGGGTAATGTTTACATCATGATTATGATTGAACATTTTTCAAAGTGGGTTGAGCTTGTTGCGCTACCGGACAAGTCATCACACAACATTAGCTAGGCTTTCTTACAACATGTTCTAAGTAGGTTTGGGGCTTGTGCTGAGTGCCTTACTGATCAAGGATCAGAATTCAGGGGAAAATTCCAAGACCTACTTGACCATGCTGTCATTGACCATCGTCGGATTTCAAAAGATCATCCCCAAGCTGATGGCCTTGTAGAAAGGATGGTTCAAACGTGCAAGAAGGGACTTCAGAAGCTTTGCCTCACTAAAAACAAAGAAGATTGGGACTTGGCCCTCCCATACATCGCCATGGGTTATAGGATTTCTAAACATGCCTCTTTATCTCAGTTCTCTCCTTACTTTTTACTTTTTGGGAGACATCCTATTCCACCCTCTTCCATTGCTGCTCAAATGGACCAGGTTATGGACTTGGACTCCCCAGCCACTTGGGCTAGGGTCATTGCATAAAGGGTTGCTCTATTCAGGAGGGTTATCCCATGGCCATGGAAAACTTATCCATTGCATAACATTGAGAAACCTTACGGTATGCACACACATGAGGTGCCAGTTATAAACCTAAGGTGAGACAATTTGATGTTGGTGATTTTGTATATTTCTAGCGGCAACCAAATGATACTCTAGACACTTCTTCCAGTCACACTTCTTCCGGTCGCACTATCTTAAGGATTAAGGCGATTAGGCCTTCGGGTGTGTTGGAGCTACAAGGAGCTGACAGATGCACAATTCGGGATCATTCCAAAAATTGTGCACCCTGCCACTTGCCAAACTTGGATCCTACCATCATCACGTCGACTTGGATTCCTCCATTTGATCATCCATGTCAGGTATGTCAGAGGACGGACGATGCTGATCAGATGTTGCTTTGCGACAACTGTAATGGTGGATACCATCTCTTCTGCCTCAAGTCGGAGCTCATTCAAGTTCCCGCCGACAATTGGTATTGTTCATCATGTTCTCCTACAGCATCTTGATTCCTACTCAGACCATGCCATGCTTTTCCCGGCTCAAGTTTGGGGGGGGGATACATGAGAATTTCATTTCAGCCTCCCTTGTGCATTGTATATATATGTGTGCATGCATCTCTTTTTAGTTGATTAGTTTATACCTTTGACTAGCTTTAGTTTTTTTGTTTAGTAGAATTTACTACATATTTACATCCTTACGACACCTTACGTCACGACATTACACATCACGACATGGTGGATTATGGGGATATTTTACAACAATTTTTTGGTTATCACAATATTTACAACGTCTAATATACATTTGGAATAAAAAAATATACAAGTAATGATGAAAGTTGGGAATGATTGTGAGATTCAAATATTGAACATAATATATGGTAATAGTCATTTGAACTTGTTGAATATTGTTTCCAAATAGTGAATAATTCAAATGGTAAGATATAAAAAAAATTAAAATCGTTATGTGGAAAATGAATTAAATAATAATAATGAAATTAATTTTAAACATAAAAGGTTTAGATGGAATTTTGAATTAAACAATGATTTATTAAAAATATAAAAATGCATCCTAATTGGATACCACAAAAAATTGCATTAACATTTATCAAAATGTATCCAAACTTAAATATTACTTCATCACAAGTTAAAAGGACATTTGAAATATCTCAAATCTAACCAAAATAAAATTGATCCCAAAGAATATTTGAATAATAGTTTAAATAATAGTTTGAAATATACAAATGATTCAAATTCTATTTTTTAAAAGAACAAGTTTTTAATTCAACTTGTGTGATTAAAAACAATGACAAAAAAAATGTTTTCACAAAATATATTTAAAACATCAAAACATGTAGATTTGGATTGTGTTTTTTTTACACAATTCAATTTCAAAAACATAAGATTCCATTTATAATTATATTGAATTATTACATAACAATTCAATTTTAAAAACTCATTTAAGTTATGAAATTTTTGGAAGTAAGAAATAAATGAAAGAAACAAAAAAATGAACAATCTACACATGCAATAAAAATACCAATCCAAACAATAAAAATAAAATAAATGCAAGAAGTTCAACAATAAAAGAAAGTGCAAAAAAAATGAAAATAGAATTCAAAAGTATGATTCAAAATGAAAACATCATACATGATTCAAAAAAGAAATTGAACTTAAAGATTAATGGATTCAATTCACAATCTAAACAACACTTATATTAATTTGATGACTTTTTTGAATAAAATAATCTAATAACCATAAAACATGAAAAAAATGAAAAAATATTTTATTTTACCAAGAAAAAATTCAACTCCAAAATACATATATTTTTTAATTTATTGAACAAAGTAATGATAACAAAAGTATTATAAAATACAAAAAAAACATTGAAGACATTGCTAAATATGCATGTTCTTGTTGCCAAACATTATGTTTTGGATTTCAAATTTGTTTTGTGTCAAAATTATATTTGAAAAAAAAATCCCAATGACTTTTAACAAGAAAAGATATTAGATCACATGTTTATATTTAATTATTGTCGAAAAAAATTGATTGTGGGAAAACCAATCAACATGGTTTTATGTGATCATATTACAAATAATACATTAAATTTATAATTTGGATCAATATTAAACAAAATTGAAGAACATCTTATTGCACCTCATCTAGCTTTTGCACAAATATTCTAATTAAAAGGATATGGACAATATGGAATGCATGGTAACATTGTTAATGTTCCTATAAATTTAAATTTGGTGCAAATTGTGTTACTTCAATTGGCATATGATGATAGTTCGATTATAGTATTTTTGAAAAAAAATTAGAATATAAATCTATATACATATCAGGTTATGTTTGTCCAAACATGGTGATAAAAGCATTACAAGAAACTTTGTCAAATTCCATTGTATAAAATTGCTAAAATTTCAATTAGATGAAATTGGCAAAATTTGATGGAATTAGTTAATGTAAATGAAAGTGTGGATTTAAAAAAAAATGTCATTGTTGAAAATATACAAGCAAAGAATCTAGATACATTCAAAGAAATATGTGATGAAGATTGCATAGACACGTTAATGCAAAATATTTTAAATGTTGAACAAGTTGTTGATGATAATGACAAATCAATAACAATAGCACCTAGAGAAGGTTTTCAACCTCTTGGATTATTTCATGATGTACATTCAAAAGAATATAATTTTTCAATGTTATTTTTTGGTCATTCAAGACCATCATTTGCATGTACTTACCAAAAAGTTATACAAACATAGTTAACTAATGTAAATAGAAAATTTGCACACCACATAAATAATATATATTTTAAAACTATCAAGGTTTTAATTCATTTTATTCTACCTTGTGCATGGATTCATATTTGTAAAGCAAAACTATTGAATCATGTTCTAACAATTAATGATTTTTCAAATAATGTGAATTTAGACAAAATATTAAAATCAGATTTAGGTTATAGAAAATTAGGCCATATAAGAAGATTTCCAGATTATTTAGATCATATTCATAAAGATGTGTTTGCAATGATTAAACAATTTGGACCACCAACATTTTTTGTGACATTTACAAACAATGTTAATAATTGGCCAATTTTAGTAAAATTATTTTAAAAATTATATGATGATTACATTTGTAAAAATGTAGGTTTAAAAAACGACAAATCATTGGACATTAAAGAACTTGTCAAAAATGACCCTATCACTTGTGCACGTTATTATGAACATAGAATGAACAGTTTTTGTAAACTTATTTAAAATACTAATTTGATATTTGGTCAAGTGAAAGAGTATTTTTTCATAATTGAATTTCAATTAGGAGGTTTACCTCATGATCATGGATTATTATGGATAGAAAATGTTCCAAGATATGGTTTTTTCAAAATGAAGAAATTGAATGTTTTGTGGATAAATTTTTAACAATTGATCAAATAATGCTTAAACACAAAATTCAAAACATGCAAATACATCAACATAAACGAATGTGTAGGAAAACAACATTAAACAATTTGTCAATTTCAATATCCGAAACCACAAATGAAACACACAAAAATATTATTACCTTTAGAAGAAGAAAATTGTATATCAAAACATCATGACATTAGTATGAAGATGTATAAAAAACTTATTGATATGGGATCATATGAAGATATATCTTTTGAACAATTTTATTAAATTTACAAATAGATGAAAAAACATACATTTTGGGATTACAATATATTATATAAAAACCAATTTTATTTTTTAAATGAAAATTAAGTGATATACATACAAATGTATTTAGCATACATGCAAAACTTTTATGGGAAGCAAATATTGACGCCCAATACAATTTGGATCCATATGCATGTGCATCATATTGTACGTCTTATTTAACAAATATAGGCAATTATATAACTCAAAAATTGAAAATCATATTGGAAAAATGTAAATTTGAACAAATTGAAATATTTGAATCGATCAAAAATTAGGAAATGCATTTTTAAATGCATAACAAATGTCTATACAACAAGTTGTTCATATATCTTTATTTATACCATTATATCATTCAACAAGGTCATTTCAATTTAGAAACACTTTGTAACAACAAGATAGAACATTTGTATTATTATCACAAAAAATTACAAGAATTATCTCCAAATTCTATAAAAATTTATTACAAATCATTGGTTGATAAATACATCAATCAACATGAAAGGTTAAATGATTTGTGTTTAGTAGAAGTTGTAGCTAATTATGATACAAAACTAAACAAAAAAATGCACTAAAAGAAAAATTATTTGTTGGGTATCATTTAATCAACAAAAAAATCTAGAAAATCATTATAAAAAATTATTACTTTTATTTAAGCCTTTTCAAATATCATAATTCAATTTACGAAGAACTTATGATTATTGGAAAAACACTTACATTGAACCAAAAAATAATATAAAAAATTAGAAAACAATTTGTGTATAATTTTAACCCATCAAACAATTATGATGTTGAATGGGACAATTTAGAATCACATTTTTAAAAAAATGTGAAAATTCATGAAACAAATTTATTGGTTAATCTATTTTCCAATGAAATAGTTGATGATGCAAGTAATCCAAATAAAAATATATTATTTACACATGCTAAAAATATTGAACCATATGATATATCATATGAAAATCTTTTTAGATCAAATAATTTTTAAAAAATTATTAACACATAATGTTTAAAAAAAACAAATGAATTCCTGGCATATAAAAAATTTCATTTACATATGAAACAATTAAATAATGAACAAAGAACTATTGTTAATGATATTTTATACAAAAAAACTAAAAACTCAACAAAACCATTTTATATTTTTTTAGCAAGGGGTGTTGGCACAAGAAAACCTTTTTTTTCCACATGTATTATACAAAACATGTTACAATATTATATTAATCAAATTACAAATGTTGGCCTTTTAAAACCAAAAGTTATGAAATTAACATATATTGGAAAAATAGAATTTAACATTAATGGACAACAATACATTCCGCATTTGTAATTCCATTAAACAAAAACTTTACAAAACTTAATGCATTAAGTGACGAAAGGTGACATTTTTATAAAAACATATGATCAACTTTGTTTATTTGCTATAGATGAAATATTTTTAGTTGGTAATAGGATGTTGAATTTCATTGATTGTAGATTATGTGTGATAAAACAAGTTGATAATGAATTCATGGGCAGATTGGATGTAATAATGATCAATGATTTTCATCAAACTCCCCATATTCAAAATTCATGGATTTTCAAATCAATTATTAATATTCTATTGCAATAAACTATTGGTCAAAATATGTATGATGTTATGAATTAAAACAAATCATGCGACAAGATGATATTGATTTTATTGATGTATTAAATAGGTTTTGAATCGCTTCACAAACAACTGAAAATATAAAGTTTATGAATCAAAATTGTTTTCAAATACCACCTATTGATAACACTTTACCATATTTATTTTACACAAATGTCAAAACAACTATGCATAACAAAAAAACATTTCAAAACACATTGAGTGTAACATTCACATTTTTAGCACATGATGTTCATGTTGAAACATGTCTTTCTCATTTTGAATTCTCAAATTGAACATAAAACATGAATAAAATATTTTCATGTGTATGAAAAATTTCCTAGGCTTGATAAGAATTGGACGCCAATTGAACATAAAGTTGTTGAAATACAAATAAGAAATAATCCTTTTCACACTATTACAAAAATCAGTTCCCAATTAGTTATATCATGCACTATGCATCGTTCGCAAGGGTTAACTTTTGATTATTTAGCATTTGAGTCAAATGGTTTGACAAAATATGGCTTAACATATACATCACTTTTAAAAGTTTGTTTCAAAAATCATTTGTATTTACTTTCCCCATTATTAAGTAAGAACTTTCAAATATATCATTTCATTCAAGAAGAAATGTTATGATTAAGAACACATGCACAATACAAATTACTATTGCATTTTCACAATCCTACCAGTCAAAATTTATAATTATACAATCTCTAAATGCTTGTTCTTTGGTATAGCATTTTGAAGATGTTTTTTAATATCCAAATTTGTTAACATCTCATATTCTTTGTTTAAATGTAAGAAAAATGAAAACTCTTGATATAAATTCAAAATTTTGTAATGTTTTATCATAAATTTCCAAATATTATCTTGCTATGATGAACATGGCACTATGATGTTTTATGATGATAATGTTTCATCAATAGACAACACAACAATGACACATTCAAGAACTAAGTTTATTACTACATTTTTCAATAATAACACACATGATGCATTATATGTACTTGTAGTACATAAACCACCATCAATGCAACTATCACATTTTAATTATATGTTAAAAAATTTATACACAAAATGCCTTCAAATTGTCCAATTGTGATAATTGGAGATTTCAACATAAATTTGTTGACAAATACAATTCAATCAACAACTTTACAAACGTTTACGAAAAAATACAATTTTAAACTCACCTTTTTAAAAAGCATTACTATAAGTGACACACAAATAGATCACATATGGACAAATGCACCAATACAACAATGTTATTCTGGATCAACACAAACATCTTGGATAGATCATAAACTTAATATCTTGCTTTCAAATTACTTGATTATGTCCCCCAATTTGTATTACCACAATGAGAAAAATAAAATTATTAGATATTTTAATCATTTCCATAAACATATTTAATTCTAGATTAACTGTGAGATTTAAATGCAAAGCAACCACCAAAAAACACTTAATAGATGTGATGGGAAAATGGTTCAATTTATTTGTAAATCAAAACCATTTTCAAATAATGAATTTATATAAGCGCGTTGAAAAAATTAAAAATTCAATATATGTTTGCAGGGCTTTTCCCATATATATATAAGCCTTTGTCCCCATTTTCCTAATCAAAACTTTTGCTATCTCTCTTTTAATTATAAATGATTGTCGGTGGAGAGACATGTGTTTTATTGAAATTCTTGTTCTTGTCTATATTGGTTTTTAACATAGAATTCAAATATGATAGAAAAGTTTTGGGATGTTTTAAATACATATACATGTACCTATGCACACTTATATATGATTACATACATACATACATACATAGACATCCATGGACACAAACATATATATTTTTATAAAAATGTGAAAAATACATCTACAAGATATCATCTATAGGCAGGGCCTAAGTGTTTGTGATGCCTGGTTCTGAGCCATTCTCTTCCACCCCCTTGTTATCACTTTATTCAATAGAGTTATCTGTGAAGTCTTCACTCTCTCTTGGGCCTGCTTTCACCCCCTATCCTCTCTTTCAATGGTATTTGCAAAGTAATGAAATTTTATTAAATCTCAGTATGAAATGCTAAAACTCAGCATTTAATGCACAAGGTTCAAGACTAATTACAGTAGTTGCACAGGTAGGAGCAGTGAAAATATATGTAGCAGCAGTGGAGGCCGTCAGGAAAAAGGAAAGACAGGATAAAACTCAATTTACCACCAAAATTGGTGGAAAAACTAGTTTGGATCCCAGTTATTTCGTTTTGTAAAATTTTCATTCCCTGCATTTGATACCTTATTGTGTCAAAACTGGCAGTTCTCACCCCCTAATTGCGTGACTTTATGGATAACTCTAATATGTGAGCACAATTACAAAATATTGTGAGTTGAGATTTAATTTAAAATATTGCAAGGTATTTAGTCTTGTTCTCTCTCCTCTTCTTTTTCAACCATTCTACTCCCCCTTTTGGTTTACACTTTGTTCAATACATGACAAATTGTTCAAGAACTCCACAATTTTGTTTGATGAATGGCAACTAGCAAAATTTTGAGAAGGCATTAAGGACCAATCACACTTAAGTTTTTCTAGCATGTGTGAAGGTTCATATTGTATGAAAACCCTACCATAACAAGTTGCTTCATGTGCTCTAGGCATTTGCAGAAGGGTCTCCAAGAGATGGGGTCCATGAGGACCTCAAGCTTCCACCCTGAACAAAAATTGAAACCTCATCCATGAGGTTGAGGTCCGTTGTCATCATGTGCATATATTTTGTTGCTACATTCTGGAACATAAAAAAGTATCTCTAATAGCACATTCTCTCAAATGGGTTACCCAAACGTGCCTCCAAAATCTCTTTTTGTGGCAAGTCCGATTATTGAGAATTAAGTATCTCCAAGTTGTGGCCACTTCAGATCTACTCACATGTGTCTTTTACAATCTACAAAAACACCAATGACAACAATAAGTAGTCATATTTGTTGAAAGAAATCACTTCGTGGATACAACAGCCTTATTGGGCAAATAGCCACTGAATTAGTTTACAAACTAACACTGGTGAAACAGCAGCCTTCCTTGTAGACTGTGAAGACACTCAATGATGGTAGACCATATGATGCTTTAGTCAAGGAGCTAGTTGTTCAACTGAAGTTGAGGATGAAAAAAATGAAAGTCTGAATAGAGACAAATAGTGCTGTAAAAGAAGAATCACTCAATTGCTTGTTAAAATTGAGATAGAAGGTGAAGAAGGCCTTGGGTGAAATAGCACCCATGTTCAAATCCATTTAAATTATTTCTAAACATGACAAATATGGGATGTTTGGACTAAATCAGGGTCTCTGAGTTTCAAATCTAATGTTTTTTGGGCTTAATATGTGACCCCTAAGAGGCCTCACTCAAAAAGGTGAAGCATAGACATGGGTGCCGGTTCACCCTGGCCAATGTAGAAGAAGCGTTCACTCAGAAAGACCTCTTCTCTCAAAAAAAATTAGTATTGTTTTTTCTTTTTAAAAAATTCATTCTCAAATTAAAAAATGTCTCAATTGTCAACAAATCTCTCAATCACACTTTTAGTTGACAAATCAAATAGTCTCCCTTTACAATAAGCTCAATCACTATTCATTCATTGGCAAACTAAACTTGGACTACTAATAAACTGCTACAAGATAATCTAATCAAACTAAATTTGTCTAGAAAACAATAAATGAGTGAGGTTAGGCAAATTACAACACTCTTCAGAGTAGGTCCACCTGCAGCAGTAAGATGGCCTGTTGTTGAAGTAGAGGGTTGAAGTGGTAGCCTTCAAATCCTAAACCCTTTAAAGAGGTCCCCACAAGGCCCAGTACAAATCAATGTCAAGGAGGCATATTGATTGGTCCATCAGCAAGTTTTTGGAACATTGGGCATGCCCCGCAATAGAAGCACCTCTTTGAACCTCCAGTTGCAAAATAAAATCAATTGTGCTCCCCTAGATTTTATATTTTCAGTTTATATACATGGGAGTTGAACTTTGGGCAAATCATATGGGATAAAATCCAGGTGCTATTGGGAGCATCTTGAGGAACACACTTGGGAACAATTTGGGAACTTGATGGGAACAAGGGAAAAAATCCCCTCCTCCCCCCACACCCCCTTCTCAAAAGAAAAAAGCTGGACCCTTCATGAGTTCATGCTGAGCCTTCCCATTGGCTGCATGGAATTTCTCTTTCCAAATCTGTTTGTCATCATTTTTTGCCAAATTTTGGGGACTATGGGGTAAGCTTGTTGCCAGAGTTTTCCAAAAAGAAGAAGAAAAAGACTACTTCTGATTGGCCAGATATAATATTGGCCCAGGTGGTGGCCTTTACATAATCTCTCAACTTATACTGTCGTAAAGACCGGCCCCAATTTTTTCTTGTAAGGGGAGGGCATGTTACCCAGCATATTTTTTTCTTTCATTGTTTGACGGGGTGTTTTGAAAACTGGAACACCCATCAGAGTGGGTGTTCTGTTTATTGAAACATACCCCGTTTTTTTTTTTTTTTCTTTTTTATATAAAGAA
>Ga0209611_10005874_pt1 | contig 20388 bp, 8 predicted proteins | sample S1TSphgellanicum_3_FD_187693 | JGI IMG/M metagenome (GOLD analysis project Ga0209611, IMG submission 187693) | Host-associated microbial communities from peat moss isolated from Minnesota, USA - S1T2_Fc - Sphagnum magellanicum MG (SPAdes) (version 2) | ecosystem: Host-associated > Plants > Peat...
CTTGTGTGTCCAAGTGCCCGTGGCAAGTCCCAACACCAAAGGGTGTCCCGAATGCTAAACTAACCTCGTGGGGTTGGTTTTTGGATGCAGAATCACACAAGCTAAGCTAGTCCCTCTTCCTAGTCTGATCCCGGGGCTCCCAACTCGACCCTCTACCCCTTTCTAGAGTTGGAAGCCAGGAGCGTGCTACCAAGTTCAACTTTCCGCAACTTGACTTTGTGAAACCCTCAAGTGTGTTTCACCTCGTGACTTGGGAGCGCGTCACATCTTATTTCCCTCACATGTTTCCATAGGGTCTTCAAGAGTTCATCATTTTTATGTCAATCTCAATTTTGATTTTATTATATAACATGGACATGAAAAGGCACATGTTCAAGTTAGAACCTATTGTTTAAATATAGTGAATTCCTAAAAAACTCCTTGTAATGTGGCAACAATGTGCCCATTTGCTTTTCAAAAAGCCAATTTGTACATGTCATCAATGGTTTATTTTTTGATTTTTTGATTTTGCAAAATTTGTTAACATCCCAACTCCCAAGAAGGATTTAGCATTAAAAGGTGACATGTTTTAAAAACCTATCTAAATATTTTTAAAAACTAGCTTTCAAAATGCTATGAACCTAAATTCAAAGTGTGGTGAAGATTTTTTTTTGAATTCCAAAAGGTTGCAAAAATTCCAAAGTTTTTCAATGTTGTGATGAATTTTTAAAAAATATTTAAATACATACCTATATTGGCCATATGAAAGGAATTTTTTTTACAAATCAAAATAGAATAAAATGAAAAAACATTATAAAAATTTGATTTTCCCCATTTGCCTTTGTAAAAATTTTGGGGTCTTTTCGATGTTGTGTTGGAAAAATTTTATATACATACTTATATTGATCAATATGAAAAGAGAAAATGAATTAAATGTCAATAAATAGGAATTAGAATGACCTATTTTGTAGATGCCATAAGTTTTTGCATTTGGATATTGGTTTGCACTCATGTATTCTTGATGTTTAAAATGCATTTGTGATGATCCAATTGAAGTATTCAAAGTTATTTCATCCCTAGAGCTTTAATGTTGAACATGTACAATACTTTTGCACTCTAGGTTGTATTTGTTTTACACTAAGGCACTAAAATAAAAGGGTAAGTTGGGATCTCAACTTGTTCTAATATTATTTTTTTGTTTTGTAGTTTCAATATAAACAAATGTAGTCAATTGTGTAGCTTTTGTCAACACATCTCATATTTAACAATGGCATTAGATCTATTACTTGAAAGGGAATGTGCACAAGAGGTTGTAGCTGATTATGAGGATGTGATTCTTTGGTAATTAAACAACCTACAAACCACCCCCAATCTTCAATTATGTGACCACTTTCATGACAATCACCTTATAGATGTGGATGCCACTATATTTTCAAGTAGACTATCAAGGGCAATCTTGTGCTTGAAGGCCCAAAGGTGACATATGTTGTTGTCCTCCAAACATTCATGTTGTATGCTTCCTTTCCCAAATAGTTTGTATTCTAATATGCATCCTTTACAATCTCAACATCTTCCAAGTTATTTTTGTCCTTCTGGTATGCATATTCCCCAATCTCTTAATTTGCTACAAGTTTTTTGGCTTCTAATATGCATAGTCCATGTTGAGAACATTCCCAAGTTTTTTGTCTTTTAGTATGCATACTCTACAATAAAATTGTTCAAGTTACATAATGTTCTTTTCTTGGTGAATGCACTTTAAAGGTTTCTAACATAAAAGAATAATTCTTGAGTAGTTATATTAGCATTGCAATTCTTAAGGAATTTTGGTATAAAAAATATTTATTCTTGTCATATGATATAACATTTTTATCACTAGTGGGTTTTGTAGGGATGTTGGTCCAGGATGCCTTAATACTTGTTATCCCATTGTCTTTTTGAATTGGAGTTGATGGGGTTTAAGGTCCTTGCCAAATATGCCATCTTTCTAGTTTCTTTTTTGTTATGCAAAGAATCCTTGAGTAATCAAAATCATGCTTAGGGATTATGATCATTAGGGTTGCATTTAACAAAGTATTAGCAATACATTATTTGTTTACAAGTTTTCTTAATTGAGAATTAATACATAGAGCCTTTTAGATTATCACATAGTTGTATTGTTATGCATGACATTTCAATATTAGTTTAGATATATCTCTTATCATTTTTTTGTAATTAAAATTGAGGAGGGACATCTTTTCTACTTTGTAATATACAAAAGGAAGGGTAGTGAGGTGCAAAATTTTTTACATCATTGGGTGTTTTAATGTTTAATTATGCAAGGAGAAATGAGCTCAAAGATTATTTGCCATTTGATAATGATGGAAGCTATTCATATTTCATTCCCTCGCCCCATATCAAGCATCTCGAAGACATACGAAAATTTTAATGCAGAGTACGCAGCCAAATGGCGTGGTCTTTGTCAGTCTTAAGTAATTAATAATTGACCTTTTAATCCAAAACATATGTCTTAGCAACACAAAACGAGGGTTGCGGTCATTATAGGACTTAACCCAACATCTCACAACACAAGCTGACGACAGCCATGCAGCACATGTATAAATTTTCGTACCATCCTATTAAGGACAAGTAAACTTATTCATATGTCAAGGGCTGGTAAGGTTTTGCGCGTTATATCATTTTTATAGCAAATGTTTCTACTTTGATTTTGTTAAATATCTGGTTATTTTGGCATATTCATGTGGGAATCGAAGAAATTTTGACAAATTATGTTCATCATGAAATAACACGAAATTGGATCTTGATTCTTCTCAAAGTGTTTTGTCTAATAATCATTAAATATGTCTCTTTCTTTTTTAAAAAAATAATTTATGATCATCCAAAAAAAAAATGATACTGCTTAGATCCTTTTGCTTTTGTTGTATTGAATGACTACATCTTTTAGGAAATGTTTCTTGTAATAACATGTAAGTTTTTTGTCTTTTGATATGCAAGTACAACATAGGGTTTTTATTTATCAAATTCTTTGTCTTTTAATGTGCATATTCCATAATGAGATTGGTCTTGAAGTTTTTTGTCTTCTAATACGCATACAACACAAGATCTCCATTTCCCAAGTTTTTTTTCTTTTGATATGCATAATTTATCTTTTTCCCCTTTCTACATTCAAGTACCTTCGCCTCAATTTGTTCCACAAGCTTTTGGAATAAGTGTAATTTCTTGAACATTTAGAAATTTCCATAAATTTTTAATTCAAATTCTTCTATAATTAATCTAACAACAATTCAATGAAAAAATAGATTTTTTTTTTGGATTTGAACACCTTCGCCTCAATTTGTTCCACAACCTTTCGGAATACGTGCAATTTTTTGAGCATTTAGTAAATTTTTAATTTTTTGTTCAAATCTTGAAAGAATCTATTGGAAAAAAAAAACAAAATTTGTTTTAATCAATAGCTTCTTATTGTGCATGTTCACATGCATAATTGTTGTAATCTTCTCCAAATGAAAACATCATATGCATCTTCTTACATTTGTCCCTTGCAAGTATTTTTGCTTCTTCCATGATGTCTCCTCTCAATGGTTCTTACATGCATGTCTTATTGTGCTCATAATTTCTTCTAAACAATATTCATGAGGAACATTTCTTCCAATGTTTGTTTTTTCAATTTTTCTTTTGGTGTTTGTTTCTTCAAATTCTAATGGATGTTCATTTAAAAACACACTTGAAAAGCACAAGAAAAAACTTGATGACATCTATTCTTATTGTTCACTAACTAATTGATAATGCACTTGAAAAATACAAGGAAGAATTTGGTGTCTATTTCTTCAAATTGTAGTAGATGTTCATTTGAGCCTACACTTGAGAAGTGCAAGGAAAAGCTTAAAAGAGGGGGGAATAACCCTCTTTTAGATGAACATGGAGCTTAACAAAAACTTATTTCTTCATCTTGAAGGTTTAAGTTTGACATTTAGTTTATGCATAAACATTGATAACATTTTCTTTAACATTCCCCCCAAAAAAATCATGTCATATTCCAAGTAGGATTTTTTGTTAATGCTAACATTAGGTGTAGATGTGTGGTAATTCTTTTTCTTAATTTAAACTTAACAATGATAAGTTAACTTTATGTATGAACAAACCTTATTATAATAAAATAAATTTTGTATTTGAAGAGGATTTTTTTGGGCCTTTGAGCTTGTTATGTAGTATTAATGGTAACTTCTTCATTCTACAACAATGAACTTCACAAATAAACTCAAGGACACGCTTTCTAGTTTCATGTGATTGGGACAATAGGGTGAAAGCTTCAATATGACTAAGATGACTTAATGTAGTTCACAAATGTTTTTCCATCACCTCATTTGCAAAGTAAACAAATTAAGTATTTCAAAACTCATTAAAATATCCCTACATGGATTTCACCATGGCTCATATTCTTATGTGATCCACTACTTTCCTTTTAGTATCTTTTACATGTCCCTAGCTTTAAAAACTCTATTTTTTTTTAAATTTCCAAAAAATATTCCCAAAATCCCTCTTTCAATATCACTAGAAGAAATTTGAAAATCAACAATTGAATTTGTGACTCATTGTTGTAATGGACACATGTGACTAAAAATAACCTAATTGCTTTGGACAAGTGTCATAAGACAGTTAGTCACAAAAGACATGACATGGCCATGAAGTTGAAAATGTAGTCACAAACCTTATGACTAAGCTAAATTTTTTCATCCATTGCCATGGATGATCCTTATTATGACGTGGAACCCCAATTTGCAACTACATTTGGGATAGTCGCATGCTACCAAATGTGCCATTGATGGGTGGTTAAGATTTAACCACGTGGTAATTTCAAGAGCCAATGGCCATAAAACACGAAGCAATTTTCCATTTGTTCAAAAAAGATATATTATAATTACATTAATTAAATATTATAATTATAGTAATTAATTATTTGAATTAATTAATTAAAATATATCCTAGGCTAAACTATAATAAACCACCTATTCTAGGTTAGGTTAAGGTAGAATAAGCTAGCTAGCATTGGTTAAGTAGGTAGGTAGGATCCTATTTATTTTGTTGGGGACAAGCCTTTTGATTGGCTCATCCCAAATGGAACATGCATTATGTTTATAATGCATACCATGAATCTAGTCCATTCTTTCACCTACTTATATACTTTATAAGTTTGAAGTTATAGATAGAAGATATGGGACAATTCTAATGAAAGGGAAACACTACAACACTATCACATCCTTTGTCCAATACAAAAACATTATCATATATCCACACAATAAAATATTTATTGTTTTCATTAACTATTTACTACTTATCCTTTTTACTACCTACCACCTAGTTTACCAATTAAATAATTACCAAGCCTACCAACTACCTACCTAGTTTACCTAGCTTAATTAAGTCTAACCTTCATAGCCTAACCTATTAGCTATACCTAATAATCTAGCCTATTATTATGTATAGATAATTTAGGTCAATTAATTAAATATGCAAGCTAAGCTAAGCTACTAATGCACATAGGTTTACTTAGTTTAACGTAACCTATTAAGCTTAGCTAGCTTAGTTTACCAACTAGGTTATAATAACTTTTTCTAACAAACTATTAACTATTATATATTATATCATGGAAGATTCATGGATAATTACAAAGAAAACCCATGGATGGGTACGTTGAAGGGATAATAGTCCAATTGAAATAGCAAAGTTTGCCATATGTGGTCTATGTTTTTTTGTTCATGTGGTAGAATATACTATTGCGGTTGAAAAACCTTTCATTTGTAGTTGCAAAAATAACTATGTTGTCATCCATTGATGAATGCAATCAAAATTGGATGATATTGTTCACTTTTCATCTACATTTTCAATGAAAATCATATTAGTCATAAGTTATAGTTGCATCTACAATTAGAATTTGGTTCAACCCTTCATGTAGTTAGATATGTGACTACATGGACACGTAGGACTAACACATTACTAGTTGTTAAATTAATTGGTTTGGACATTAATTTCATAATAGTCGCAAAAAGTTGGTTAGAATGGACAACATTTTTTTTATTGTATCAAGACATTTTGACATCACATTGTAAAAATATAGTGAGATCATGTCCAAATAATGTAATAAGATCCAATGTGTTGAAGCACTAGCTTGAATATAAATTAGATACTTGACCTTCATTACATTTTGACATATATTTCTTGAATCGTTTGGCATGTTAACAAAGTATTCCCAAGTAAGATGTGTTTATATATATGATTTAGTTGAAATGATCAAATTATGTTGATCTAAATTATATGAGCTATATTTACATTTGAAAATAAAATTTTCAACACATTTCACATTCAACTAAGGATGGAAAATTGCTTCCAATATTCATCAAGTCATTCATTAGTACTAATGAGTCATGTTCTACAAATTAATTTCAATAATTGCACCATATAGTGGTGCATTCTTTGGAGCAATCCACTAAGGTTGTTTAGCCCATGAATCTATTTAAGCATTATGAAATCACCTCAATGCACCCCTATAATCAAAGGTTTTCTAGTGTTTTTAGTAACACATCAACAAATGTGTGGTTCAGGAGATCTTCAAGTGACAAAACAAACAAACTACCTTTCTTAATAGTAACGATGTGATGGAAAAATAACTTATTCACTATTTTGGATGTGATATACATTGATAGAGGCCCACATATTGTGTGTCGATGGACATACTTTAAGTTTTCTTGTCCTACTTAATATTGATGTCTAGCCTTTCTATTCAAAAATAATAATCTATAAGCCATTACTATAAGCAAAAAGTTGAATTATAACTTAAATACATGAAATTTTTTAATGGGTCAATTTGGAGTTTTGTTTTTAATATGTGAAGTGGTCTTGCTTTCTAGGCACAAATATATTCTAGCGAAAGAAATGCCTCCCCAATTTTTTAAAATTTTTATATGCATGTTTTATAATAAGGTCAACTAGTCAAGGTGCACATAATTTGGGGTGTAAAGCTTGGAATGCATAGACTTTTAGGTGCATAATTTTTTTGGGGTGCACAGATTTAAGGCACATTTTTTGCAAAAACCTAACTTGGCTCCACATTTATAACACCCATGTTACTATGGCAATGATGTGGAAGTCAATAATGCACTAGGAACTCAAGCTCATGCGGGAGCTAAAATTCCCACACATGACAACCATGCCCTTTCAAGAAAATGCACATTCCCATATTCAAGGACATTGAATATTGTCACACAAAAACCCCATGTCTTTTAGTGCAAACATGTTCCCATTGGGGAACATGTTATTCCCACATTAAATTAACAGATTCCCATGCCTATGGACCTCATGTGGTCTTCAACGAATTGTAGCTTACATATAGGTTACATGTTTTGGTTACATGCTTGATCAAATTTGTAAACCATGATGGTAGTACATAGTGCAAATAATATGCACAACAATTTGTTTACATTTTCAATTAAGGATACTCTATAAAAGTCTATGACATAATACCATTAAATTAACACTTGTGAAAATCCAATGATCTAGTGTGGAAAAGAGATCTTTCCTAGGGCCTAGTAAAGCCAATATACTTTGGTTTAAGTGAAGAACGGTAATTATATTGGGCTCAAGATGAATATAAACAAATATTTTTCAAGTAGGTAGTGCAATTATGAACTAATATATTATTGTATTATATCTTACCTTGGTAAATAATAAACTTAGAACCTTGTACACAATTTTTTTTTTTTTGAAAACTTGGATTCACATTTCAAGAAGCATTTATTAATTCTTGAATTCCAACATAAATACATAATAGACTCAAAAGACAATGTTGAGGGTTGTTGGCATGGGCATTGAATTGTAATTGTAACATTTGAAGTGTTAATTTACTATTAAATTTCCCTAGAAGGTAATTTCTCATTGTAATGTTATTAGATTTCAAAGTTTCCACCAAATCTGTCACGCACAGATTAGTTTTTGGCAACTTGGATTAATCTTTTAAATTTTTTATTTTTATATAAACTTTTTATATGCAATGAAAAGTTGGGGTTTAAACTTAAGATCGAAATTTTTAGCCATTATACAAGATTAAACTTCAATGGTAATTGGCTACCAAAGTTTGGGGAGATCTACAAATTCCAAATTAGTCTTTTAAGCATTGTTTGTTGTTCTTTAATAAATGTTTCTCATCTTTTTATGGCATAGACTTTTAATCCAATTTTTGTATTGTTGCGAATGATGCACGAGGATCGTGGGCATCCCATGAATTTGGGGCCCAAATATTATTCCATTATTTTTTTATATTCACACCTAATTTTAAACCTTTCTTTACATTTCAAGCTTTTGTTGGAGCTCCTTTCATTTGATGCACTTTTTTGTTCACAAATGATACATGTTCATTTCAATTCATTTGTCATCTTTTTTTTTTGGTTACGACAAATTTTGAAGATTTGTTGGCTTGAAGGTTTATGGTTACAAAGCTTTTTAAGGAAGGAACCCTAAATCACCCACTCTTTCCAAACCATTCCCTTCCAAATCTAATGTTTTTCACCATAAAATTCATTGTTATTAAATTTATGACAACTTTGATAAAAATATTTTCATTTCAAAATGACTTCATTCTAAGAAAATCAAGTGCAATAGTAAAAACATAGAAGTCTAACATCATAACTATTTGTTAAGCATGGTATCACGTAAATGAAACCCTAAAGACCCATTATTATAGGGTAAATCCTATTAAGTTAATAGTTATTTAGTTACTATAACAAGGCAACCTAATATTTTTTAATTATGAGCAATATGTTTTGATAAACCCTACTACATATTTTGATTTAGGTAAGTGATGTTAATTAATATTAATTTGGTTTTAAAAGAGTTAATCAATTAGCAAGATGGTTACCACTAAAAGTGAGATTTGGGGATAAGATTTGGAGGAATCAACTACTTGATAGTTTTCACCAAAAATAGAACTTAGGGGATAAGATTTAGAGGAACTAACTAGTTTGTAAAAGGGAGGTGGGAAAGCCATAGTTTAAAGGAGAAGAAGGATTTTCATTCTTCCACTCTATCTTCTTTTCTTTTTTCTACTATATTGAAGGATGCATGTATTTCTTTGTACTTGGCGCTTGGAATTATAATGGAAGAGATATGGTTTTGTGTGAAATTTTCAAATAGTTTTCCATGTACATGTGTATATGCTATTTTCTTGGTACAAAATGGTAGTATTTGGAATAAGAGAAATAGAAACAAAAAAAGGTCGGTTGCCACCATCATGGTGAACCCAACATGAGGTACAAGAAATAATAACAAGAATTGAAGCTACCCCTAAAGCCTTCATTTTTATTTTTTTTCAATTAGTTTGTTCATGTGTTTATTGTTGTTGTTTTTTTTTGGGAAAGAATACCACTAGGGACCAAAAGGTAGTTTTGCTACAAGGTGGAATTATCACTTCATGTGGATTACAATTATTTATCCTTTTTGAAGCAAAATTTTTTTTTTTGGAGTAATTGTAATATAATCTTACATTCTTTGTTTTATTCACATATCATGTAATTGTTAGGGTTGTGAAGGTACTATTAAACCCCTATTGAAAATTATTTACAAATGTTTAACAATCATATCATAGATTTATTTTTTAAAATTTTAGTTGGTTTTTGGTTTTTGTGTTTGTTTTCTCTGGTTCACACAACGCATGACATAACCATATTATGGAATTGGATCCACAAGACTTGGTTTGTGATTATTTTTTAAAAATTTCCAAAGCTTGTGTTTTATGAATGTGGTTATGTCTAATGTGATAATATTGTACAATAATATTTCTGAAGGACTCTTTTCATTAACCTCGTGGCAATGGTAATGTAAGCCATAATTATGAAAAGATCTTGAAACCTTGTAAGTTCTAGGGAAAACAAAAATATTATTAGGAGTATGAATTAAGTGTGAAAGAGGTAGGAAGTAAATCTAACCAATATAAGGCAACATGTCCTAACCATCTAACCAAACTTGAGATCTTGGAATATTAAACCTTTTCAATACCATTGAATACTTGAAAAAACTAATTAAATCAATATTATCATTAGCTATTGGATGCAATTATAACCATTCACAACCAATAATGGATAAATGTGCATGTTTATGTCATGAAATGCGGAATGGAAAGAATTTATATCTATGGATTTTTATTTTTATATTTACCATGAACAAGATGTTAATGAAAAAATTATACAAATATTAAACAAAATTGTTAAGGAAAAATTGGATGCACTTGATGAGAGGTGATTTTGAGGAATTATCATGGGGTAAGCAACAATCCATGGAAAGAATGAAGATGTCTATTTCAAAGACCATAAGAAAAAACCCTAGATGTTCAAAAAACAAATATCACCCATGTGATGGAAACATTTGGACCAAAAGGGGAAGACTTGGATGAGAAGGAGAATGTGAAGGATGTTCCTTTGAGTAAAAATTCCAAAAAAATGGCTACAAGTGGGCACCACAATATGTTTTTCTTATCTTTAAGGAGGAACAACTACATGATTATAACAAAAGAACAAAACAAGTGGTAGGGGGTAGGAGGACCCCCAAGTTCAAAAAAATCAAGAAAAAAATGGTGACTTAAAAAAGATCTTAAGTTTGCCCCCAACATGTGTGCATCAAGAAATGTCAAAAGGCATAGTGGCTAAGGTGAAAATCAATCACCTAGTGAAGACCAGGGGATAGCTAGATATACCACAATGTATTACCATCACAGTTAAGCATCTATGCAAAATCAAATAATGATTTTTGGAAGGAAGGAAGAGGCAATTGCACCCCCCAACATTTTGGCATCATCCACCATTTTCGTATTATAATTTTCCACCATTTTGGCCTTGTACACCATTTGTACCACAATATTACCAATGGGGTGGTCAAATGGGGCACCAACAAATGGGATGCCATTACCCCACACCTAGAAAGGTTAGCAATTATTTTTACATGTGCAAGAAAGAGAAATAACAAAATTAGAAGACAATGTATTCGTAGAAAAAATCATGTCATTTGTAACTAACCCACTTGCAATTGGATGTAATTGGATATCGCATGCAACTTAAATAGTCATGTGTGCAACTACATTTGAATTTTAGATGATTTTCAATCACCTCTTCAATTATGGTGTAATTAATTTTTCCTTCATCCTTCAAAATGGATGATTTTTACACTTTTATTTGTGCAAATATGTTTTTATGCATACAATATCATATGTACATTTGGTTTTGTATAAATATGTTATGAAAGAACTTGAGCTCCAAAACTCAAATTGGTTTTCTTTGTTTAAACCAAACAATGACGCCCTTCACATTAGAAAAACATATTTTATTCATTTCAAAACCAATTTGAACAATTTTTGTGACTTTGAATGTGCTAAGTGTAGAACTACAAAATATTTTTGAAGCTCAAAGATAATAGAGCAATGACCAAAGATCGTGAGCTTCAAATCACAAGTTGGTTTTATTAATCTAAATCAAACAATGACCCTTTCACTTTAGAAGAACATGTTTTGCTCATTTCAACACCAATTTGAAAGATTTTTGTGGCTTTGAATGCATTAAGTGTAGAACTACAAAATGTTTTTTAAAGCTTAAGGACAATAGAGCAATGATCAAATAACTTGAATTTCAAATCACACATTGGTTTCATTAGCCTAAATCAAACAATGACCCCATTCATTTTAAAATAACATATTTTGCTCATTTCAAAACCAAGTTGAACAATTTTTATGGCTTTGGATGCACTAGTTGTAGAAATACAATTTTTTTTAAAGCTTAAAGACAATAGAATAATCACTAAAGATTTATAACTCTATATTCTTTTCTACACTCATTGCATCCCAAGTTGCAACTAATATGCAATTATAATCTTTATCCCATATTGGTTGTCATAGTTTTGAAGCTTGTAAATTATTTATCTCTAAACATTTTACTTTAAAGAACAAATGATAATTGGGATGAACCAATAAAAATATTTAGCTTTAGAGGTTAAACCCAAATGTTTTTTAATAAAAAGTTGTAAATCTACCTTTTGAGATAAGATTTACATAACTATTTAGGCCCACTAATCTATTGACCTACCTACTTAAGCCTATTTACTTGCCTACCTAGGCTATTTATTTACTTACTTACTTACCTAGGTGCCATGTGTCATTAAATGATTGGCTTGAAAATGGACATGTGTCATAAAAAAAATCATTTAGTTGCACATGTAGTTGCATATGCAACTTGTTGTATGAATATGAATGGATGAAAAGTACAAACATACCATATGTACATTGTACATGTACAATATGTCGCATGTGATTTGTTTTATGCAACTAAAGCAAAAATTAATTGCATGTGTCGCGTGAAATTAAAAATTAGTTACAAATGATAGTTGTAAAAGACATACTTTCTACTAATGTAGAAACAAAACTACCATAGAGAAGTGGAATCATACTAACATGTACCATTAACTTCTTTATTTTTTGAATTTTGGATTGTAAAAAAATAAAAAAATAATAAATAGAATAATTTTTTATAAATTGTTATTGTGAATACATTATGTACATATCATAAAAATTTGGAATCAATCTAATGAGTAAAAAATATGTAATTTACATTTTTCAAAACTCGTAACCATTGTTTAAAACAATTTTGACACTAAAAGCATAATTTAAAAATATTTTTGTATAACATATTTTAAAATATTTTAAAATATACATCTAAACATAATAGTATCAAGAAAACTTTAAAGTTTTTAAATGTTTTTTGAAAGATGCATTAAATTTTTCCTAAAAATATTCTTCAAAAAAGTAATAAAAAGAAGTGATTTTAGGGGGCATGTGTGGCTCCTTACAGTGTAGTTGAACCCGTAATTTGAATGTTGGCATTTCTACAACAAAGTTACCATTTGTAAGGTCCTTGCAATTAGGAGTATCAAGTAGCTTATAAGTAGCCTAAAGCACCAAGGGACTCAAGTTTGCTAATAAATTTGAATGATACCCTTGGAATATCAATCCAATAGTGATAATATAGATTTACCATTTTGGTTCATTACAAGGTAGGAGGTACCGGCTCCCAGGGTAGTATAATTAACAAATTACCACCATCATTTATGGTACCACAAGGACAAAAGGACAAAATGACAAACTTGCAAACAAGGTAATGGTTTTATTAAAGTAAAAAATATGGTTACCCTAAAAATGGATGGATTATCACTTGGAAGTCTAGAAGGGAAGGCACAAGAGAAGCATTAACCCTTGGCAATTTAAAAGGAGTACCCCATGGAATAGGAAAAAATCACCTTTCATAAGACACCATTTCAAAATAAAAACAAAATAACACAAAGAAGGTTTCCAAATACAAGATTTACATTTACAACTTTGAAGAAAAAAAATAGTGTTGAAAGAAACACCTATTTGGGAAACTACTTACAAAAAACAAAAAGAAATTACCTCCACAATGCTACCTACATAAAAAATTATCAGTGTAATACCTAACCCTTTAATACCATGTGTAAGAGAAATTATTACTAGAGCAATATCTACCCTAATAATACCACTTATAAGAGAAATGACCACCATAGCATTATTAGTAGAAAAAAATACCACCATAATAATACCTAATGTTATAATACCACATGCAAGAAAAACTAGTATAACACAACATACAAAAATAACTACAACTATAATAATAGCTATTGCTATCCTATCACATGTAGGAAAAATTACCTTCACAATAGTACCATAGGATCATATTACCTTATTTGGATTTGTTGGACTAAATTAGAAGGACATAATTTGGATTATAATCTTATGCAAATCTTTGATAGTGTTAAAGAATGTTGAAATGTTATCTAATTCCTTCATAGAGCAATTGTAGAATTTTTCTTAAATATGTGTGATTTTTTTTTCAACTACTTGCTCATGGATCATCTTTAGCATATTCTAAATCATGCTAAATGTTGAGTAATCAAGGATCTACTTTTGGTGGTCTTCATCAACATCTTGCAAAATGCGCACTACTGTTACTACTGATTGTCCATCTTATCCCATGTAGCTTTGTTTGCAACATCTATGTGTTTACATGCTCTGTTCACCATTTCCCAAGACTCTCTAAACTAAAAAATGAATTGCATACGTTCCTTCCATAGAACAAACTTTTCTCCATTAAACTTTTCAACTCCAACTAAATTTTTATTCTCAAATGTTGTTGTCATTATCTTGACTTATGCATTTTAGTCATACTACACAACTAACATGTTTAATTATGTTGTAGTTCACTTCACTCTCATGAATGAATCCATAACCTAATGAACTACAACAACAAACATCTTGACTCTTGTGTACATGGTATGAGACAAAGCAAAAGCAAGATTGATTTTATTGCAGGAAAAAACAAAACAAAGATATCAAAAACATACAAAACAAAGAGAATAGAAAGATCAAATAATTTGGTAACAAAAGTGATAAACTAACTAGCCAATAACTCAAAGCATGAAATTCAAAATTAAATTAGTAAATATCCATGCCAAAACAAGCACTAAACAATTGTCAAAAAAAAAAACCTACATATCACTAAATATTGAGCCAATCTGTATATCCAATAAATATCATACTTAGGTGGGGAATGCAAGTGGTTACTCTGTAGGTACCTAAGGAGGGAAGGCACTTGGTGCTTACTAAGTAGGTAGATGCATGCAATTGGTTAGGACATAGCTAACTACAGTGGGTAGTTATAGCCAGGAATACAAGGAAAAATTGTAGATGAGAATATTTCTTGTGCTGTTCCAATCTAGTCTATTGCTCCTTTTAAGCCATTTAAACCATATTTGTAATGGTTGTACATAGATGGGTCAATTCTTGCAGGTTTAGGGTTCTTAGGGTTCTTCAAAAGTCCTTAGTCCTTACTCATAAACACACCTTCTAAAATGTCCTTAACTTAGATGTCAGGGCATATCATCTTGAAGATGTTTTGGGCGTATTCTTCGGGACATGATGGAGGAATCCCCCATTCATGACTTGGGAGTTTAAAATCTGTACATTGTTTGAACCCAAAAGAGGCCTTTCAAGGTTAGAGATCAATGATTCTGTGACCTGAATCTTCTCAGGAACTGCCAAGGATTTGGATGTCAATGCCGAATCTTGCTTTAACCTCTGTTCCAATGCTTGGCCATAAACCACCATGTAAAATCCCCCCACTATGAAGATAGCTCCAAGCAATCTGCTTAACAAAACACCAATGTAGGCATGAATTAGATCTAGACACATATACAAGTATGGCAACTTCTTTGCAAATTTCATGACTTTTGTTTCTAGGCTTTTGCTGAATGCATGTTTCCAGACATGATCCTGTTTTAAGTATATGAAGTTTCCAAATGAGCATCCTGGACCTACAGAATTCCAAGTCTAAGTGATCTTGTACAAAGCTGTGCAATAAACTGCAATAAGTTTGGATTTTATTGAGTTGTAATGGGAGTCTAGGTGAAGGTGACCAACGTTCCAAGGAATACAGTGTCACCCAATATCAATACTGCCAAGCCCGCTGTCAACACCATCTGCAATGGGTTGTAGACAGAAGCTATAAAGGGACCGGCCCTCTGAACACACCATGATTGTAGAACATAATTGACACCTGAAGCTATGATTCCCTGCACATGGAATTATGAACAAAAGTTTGTTATGAGTCCTTTGGTGATCCTCCTTCCCTTGCTCCCTCCATAAACCATTTAAATTATAACAAAATTATGGGGAAGTCACTTGAACATTTGTTCCAAATGGTGTGAAAAAAATACAGAGTGCAACTTACTCATTAGGAAATAAATATTATAATTTACTTAAATATAAATACAGTGCTTATAATCCATTATGATTTATATTGAAAGGATTCTCAATTTTTGATAAAATTGTATCTCTCACATGTTTCAAAAAAATATACAACTTAGAGTGACCTCAAGAACAAAATTCAGACAAAGTAGTTTTTTAATGAGTTTCAGGGAATTATTTGAATTGATACTTACTGTATAGAGGATAGCAATGACTTGACCTGATGAGGAAAAGTCGAGGTCAAGGAATTTGAGGTTGCCCTCCCAAACAGCACCCACTAGACTTACTTGAATGAAGCCAAACATATATGTGAAGGCATTTACTGTCATTGGCGCTGGAAACTTTTGAAGAATTGGCATCTGCATTCACACCCATGATAAATAGTGGCCAGGACAAGGAGATGAGAATCTTAATTTGACACCTCAAGAAACAAATGCAATATTTGAGAAAATTTAATGTTGATGGTTTTACAAGATTGAGAGAAAATAAATGCAATAATTGAGTATTTAAAAAGTGGTAATGGTTTTAGAAGATTTTGAGAGAGATATTAGGAGAGGTAGACTACCTGAAGAGTAAGATATACTGCCCAAGAGAAGGTATTGAGCAGGAGACAAATGATACCAAGATGATAATTGTTGATTTTGTACTCCACGAGAGGACCACTGAGACCATATATGGTGGCCAAATTTCTGAAAGGTTGAGTGTACGGATCAGCTTCCAGTTGAAGACAATTCATACTGTGTAGCTTGTTGGTCTGGATGATTACAATTCCCTTGTACAATGACATTGTGATTGCTCCACCAATGCAGATGAGGGTGCCTAGCACCTTAGCTATGCCATCTCTTCTCAAAATCCGCACTTCCTCCAACCTGCATGCAGCAAGAAATTGTCATTCCAATTACATCCATGGACCCAGAAATCATATGTGCTCCAAAGAATATCTATATACAACATGTATGTTGTAATATATTACAATTCTAGTGTACATGTATAATTACCACATGTTACTGTTCATGGCAATTTGTCAAAAGAACTTCAAATTCTGGTTAATAGAATCCTTGTTTTCTTGACATTGTCATGTGTTTCTTTTAAACATGTCAAATGAACACCCTTTTTCTCTACATTTTCTACACATTCATGTGATCATGGTCTTGAAATATGTCGGGCTTAAATTTCTAATCAAAGGGAACTTACAAAACTTGGCTGTCTAATAAAAAAAGGACTGCACAACCTAACTTTGGCATTTAATAGTATTTGTTGCAACAATTACAATGTCTTGTTATATATACTTAAAATTAAAATCATGTCAAACAGAAAATCTAATACTAAAATGGATATTATATATTTAATGCCCAAGCCTGAGTCCTTCAGATGAACAACAACCTTTCAAGTTTTTATCCATGTTTTCTCGACATTTGTCATGTTTTTGAAATAATAGAGAAATTTGCAAAAGTTAACCCTGCCTTTGGGCTCTCATTTCATTCCAGAATTCCTCTTTTAATTTAAAATGTTGTTATGTGCAAAGTAATTTTTTGGGGGTTAAATTTGGGTATAAAATGCTAGAAACACAACGTCAATACTTCTGATGCACAAGATTTGAGGGTAATAATAGCAATAGTACATGCAACATCAGTGGGAAGGGCTCAAGAAATGAAAAAAGACATGATGAAACTCAGATTACAACCACTGAGTTGCTCTCTTGGTTTTTCATAACAATGTATTTGTTTACTGTTTTTCTAATCTCACCCTACTTTATGACCAAACTCTGGGTATGCCGATGGTGTATTTCCTTTACTTAAGGGATTAGAGGCATCTCTAATGTGTCAAATGAACCAAAAAAAAAAATTTAAAGAAAGAATCAATCGTGAATGTATGGTCCAGCAGCTTACCCAAATGAAACGGCGAGCAGGAATGTGAAGATGGGAATTAGGTTCTGGGCAATGGCGGTGAACAAGGGGGACGTTAACGACAATCCTGCCAGATACAGTTGTTGCGAACCTACGATCCTGCACCACCGCCACCACCCACACAGTGTCAATTCTAATTCCCTTGCCGCACTCTAGATCTCGTCACCAGCTCCACAAAATTCGCCATAAATGTGCAATGGAAACTGCAAACCATGATCACAGGTTGCAGAATCTTAAATTACAAAACAGATCTTTCAACAACATTAGAGATTAATATTGCCTGATCAGCTGCAGTGCCTTTGAATAATTTTGGAGACTCAAGGAGTGCTCGGAGATGCTCACCCTGTGAGTGCTAGCAGATTGAATTTACATAGCAATGAGAATGTCAGTTGAGGCCTGTTCACTCTACAGCACCAGTACACCAAATCCCAAGTCTGATCAGCAAGGAAAGCTGTCTTCGACTTCGATAGTATATATTAGTACCAGCTAGTAGATTCATCGGGGTTGATCAGTACAGACGACTTGTATTCTGCAAACTAATTCAACTCACGAAATTTCCAATTGGAAGTTGTACTGCAGAAGGTATATTAGCAAGAGTCGCTCCTTGGATGTTATGACGGCCGGAAAGATTGAGGAAAAAAAAGCATGAGATGGAAGAAGAATACATGCTGCCTGCAGACCTTTCCACATAGTAAGCCAAGGGGCCAATGAAGACGAATGCAATGAGGTTACGATAGATGGAGAACATATACTGGCTGACACCGTCCACCAAGGCCACCCTTGAAAATATTTGAGCGCCTGCATACCCCAATTGAATGAAAGCAAGAGTGAAATGCACCGTTCGCATGCTGTAGTACTCCTTCGGATGCAGCAGGGCCGACGTACTGCTGTCGATCGTGGCCGGTGCAGCAGCATCATGTATGGAGTCGAACACTTCATTCGTGACAGGATTGACATCATCCTTATTATAAGACGCGGCCATGATTCAGCTTATAAATTCCTTCTCTCTTAGAAATATCTCTCACAACTGCGACGCAGCTGCAAATCCCAGCTTCTTCATGTACTAGATACAGCACGAGCTAATCCCCAAATGCTTGATCCATTCTCAACTACACCGGATCGCTCTTAGACATCCAACCTCGAGAACCTCGATCACGAACAGCAAGCAAGCAAGCAAGCAAGCAGTAATAAGTAGAGCTGTTGCAGCAGATCGTGACGACCTTCATGTCTGAGAAACACGGCCACGGAGGAGAATGAGAAATGGAACTGTTGCCGCTGTTGCTGCAGAGCATACTTGCAGTTCCCTACTTTCAAGTTGGTACACTTATTACGGCAACCCCAGCGGTGCTCAGCATGTGGGCTAGAGTGAACCAGCAGCCACCAATGCACCAGTTGGCCGTTCTGTCCACTGGATGGGCTGTGTTTTTTCATTCGAGGTAAGATGAGGTTCATCACAGTCCATTTTTTTTCACTGCTTATCACTGGACTTTTTTTTTTGGGGTTTGTTCTTGGCTGTCTTTTTCCTGGACCTGACCTCACACATAGCTACCCTTCTCACCTTCCTACCTTCATAAGTATTGTACCAACATTGGTACCTTATTAATTATTCTCTACTGACATAGTTACCTTAATAATTAATTATCCTACCGACCTAACTACTATACTAACTACCTACCCTATTAACCTAGCTACCTTGTTATCTACATATCTTACTAACTTAATTTTCTTACTGACCTAACCATTGTACTAACTATCTACGCTATTGACCTAGTTACATTACTATTTACCAACTCTATAAAACATAATCACCTTGTTGACATAAGTACTTTAGAAACTTAGTCCCTTTGATAAGATAACTTGTTTTCTATGTACTAACTTGCTTATCTACTTAGTTACCTTGCTAATGTAACTTTCTTCCTACCTACTAACTTGCCTATTCTAACAACCTATTTACCTTGCTCCTTGAACTTCTTTTTTACTTACTAACTTGCCTATTAACCCAACTATTGACCTATATACTTACTTACCTACCTATGCACCCACTTTCCTACCTATCACTATGTTCAACTATCTACCTATGTTTTTACATAGCCAAATACTTAACTAGTTAACTATTCACTTTTCTCACCCCCAAGCTCCTCAATCCTACCTATCAATTTATTAAGGTTCGCCTTAATTTATGGATGATGAACATAGGTCCCCATATGTAGTTATTATAAACAATTTATAGTAGGAACAATGACATAATTGTAACCATTTTGATTTAGTTAATGCATATTTTACTAAATTTTGTTTATTTGATTTATTTATGAAATAGATATTATAATACATCTTTTCATGTAATTATTATAAATATGTAATACTGGATTATGATTTAGGTTTAAAGTTGGGAGCATAAATTAGTTAACAAATTTTTCACAAATCTATAGTAATTAACTTAAACTAAGTTAAATTTGGGGGGAAATTTTAAGGTTTAGACATATGTGAAGTAATATAATTTCATTCTACATCTTTTTCAAAGATAGTGGAAAAAATTAGTTTGGAGAGATCACACAAAGGTAAAAGACATTTTTTCTTTTGGTTTTTACAAAATTTATTTAATTTATTTTGAAGTTTAAGGCTTTTTTTCGGTGAGTAAATCTTCGTAGTTTAAAAGTTTTA
>Ga0209611_10005875_pt1 | contig 20384 bp, 20 predicted proteins | sample S1TSphgellanicum_3_FD_187693 | JGI IMG/M metagenome (GOLD analysis project Ga0209611, IMG submission 187693) | Host-associated microbial communities from peat moss isolated from Minnesota, USA - S1T2_Fc - Sphagnum magellanicum MG (SPAdes) (version 2) | ecosystem: Host-associated > Plants > Peat...
TCTTCAACTACCAACCAGGGTCACAATCTGGACTTGCCTCAGGAGAAAAGGACATGAGAACATCACAACAATATAGCTCTGGGCTAGCATCATATTATAATCATATTAAAACTCACTGCCTTGAAAATCCACAAAGCCATCCAACATACCTGTTGCTGACAGGAGTACTTCATCTCCTCCCGGATGCTCCTCCAGAAATTTGGTAACATCATACACCTGGAATCCCAAAAGAAGAACCACTTTGCATGTTGAATAAACCGGTGAATACATACCACAGTGCCATATAGAAGTTGCCTTTCAGGGGTCCAGCACATATATATTGCTTAAGGTGTAGAAGTTGCCTTTCATGGGTAGACAGAAACAAGTTCAACTCAGCAGTTGTTTGACCAACTCCACGTAACCAAGTACACTATACTTCCATTCCAACTTCAGATTTCAACCACATAACAACAAAGCTTAGCATTGTGACTCTTCCAAAATCAAAGCTGAAGGCTCAAGGTTTACCAGTATTTATTTATATATTGTACAAAATTGCCCCACATAATTGATATCACATCACATCTGATACTGACCTGAAGAAATCTTCTCAACTCTGATAATAAAAATATACTCAGGAAGAGAAGAGGTTTACGGAAGATTCTATATTCTTGGCACGCGAATGTCTCCATCCATTAGAAGTACAAGAAGTTCAATACAGGGAACAATAAAGAAGCAGACACGACGACGGATTAACAGAAAAAAGAAGAAGAAGAAAATGGCTCAGGACGAGAGAAGAGCCATAAAAAGAAAGCTCTCAGGAAGCGAGGAGAGCATAAAAGAAAGCTCCATTTACAGAGATGATGATTCCTTCACCTTGCCGTCGATAGTGAGCCAGCAGTCGTTAGCAGTATTGTGGACGGCCACATCCGCAAGGGTGTAGAGCTTCTCCTGTGATGTCGCCATTTCCGGTCCTTTCGACCCCACCGGGTCTTTGCCAGACAGTTGGATGCAACTACTTATTCTTCTGAAAAGTGCACAGATAGCTCTACAAGTGTCAGAGAAGAGTGCGGAGAGGATGAGCAGACACAGAGACAGAGAGAGAGTGTGTGTGTGTATGTGTGGACCGAAGAAAGCGGGAGGCAGGAAGTGCGCGAGTAAGAACGAGGGCAAGAGCAGCAAGAGACACAAAGCTCAGTGTGGTGCTCAGGCTTTGGCTCTAGGGCCTGTATTGCTGCGGCCTGGAAGCCTGGCGGCCTAGCGGCCTAGGGTTTTGCTTTGGATTTTGATGACATCAATGGGAAACCTTTCAGGCATCCATTATTGGGAACGTCGGTGGGAACGGAGCAAACATGAATGCATGAAGAACCACCAGCGTTTTCCCTTTGTATTTTTTTGGTTGCTTCTCAGGCATAACTTCATGCCGGATCTTTCAACCCCAGTAACATCCCGCTGCTGCCATAAATTTAGGAAGGCTCTAAGTGTAGACCCTTCTCCTACACGAATAATGAAGTTTTTGAAAGAAGCTGTTTTTGAGATGTTAGAGTTGGGTTTCTGTAAAGTCTCTTGATTAGGGGACAAGAACAACCAGTTTCGGCATAATAGGGCATCAGACCTGTAACTGGGACTGAAGATTTTATGAAGCAAAATAACTGGAACCCAAACTAGTCTTTCAACCAATTTTGGTGGTAAACTGAGTTTCATCCCGTCTTTCCTTTTTCCTGAGCGCCTCCACTGCTGTTACATATATTTTCACTACTCCTACATGTACAATTACTGTAATTATTCTCGAGCCTTGTGCACTAAATGCTGAGTTTCCACATTTCATACTGAGATTTAGTAAAATTTCATTACATTGCAAATATCACTGAAAGTGGGGATAGGGGGTGAAACAGGCCCAAAGACAGGGTGACTTTCCAAATAACTTTGTTGGCTCTGCCCGGAGGGGGAGAGACTATGGAATGGTGGCTACTTCATTTGGTCCGTCTGACACATTGTTCAAGTTCTGGTTCATCAATTCAAAGCATAAATTATTAAAATCTGATATAATGATGAATAATTTTCAAAATTGAACATAAAATATGAGGAAGACATTTGATAAGAGGAAGGATAAAATGGAAATTTTAGAATTTAGTGTTTTTAAAATGTTTGATAGTTTTTAGATTAAGGATAGATATATAAAAATCAGAATTGGTGGTTGTGAAAAAATTCGAAGATTTGCCTAAATTTGATTTTTTCCCCTTTCAAAATTTCAATAACCCATACATAGATTCTTATTTTAATCTTATTATTGTTATATTTTAATACCCTAATACCATTGGATATCTATTCATCCCATCCACCTCAAAACCCCATTTGTTTTCAAAAGGAAAAAAAGACCTTCATTGGTTCAATAAAAAATGAATAAAACAAAATTTTAATGCCCAAATTTAACTTAGAATATTACCATGGGTAGGAACAATGTGAGTGATATTAATTTTTATTTTTTTTTGTCATGATTGGTTTTGTGAAGAGATTAGTTAAATGATGTAAACAAAATGGGACAACAAGTTCAAGTTCACTAAAAAACATTAGGAAAACCCCTAAAATTCTTAAGAACAAAATTGAAAATTTTTGAACTCCATCAAAACAAATTTGAAAACCCCCAAATTTTTAAAAAACCCCCAACATTATTCCCCCCATGTGAAACCTCCAAAATGACAAGAAGAAAATTGAAGATTATGAAATTTCAAAATATGAAAACAGTCGAAATGACCCAGCCCCCATGACTGCACCGATTCTGTTTGGGATGAACTCAAGTTCATCCCAATTATTGGATCTCTTATAAGCATTGAGGTTTTTCCTTCACTTACTTTAAGGCTACCCATTAAAAAAACCTATTTTGCCACCCAACCATTTCAAACCCCAATTACCTACCTAACTTTAGATCTACCTACCTCCTTCTTGCCAAAAACCTTAAACCTTGTCATCACTCATACCTTATTGTTGTAGTTTGTAGGAGGGGAAAAACATTGTTGTAGCCAAAACTTGAACATAGCTAGGAGAAGAACCAAAACTTGAATGTGGGTGTAATCAATGTTGTAATTTGATTTTGGAGGAAAAGTCATTATTGTAATTTAGTTTTGGAGCAAAAGAATTGTTAAGTGATTAGGAACCAAGTGTTATTACAAAATAACAACTTAATATTGTTACAACATCGAAGCACAAGAGCGTTGTTGCAAAATCGGAATTCAACGAAGAGGGTGCTATAAAAGCAATGTTGAAGGATTGTTGTAAAAGATGTTGCTGAAAACGGTGTGACAAAAGACATTGTTGAAATGTTATTGTAGAAAACGTTATTGATACGTTGTTGCAAAAAATGTTGCTTCGGAAAACAACCCATGCATCTATGGCGTATAAATGTAGATCAACTTTTTTTTTCTTTATCTTTTTTTTTAGTCTTGTCCCCTTGTAGAGAAGACAATTACAAGTGCTACACTCATCATCATCTTCTAATGTTTTTACAAGACCAAGGCAAAAGACAACGACGAACACAATGTTCATTGTCATCTTTTGGTTTTCTTATGAAACTTGGGCAGAAGACAACAACAAGCATGCTTCATTGTCATCTTTTTTTTTCTTACATTGCAAAAGACAACGATGAGCCTCTCAACTCGTTGTTGTCTTCTACTTATTTTATTGAGTTGCACAAGACAACAAGCCTCCTGGCTCATCGTCATTTCTTGGTTTTTTTTCTTGTTATGTTGTAATAGTATATTTCGAATAGTTTTTTTAGAAATTACATTGAGGCATTTGATTTAGGGAGGCATTCTTTTAGGTTCAAACTAGTGCATGATTTTAATATGCAATGACAAAAGAACAAATTAATAATGGATTGACTGACAAAAAATTTGTGAATGCCAAATGTTTCTTGTAAGAAATCAAGGAAGTGGGAAGTAGGTAAGGAAGTTTAAAATGAAAACATTCCAAAAATGTGATCCATGAAAAAAGAGTTTAGTAGCTTATTATAATGACGATCCTTCAACCTGTACCCCACTACTACTTATTTTTGAATTGGAGCTAGAAGGACCACCCCCTATTTGTATGTGTGTGGGCACTAAAGAGGAGTCGGTAGAATGTTTTATATTTATAAAAAATGATGACAAGCCTCATGGTTCATCATCATTTTCTCTATTATTTCAATTTTTTTTTGAGTTGTAGAAGATGACAACGAATCAAGAAATTCATCATTGACACACCCCCAAATTCCTTGAAAGATTCAAATGTGAGTCTGAAAATGAAAACAACAGAAACAATAGTTGAAGTAACCTTCCTAGTTCGCAACATTTCGAAGGTAAAAAAGGTGTGCTAGAGCTTTGGGATGGGGACTAAAACGACTGACAAGCGAATCAATTATTCATATGGACGTACATAAACCAAACAACAAGTTGGTTAATGCATAGTTCGAACAATTTTGGTGCATGAACAAGTCACAAGCATACACGAACTCACAAGACTCACCACGACCCGAACTTGAGGGAAACCATCACCTTCCACCATATAGTATTAATTTTGATTAGCCATGGGGGCTACACCCAAATGTCATTTTTCCCAAGACTCCTAAGTTGGGAATACTGAAATTGTCGAAATTAGGACTTTTATCACTTTGTAGGCCCATAACTTCTTGTGTAAACCTTCAATTGAAATGAGGTCTCAAGAAAAGTTGTAGCCCTCGTCAATATCTTTCCAACAATATGTTGCATGCCACCTAAACATATGTAATTTAGGGTAATTCCTGACTTTTAATGGTCAGAAATCAAATTGACACTTTGATTCCCGACCTTTCTTTTGACCATAACTTGTGTTGTAAATACTCAAATGGATCATGTGATCCCATTTCAGATATCTCCGTCTTAAGAACTTTCCAATGGTATAAAAAATGTTTTAATCCAATGAATTTTAACCCCTCAAATCCCTCTCTGAAAATTTGAAAATCCAGAGGGACTCTAATTCCCAAAATGGGAATCCACTTGGGAGTGTGTGGGTTCATTCCCTCACACTCTCTCGCACTCTCGGGAATTTGAATGTGACTCTTGGGTTGCACTTTCGACCCACACCTTTCCATGCCTTTACCTTGGTCGTGAGCCCAAAATTAAAGTCATGACAATCATTGTCTTCTAGTTTTTTCTCTTGTGTTGCAGAAGATGACAACGAGCCAAGAGGCTCTTGGCTTATCGTCGTCTTCTGGTTTTTTTCTTGGGTTGCAAAAGACAACAACAAGTTTCTTGGTTCATTGTCATCTTTTGGTTTTTTTTTTTGGGTTGTTGAAAATGATGACAAGTCAGGAGGTTTGTTGTCCTCTTCTAGTTTCTGTGTTTTTTTGTTTTTTTCTTAGATTATAGAAAATGAAGGCTCATCGTTGTCTTGTGGTTTTCTTTTTAGGTTATAGAAAACAATGACAAACCTCTTGGTTCGTCATCATCTTTTGGTTTTTATTCTTGGGTTGTAAAAAACGATGATGAGCCAAGAGGCTTTTTGTCATCTTGTGCTTGTTTTTCTTGATTTGCACAAGACAATGATGATGCCTCCTAGTTTGTCGTCATTTTGTGTTAATTTTTCTTGGTTTGTAGAAGATGACAATGAACTAGAAGGCTCGTGGTTGTCTCTTGGTTTTTTGTTTTACATTTTTTTCTTTAGTCACAAAAGACGACGACAAGTTAGGAGGCTCATCATCACCTAGTGCATTTTTTTCATTGTTGTACACAAAGGTGCCACATGTCATGCCCAAGAATTAATGTAATTATTAATAAATTTATAATTTATAAAAATTAATTTAAAATGAACTAATGTAAATAATTAGTTAATATAACCAAATAATTATAATAAAAATAAATTTAATAATTTAATTTTATGATCTTTATATTAATTCAATTCAATTATAATGGAAAATATAAGTAGAAAATCTAATTTTATAATTATATTATATTATATTAATTTTAATTAAAAAATAAAAATTATAAAGTATAGGGCCTTCAAGCCTTTAATTATAATGAAAAATATTTATTATTAATAGTAATAAGAACATTTAATTTTGCAATTCTTCTTGTTGCAAGTTTTTTTTGTATAAAAAAGTTACAACAAGTTGGAAAAAATAAATTATTATCCTTTTTTATATGTTGTTTGCAATTGTTTGTTTAAGGGAGATTAAAGTTCCTCGGCAGTGGTGGTAATCGCCATTATTGGGGAGATTCAAACTTTTGTTTTTCTTTTGTAAATTGATTGTTGTTTAAGGATTTGAATGTTTTTGTTGTAGGATGGCACATCCCCTAAATAAACTTAAACACCAAGGAAAAATGACTGTTAATAATCAACAACAAGTGAATGTTGTAGCAAAAGAGGAAGAAATTGAAGTGAAACAAAAATTATCATCTATACTCTTATTTTTGAAGGTAAACCATAAACCCATTCCTATTTTTGAAAGTAAATTTGTTGTGATGGATGATACGTTTCACATGATAAGGTTTAAAAAAGTGCAATGCAACACATTGTGAATAAAAAATCTTAATCCAAACCTTAAACCCCATCTTTATTCTCTATTTGAAAATGGGGATGGGGTATTTTTTTGCCCAAATTTTTCCAAGCAATATCTTCATTGTTTTAAAAGTTTAATTACTAGCCTATTTGCAATGTGTTCCTTGTATTTAGGGTTTTTTTGCTGGTTTGTAATACCTTCATATTTTTATAATTCTATTGCTGGTTTATTTGCAATACCTTCATATTTTGTAAGGTTTTTTTGTTAGCTTGTTTGTAATATTTTCATCATTCTTAAGGATTATTTATTAGTTTGATTTTAAATGTTGTTATTGTAGGGGCTCTGGTGGCTTCACATGAAAGTGATCAAGTAAAAATACCACCAAATTATCCAATGGAAGATGCAAATTGGGTGCACGAAAAGTCAAGGTGGAAATGCAAAATCAATGGATGCACCAACACTTATGTGGCTAAATGATTACTTCACCAACACTTAGACAATAAACACAGGCTTCGCATGGAGGTAGGCAAATTTGGTCGTCCTTCTATTCATGTTCGGGGACCAAGGCAACAAAACCATTGTGTTATGAACCTTCGAATTTTGAACAACCCACATGCAAGGCAAAAGCAGAATGAAAAAAAAACCCTTGATTGAGTGAAAAATAAAGTGGAGTTAAAATGGGATGAATTCCAAGCCTCTGTGCAACAAATGGAATAGGTTAAGTGGCCTTTGTTGGTATGTTTAGCCTTCGAGATCTTGTTGGGCATCATTGGGATTCCAACATGGGGGGTGGGGTTCATCCCACAAAGTGCATGGGTGTACCTTGAGAAGGACAATAACCTTGTTGAGACAATTCGGGCAAACATAGTTGCCAATGCAAACCTTTTAAAAATTGCATGGGCCATTCAAAATTTGACATTGGAATCCAATAAACATAACTGAGGGAAAGAAATGGATGCAATATCCAAGTATCATGATTCCAAAATCAATCATGGGCGGTATATTTCCATTTTATACTTCTTTAAGGCAATTTTGTCTTTATTAATGTAATGTAATACTACCAATCTACCATAATAAGCTTATCATTATACCTACATAAATCTATATTGTGTACCTTCACTAAAAGCCCCCTTTTGGTTAATAAATATTTCTTATGCAAGTATTACAAAAACTTAATCCTTCATCATCTAGGGTTATTTTGTGGGATCTTGTCCACCAAATGTAATACCTACATTTAATGGGCTAAATGCAATAAGAAATATTCAAATGATATTTATAAATAAAGCAAATCATCATTTTGATGAAAAAGGGAGGACAATACTTGCATTAAGTGGTTAAATCCCCTTCTAGAAAGAATAGGGAATTTGCAATACCTTCATTTAACGTACTAAAATGTAATTAATACCCATGAAAGATATGAAATTATATGCAATACTTGCATTAATGTCTATTAACCTTTAATTATGATTTACCCTAAACCTTGCAATACCTACATGCAAGACCAATTAAATGCCACAAGAAACAAGATGGGTAAGCATTACCTACATATTAACCTGGTGATTATTATAGAATTGACCTGCAATACCCACCTTTATATGACATTTGAGTGAAATATTCTTGTTTGTGAGTTTTAGAAAAAATGTGTTATATAACTTTAGCAATGTAACTTTAACTTTCAAACCCTATATGTTCACTAATACAAAAATCAATGCATTAACATGTAAATAATTTATTTTTTGACACAATTGTAATATGATTCACATTTTATAATGGAAAATAAAAATCGGGGATAAGTACAAACAAGTTTACTCATGAACCCTTTCCTTACGAATATTTCCATGTTCTAACATCATTTCATGCCAATCCTTCATCCGGTGCACTAAATTACGAAGTCCATCATTGATGCAATGAAATACCATGTCGAGATGCATGACTTCATTTGCCTTGGAAATGCAAATATCTCATACATCTATTACAATAACACACAACAATGATGTGGTGTGGTTTATGAGTTGAACCCTGTCTTTTTTGATTCATTAATGATTTATTGCATTATGTCACCCATTCGAACAAGTGTTTTTCTCCGTGGAGGTGGATGAATTTGAAGGTTAGTTGTGATCCTTCTATTGTTACACATTGGGGGAGGTATCATTCGGTATCATAAGCCCGCACATATCAACAACCCATGGTTCTTCATAATGATCTTCATCGGCCTCTTCATCATCATATTCATTATCATAAACATGTAAATAGCTAAGGTCTGCAAACATGGTGGCAAAACCTCCACGATCATATCCATACCATCTCCCACAATATTGAATGATATTTTCTTTAGTGAAATTGATACATGTAAAAAGAACAACAACTTGATGTTTGCACAAGTTTTCATGCAATGCCCATTCACATGTGCAACAAGCATACTTGGTGAAAGGAAGTGGGACCTTGTATGTCATATTCGGATGTTGTTGGCTTTGTACCATCCATGCATAACTAGTTTCGTTCAAATCATTTATCCCATGGGTGACATTGGCATGAAGGATTAATGTGGCCTTCTCAACGTTCGTTTTCACAATGTGTTCCATAACCTTATTTTTTATAAACCCACGTTTTTCATTTCATCCATGTGCATGTAATGTCTTGCAACCATTGTGAGTCTCCACATTAACCAACAATCCGCCAACCTCAAAGCCCTTTTGTTTCCAAAGAAAACCAATTTTTCAATGACCCATGGTAAAACTCAATTGATGTGTGTGTTCTGGTTTGAATGTCATACTCATCAAAACCCCACCATCCACAAATCTATAACAAGATCCATAAATTTTCATGCAAATATTGCATTTCCTTCTACCAGATATAGTGTGGATTAAGGTCATGATGTGGGTATTGCACTTTGCCCCCACATATAATGTGCATCTTAAAATTGTCATGCAAGTATTACATTTAGTGCTCCCACATATAGTGTGGATTAGGGTCATAATGTGGGTATTACATTTTGCCCCCACATATAATGTGCATCTTTAAATTGTCGTGTAGGTATTACATTTAGTGCTCCCACATATAATGTGGATTAATGTCATAATGTGGGTATTACATTTTGCCCCCACATGGGATTGTTAAATCCATCATTAATGTTTCTACCTGAATTCAAAAAGTGAATATTTTGGATATGCAAAACATTGTGGAACAATAATAATGGATTGAGAGTTAATTCATGTACCAACTTGGAAATAATAGGTCTAAAAGTATTGAGTCCATGAATCACCAAGCAAATGTTGGGTGAAGTTTTTAATGATCTTATTTTTCCCACAAGTCATGAAGACTTTAATGCTTTCACTTAGTTCAACGAGCATGTACATGATGATGTGAAGGTTGTCCAATATTGCATGTCACACCCCATTGTTTTTTATTTTTTCCATCAAACGTAAGTGCTAAACCTTTAAGACATGCCATGTCCAAAGGTAAATGGGCATTTGATCCTCGCCCAATACAATCCTAACCATGCATAAAATACCAAATTATTATCATTTCAATTTAATTACATTATTTACAATGGAGAACATGGGATGAAATTTTGAAATGGTTGCATGTACATAAAAGTTCAAAAATAGGTAGAATGAAAATAAAATTCATCGTAATGCTCATAACTCTTGTGAAACATCATCAATGATGAAACATGAAAGTTTCCATTTAGGGTTTTTCCTTAAAAGCTTTATTTTCACAAGAGTTAGCCATTCCACTAAATCATTGCATGTTTGGTGGCTTGTAATGATCCATGCAACTAGCACTCTGGTGTAATGTGCATTAAACACCATCAATGTGAAAAAGTGAAATTTCACGTCATTGGTGCTGAAGGTGGCATCCATTAATATTGCCCCATTATCACCTAATGAAACCATGGTTTGCAATTGAGATGGGGTATGTATTCTTATTATGAATGGGACATGAATGTCATTATCTTCACTTGCATCTTGAAAATAAAACACATCATTTGGATGACTAAATGTCCATGTGCGAAGGGAAATGGATGGATTTTTATGTAAACGCCAATTTTTTTTTTGGTGTTTACAATCCAAGTAAGCAATGTTTTATTACCAGAAATCATCCATTGTCATTGTTTCTTTTACATTAACTCAAGTCCACCATATTGCTTTATGTTTGTCATATATTTGCTTGATAGTGTAGCCTAAACCCAATTGAGTACAAATGTGGTCCTTGAAGGCTTGTGACATTCGTGGGGCCAAAAAAGATGGTCGCGCAATGGAATCAAGGTCATGTTTGCCATGCATAGGCTCACCATTGGCCCGTGTATGAAGTCAATGGTAGAAAATTATCTCCACCACCTCAGGTTGTGTGTACAATCATTTAATCGAAAATTGACTTAAACAACCCCATTTAATGGATTGATGGTGGTTTGGGTCTCCATGATTGTCTTCTGGTCCATACCCACATGCATACCTATAAAATGTGCAATCAATTTAAGACCTAAAGTTTGGTATAATATGAAATTAAAAAATAAATTCCATATAACAAAAATGAACAATAGAACATCATACCAAATATGGTCAAGGTGGTTTTGGATTTTTGGCATTTTTGCATTTTCTTGTGGAGGTACCCACTTATAAATGTCCCACTCCATCAGGGTATCTTTATGGTTTTGTTCACCATTTAGAAATTCTGAAACTTATGCATGTGGGATGTATGCACACTCAACTTCAATTATATGTGCCCTTCCATTTCAAACGTCCTTTCTCCACACCAAATCCATGTTGTTAAAGGGTGACCTCTTGGGGTTTTGGATATCAATATATTAAGATTTTGAAGCACGACCCATGTTTGAAACTATGTTTTGAGCTGATTATACAAAAAAAGATGATAAATTGATGTTAATGTCCAAAATTTTATACTTGTATATGTCGAATTACATGTTAATTGTCATATTCAATACTAATGCAAATGTACATGTTCTAAATGCTTAATTGTATCCCTCATCTAAACCTTATACAATCATGCACATAATACCCTAAATGTTAAATATGGAAAACATATGATATGGTCTATGGCCATAATTGTAAATTTTAAATTATAATACTCAAAAGTTTATTTTAAATCCATATTATCTATGGATAATCTAAATGTAATACCTTCATGATAGTCAACAAACTGCATTATTTATGGAAAAAGGAAATGTAATACTTGCACAACATTTATGGATGCACACTATATGTGGGGGAAAAATGCAATGCCCACATTATGGCCTTAATCCACACTATATATGGTAGAGGGAAATGCAATACTTACACAACAATTTATGGATGCACACTATATGTGGGGGTTTAGTGTAATACCCGCATTATGATTGTCGCAACCCTAGCCTTGGGCTCACGACCAAGGTAAAGGGTTTGCAAGGGTGCGGGTCAAGACTAAGCCCAGGAGTCACATTCTCATGCCCATAGGAGTGCAAAAGAGTGCGAGGGAAAAAACCCTCACACTTTCAAGTGAACTCCCATGTTGGGAGTTGGAGTCCCAGTGGACTTCCAAATATTCAAAGAGTGATTTCAAGGGTCAAGACCCAATGGCTCGAGGCGTTCTTTATACCATTGAAAAGCTATTGAAACGTAGATGTTTAAAATGGGCTCGCATGACCCATTTGGATATCTAAAACACAAGTTAAGGCCAAAAGAAGGGCCGAGAGTCAAATTGGGAGTTTGACTCCTTAACACTAAAAGTCGGGAATCACCCCAATTTCCTTGCGTGCAGGTTGTGTGCAGGTGATGTGCAATATATCGTTGGAAAGCTTTCAACAAGGGCTACAACTTTGTTTTAGAACTCATCTCAATTGGAGGTCTACACATAAAGTTATGGGGCCCCAAAGACGTAGGAGTCCTAACTTTGGCAATTTTGAGACTCCCACTTGGGAGTCCCTGGACAAAAAGCCATTTGGATGTGGGCTTCGTGGAAAAGCATAAAGTATATTATAAGAGGGAAGGTGGTGGCTTCCCCCAAGTCCGAGTGGTGGTGAGTCTAGTGAGTCCGAGTTGCCCGTGGCTTTTCCCAGCACCAAAATTGCTCCAACTATGCACTAACCACCATGTGTTGGTTTTGTGCAGGTCCGCGTGAATAATTGATGCTTATCACTCTTCCTAGTCCCATCTCAGAGCTCCATCACGCCCCTCTACCCCTTAAAGTGCTACGAGCTAGGGAGCGTGCCTCGACTCCTTGTTTTTTTGTTGTTTTCAACTTGGACTCACATTTGAGCCCATTAAGGAGCTTGGGGGTGCGTCAATGACCCTAATCTACACTATATATGGTAGAGGGAAATGCAATACCTGCATGACAAACTAAAACGATTATGTTTTGAATTAATTGCCGCATAATATTTATATATAAGTTTTAAAAAATTAATGGTAAATGCCATAAAAATTGATAACTATATAAACATATACAAATACCATACAAAATATTATTCTAGGAGTGAGTGATGAATTAAAATTAAAACACAATGAAAATAAAAAATTAAATGAATGAAATAAGAGTTTATTTTTTTACCTTTAATGTGGTTAGTTCAACTTGAGGGCCCAATTTGAGACCTTCTTCATTCACCTTCAAAAGAAATAAAATGAGTTTTGTTGCAAGTATTTGTACGTGAAGATTTAACCAAATTTTTGTCCAAAATCCAACCTAGCATTAATTTTGATTATTATTAAAAATTGTGCAAATATTCATAAATGTTTGATGTCTTTTTAACTTTAAACTTATCAAGCCTATTCCTTGACTAAATTAAGTACATTTTGCATTAAATGGTCCATTGCTAAAAAAAATCCCGCAATTACAATACCCACATTTAAAGTTTCAATATGACCATATTTTTTCAGTATTGTTGATTTTTTTAATTCATTTATGATTTATACCAAAAAATTGACAAAAACATCCACCTTTTCAATACCTATCACCATACCAACATATCAACATCAAGATACCACTTATCACATACCCACATATTACATATCACATACCACATATCACATACAAACATATCAACATACCACATACCCACATACCACATACAACCATATACTTCACTCCATATTATCTTTATTGTTTAGGGGGGTTTTTTTTGTCCCGATTTTTTTTTTTGGCCAATATTCCATTATCTTGCACAAAAACTATACCATTATTAAAATTCAAAAGCATTTTGTGAAATTGAAGTCTCTAAATTAATGGCATTTTGGTGAATAGTGCATTTGGTAATGTATCAACTAGTTAGTAATGGGCCATTGCCCTTTTTTTCTCTTTATTATTTTGTTTTTTTCTCAAGGATTACTTAGCTAACATTGTGGACTAGGCTTTTCTTTTCTTTTTTCCTTTTTCCCCTCAACATCTCCCCTTTTCTTTTTATTGGTTTTGCTTCACACATTATTAATTAACATTTAAGTAATTTTTTAGCAACTGATTTTAAACTTTATTTTGGGTTTGTCGTTGTATTATTTTGTTGAAAAACATTAAGCTTCTCCCATTAATCAAGTTACATAAACACAAGAATATTTTAATTTTCCTTTATTTTTTATTGACCTTGTAATGAACATTGATCTTGTGCTTCATGGTCACAATCTTCAACAAATTTAAAAGTATCCTTTTGTACATGGTGATTGTTTGTTTGATTCTTAATTTTAGTTTTTACTTAATTTTTCGCAAACTTCACTTCAACTTCGAACCGAATGCATTACCCATTTGGCACAATCCCTTCAATAATCCATTAACCCCCAAATTCAAGAATTGATTGATATTCATTTCAATGTTTCTTTATTGTATGAAGATCACAGTATAAATTCTTTACAAACCTATATTCAAAAAATGAACGTAAGTGCCAATTCTGGAGGTTTATGGGGTGATAATCATGCCATATTTTGTTTGGAAAATTATTTACATAGGCCCATCCATGTTTGGTCAAAAACAAATTGTGTGATATGTTTTAAAGCGGGTGATGATTTCATAAACAATAACATACTACAATTACTTTATCATGATGACATGGTAAATGTTATAAATGGGCATTATGAACCAATCACTTTTTACAATGCCTCATGGGAAATAGACCAAAACATGTCACCACAAAAAAAAATACCAACCAACCAACAATAATGTCCATTAAACAACGAGGTCAAAAATGATCTCTATCTTTTTATGGAATTGATGATAATATGCACCCACAAAAACAAAAATCTGAAGTATCACATGAAATTGTGATTGAAAAACCTAAACATTTCCATTGGAAACCCATGCACAATGAACAATTAAAAACTTTAATGATTACATTTTTATCGTCCACTTTAAAAGATACAGCAAACAAATTTCTTATCAACAATTCCACTTTAGAATTAAGATTCACTCAAGTACATTTTCATTTATGTCACCTTCATTAAAAAATGTAAAACTTGTAAAAAATATTAACTATTGTTTAAACAACATAGAAACATCAACAAATACAAATGTTGGCCTTAATGATATTCCACAAACACATTCTTTTGAACAACATTCACATGAAAATTCACAATTTCACATCTTGACATTCAATAACCCTATGGAACCATTGCACATTGAACAACCATCTTCAACTATTAATGTTCATAATACACTGACTTCAAATATAATACATGAAAATATTTTGACAACATTGGAAAATCCTTCACCTCATCGTGATAAATATTTTCAAAATTTATTGGATACACCCATTCATCCATGTGTGTGTTGTCATTGATTGTGCTTTAAAAAACAAACAATTTAAAAAAAAAAATCCATTATTATGTAAAAGTTGTCCTTTTTTTAATAAAAATAAAACACCAAAGCTTTTAGTTCCTAAAAATATTAGATTGAACAATGACATAACAAACAAGTTAGAAGAATGATTAGTATCGCCTCATTTAACATTTGCTCAAATTTGGCAAGTCCAAGGTTATGGACAATATAATATAAAAGGAAATATTATAAACGTTCCGTCCAATATCAATTCTACCCAATCAATATTACCTCGTCTTCTTCATGATGAAGCAATAATTGGTCTATCATTTAAAAAACGAATGGAATATAAATCACCATACTTAACAAGTAATGTCCATCCAAACCTCATGAATTCCATTCAATACTTCAACAAATTAATAATGAATAACGTCTTATATATGATGATGTCATGTATAGGAAAAAAACAAAATCCAAATGAACCAATTCATTTATTCATTATTGTTGGAGGTATTGGTACAAGTAAAACTTTCACATTAATGTTTTTAATTCAATCTTTGATACGTTTAAATATAATAGACGTCCTCATTTAGACCTTTAAAAAAAAAAATTGCTCATGGCATATACTAGAAAAGAAACATTTAACATTGATGGAATTACAATTCATTCAAGTATTTCTATACCACTTAATTATAAAGATTTACCATCATTCAATTTAGAAAGATTAGATAATTTAATTAAGAAATATGACCAATTACAATTAATAGTACTAGATGAAATTTCATTAATAGGGAAAATAATATCAAAATATATTAATCTTTGATGAAGATCAATCAAACATATTCACACCAAATTCTTTGGAAATCTTGATGTAATTATCATTGGGGATTTTTATCAAGTTCAGCTAGTTTGTGATGCAAAATTTTTCAAAATTAATGTAAACAACATTATTAACTCCAAATTTTTGGATGGAAAAAAATTAATGTTATGAATTGAAGCAAGTCGTGCACAAAGTGATGAACAATTCATTAACATTTTAAACCAGTTTCAAATTATTACACAATTGCAATCATATGTGGATACCATAAATAATCAATGTTTTTGTACACCCCCAAATGATCCAAAGTTTCCATATTTGTTTTACACAAATGAAACAAAGAAAAATTGGTTTTCCTTCAAAATGAAGGGGATGTATTCATATTGTGTGCACAAGATAAACATCATGATACATGTCCTCAATAATTTCAATTACAAAATGATGCAAACTTCACACTAGGATGACACTTAGAGGTTCAAGTAAAGAAAAATATGTTGGTTGAACTTTGTGCTGGAAATTATGCAACACATGATGGTCTTGTAAATGGTGTAGATGGAATATTCCAAGGATCAACTAAATATTCAATTCACAAGAAGTCATATGGATATTATTTAATAATCCCAAATGGTCAACTCACAAAAATAAAGAATGCACATTTGTATGAACATGGAATACATCCTACATGGACACTAATAGAACCCATATCCAAAGATATTCAAATTGGTTCAAATTTTTTTCACATTATAACAATAACATAATTTCCCATTCAATTGGTTGTAGCATACATTATACATTGAACATAAAGATTAACACTTGATTATTTAACATTTGATCCTACTACTGTTTATAAACATGGTTTGACATATACAACATTTTCTCGTGTTAAGAAAAATGAATTTTTTTACCTTTTATAACCTTTGCAAATGAATTTTTTTTAGATTGATCCAAGTGTTGCCATGGATATGTGTTGATTACAAACCATTGCATGATGGGATGTACTTGTCCCCAAACTACATACATTTTGTGATTCACATGTACTAATTTATTCTCTCAATACTAGATCATTGCCTTCACATTAAAATGATGTTTTTTCAGATTACAATCTCAAAACAACTCACATATTGTGCCTCATTGAAACACATTTCAACACATTAACATCTAATATTACATCTTTGAACATTGATACAAAAACACATTCAATGATTAGTGTAAATGGTCAAAATGGTACAATGATTATATATGACAATTCCACAATCTTATCATCACACGAAACTTTTACATCTTTAAAGGTTGAGTATATTGCAATAACATTCAATGCAAATATAAGAAAGGCTATACGTAAAATAACAATATATAGACCTTCAACATTATCCTTGTCAATGTTCATAATTCACCTTAAAAAGTTTTTGGGTCTAGTGCCAATTTCATGTCCCACAATAATAATTGGCAATTTCAATATTGACATGTTTGATCAAAATTCAACACAACCAAATGAACTCCAAAGTTTTATGGACCAATATTCAATGGAACTTCAATTTTTAAAAATTACAACAATTTATGGATCCCATATTGATCACATATGGACAAATGCACCGGCTCAACAATGCATGTTATGAGTTGTTGAAGCTTATTGGACTAACCATAAACCAATATATTTTGCATTCAAACTCCCATATTACATCCCACAATACCATCACATAGGTAAGAAATAAATTTTCTCTAGAACATATTGACAATAATAATAAGGCAAAAATAATGATGAAAGGATAATTACCTACATATCTCACTTAATATAACACTTGCAATAATATTCTTGAATGTTAGGGTAGAGACATTACATAGTTAACAACTTGTTAAAATAACTTTTGAATGCTTTTAGGAACACATGTGATTTTGAAAATCACCCAAAAATGATATTAAATCCCACAACTAGGTGGCCCCCATTAATGTTTTCAAAAGTTATTGTTCATGCATTGCATTTTGTAACAACTTTGATTCTTTTGGCGGGGAGAGAGATCTAATGAAACAAATTTGGAGATTTCTTTTTAGGGTGTGGAGCTATGTTTGGGAACACAATGATGATTTATGATTATGTTCTGAACAATGTCTAGCAAAACTTTATGAATGTTTTATATTTGAAAATTTCAAGACCATCGATTGGGACCGATCCATCCATCTCATAGTGGATTCCCAATGGTTTTATTTTTGATGTTCCCAGAATTCCAAATAAACTTCCACAAAAACACTCCCAACAAAGTTATTAATGTGTTTGTAACATTTTCATATATTTCCAATGAATCTCCCAAAGTTGTTGTATGAAAACACAAACATGTTGTGAATCAAGATGATGCACCAAAAACATGCATATATTTGGCATATATATACACAATTTGGCAACCCCATCATAAAGTTTGTGTGCTCATTATGCTTAGCAATAAACAACTTTTTACAATAAAACCTTTTATCATCACACCTTTGGTGGCCATTTGTTTTAGTGACATTAATGAATTGTGATTTAAATGTGTATAGTCGCATCCCATATAAACCCTTACTAGATTTTGATTAGGGGGGAAAAAAAAAAAACATTACAAAATAGTTTTTAAATGCTAGAATAAAAGTGTCAATTGTTTAAATTTCTTACATGGGTTATTCTAAGTTTTATTGTTTATTATTAAACTTGAAGAAGGTTGTGATTTTTGCCTATTTTAATGTGACAATTTACATTGAATTTGAACTCCTTAACTAGTAAGTTTGTGTATTTTGTCAACTAGATTTTTTAAATTAAGATTTTTTTATTTCTTAGCAAGTTCACATATCTTTTGCTTGTTTGCACTAATTTTTTTTTTTCAACTAGATTCATTATTGTTAGTTTGCACAACTTGAACACAAAACAACACTAACATTGCCAAAGGGAACTACAATTTATCAAACCCTCATATTTGCTTTAGATTTCCCCCATTATAATCATATTTACAAGGAAAACTTTGCAAAAACATTGTGCTACTAACAAATGTGATAGTGATTCTAAAAAATGGTGTTTCTTACTTAAACAAATGGTTACCAAAAAATGTATGACACAAACAAGAATGTGACTAAAATGGGAGTGATTATAAATGGGTGTTTATTATATATGTGTTATCATTCACTTTTTAGAACATTCAACATTTTAAAATATAATATAATTTACCACAAATCTGAAAAACTTTTCAATATTCATGTTGCACCATGATGTCTACCTACACTACTTTTCCTTTCAATATGGAGGATTATTTCAATTCCCTTCCTTTCAAGCATGTGGCTTGTGGGCATCTATTAAAAGATTTTCATGTTAATTGACATGTTAAAGTGGTTAGAAAATTAGGGTAATAAGTTAATGCCCCATTTTGATGGGCAATGGAATTTAGTATATAATTATTTGGTCGAACCACAAGCTCCGTATGGAACTAAAATGTTTTGCTGCAAATCAAAATTGGATATAATCTGTAAGGTAAAAGCATTTTGATGAAGGCATCACCAAAATAAGGGGCCAAACTTTTGGTGGTGCCCTTATCCAAGTGCTCTACCCCATGTAAAGCACATACTTGGTCCATTGGGTGGATGAACAAAAATGGAAAATCAATGAAAGCACAAGAAGTTTCATAATACACAATGAAAAACCAAAAAACTCAAAATATGCTTTGAAAGAGGAATTATGGCTTGTGGAACTCACCTTAATGAATGTATTTTCTTTTGGGCAAGAACTTTGAAAAATCATTGAAGTTTTATGAATATGAAACGAAATAATATTAAGAGTGAGGAAAGAAGTGAAAAAAAATAGGCCATGGTAAATGATGATTTTTTAATGGTAACCATTACTCATATTATTAATGATAATGAAAGATGAAAAAAATGAATTGATTTAGTGGAAATCAAGTTCTACTTGAATGAAAATATTAAATGACATTGTATGCAATTTGAAATGAATTCAATTGAAATTAAAGTGAGTTTAAATTCGATTGAATTCAAATTTCTAAATTGAACTTGAATACATTGATTTAAATTTGAATTTAATTCAAAATTAAATTAGATTTATATTTAATTAAATTTAATACAAATTCAATGGGAAAAAAATAGGATGCAAATTGATGCATTAGATATTGAATATATGCTAATCAATTACATCATCTATGAATATGGTGTTGATTTTTATTTTTTTGAAAGGACACTAATTCAGGAAGACTTTTTTTGACCAAAGTATAGTTTAGTAGGATGAAACTACTTGTGGGCTCTAAACCCATCTACCTTATACTAAATTTTGATATTACCATCATTAGAATAAATTTCACAAATAATTCAATTGCAAATGAA
>Ga0209611_10005876_pt1 | contig 20384 bp, 18 predicted proteins | sample S1TSphgellanicum_3_FD_187693 | JGI IMG/M metagenome (GOLD analysis project Ga0209611, IMG submission 187693) | Host-associated microbial communities from peat moss isolated from Minnesota, USA - S1T2_Fc - Sphagnum magellanicum MG (SPAdes) (version 2) | ecosystem: Host-associated > Plants > Peat...
TGTTTATTATTATTATTATTTTTTTATTTTTTTTTGATGGTTTTTGTTTTCTTTGTCAGTTAAATTGTCCGGACCTTTTTTTTTTTTTTTTTTTTTTTTTTTGTTTTTTTTTTTTTTTTTTTTTTTTTTTTTTTGTTTTTTTTTTTTTTTTTTTTTTTTTTTTGGTTTTTTTTTTTTTTTTTGCCTGCATGCAACTTATGGGGATGTAATGGTAAGGTCATTTTTATAAAAAAAATTGCTGACAATTGTTGGCAGGCTCATTCATTTAAATTTGTTTCCCCTTCAAAATTCATTGGGATGTAGTGGTATGTTTAGTTTTTCTCTTTTCCTTTCTCACATTTGGTGGGTTAAATAGTGATAGGCTCATTCATTTTATTTTATTTTTCCCTTGGTACAACTATTGAGATGTAGTGGTAGGCTTATTCACTGTAGAGGAAAATAAAGAGGTTTAAAGTAAAATATCGGCAAATATTTGTAAACCCTTGAAAAAAATCCAGTCAGCCAATGAAAATGCTTCAACAGTCGTGATATCCAAAAAAAAAACTATCAGTATCCCTATTAACCAAGGTATTAGGAGATTACACCCCTTTTCAACAAATAAAAAATAAAAAAGTTTCCAAATACTTCATAAGTCTTGAAAATTTTGAGCCAGCCAATGACAATGCTTTAGACGCCCAAGAAGGATCCAAAATAATTGTACCAACACACCTCCTAAACAAAGTCTTGAAAATTCACACATTTTTCAAAAAAGACCCCCTCACCTCTCAAATCTGGCTAAATCCTCCTCCTATCGATAGTTGCCAATGAGGCTAGAAGGGTTTTTTTTTTGTGGCAAATTTTCGTCACCTGGAGACGGGAAAAAAAAAGGGGCGCCTGGCGAATCCAACAAAGGAACTTTTGAGAATTTTTTTAAACAATTCGCCATATCTCGAGAAATTTTTTTTTAGAAGTCGCCAGATTTAGACAGGGTGTTCCATTAGGTCGCCACAACTAGGCAGGATTCCAAAAAACATCTATTAGTCCACAAGGACAGTCACCATTTATTGCTAGTTAATGCTGAGGATCCTCGCCAGTACACCTACTTGAGGAATTTGAGGAAAAAAAACCCTGGTGGCTACATCACAAAATTGGAAAAAAAAAACACTTGTTACAGTACTAATTGATGTGCTACTCCAAACAGAACAAACTTGATTATAGTGATTGATAGGACAAATTACTGGCATCGCCAGCAGTCCATGCAAGAACAAGGGTGTGTCACACTGTGCCCATGCCATTTACACTTTAAAAGTATCTTAAGGCAAAAGAAGAAGTATGGAAACTCAAGTATTCACCATGCAAAAATATAATCTTCAAATAATCCTCGAAAAGAAACCAAAATCCTTCAAGATATTATAACTCTATAACTAATTTCAAGTTTCAACACAAGCCAAAATATCATCTTTCATATAAAAATAGACCTATTATTATTACCTAGGGGCCAAAATCCCTTAAGCTACTATATTCTATAATGAATCTAAACACAATATCCTTGCCTTGGTAGGCAAGGCCAAGAAACACCATCTTCAACCTGATGAAAGTCATTGGCATCCCTCACCATGATTGCCCTCCTCCCAATTATTTTTGAGATGAACTTTGTGGAAGTGTGGCAATCTTCACAGACCCACACCTTTTTTTCTTATTCGGAGAAGACTACCAGGAGCTTTGTTGATGAGCCCAAATGCAATAACCAATTTCTCACGATGGTGACACAAATGACATCTAGCAAGTTTTCTTCTTCTTCCACATCATCCAGAACGAATCTTCTACAAGGCATGTATGGGCATCATGAATTGCTCTGCAGTTCTGCGCATGAATTTCAATCATCTGGGGGTGGTCGTGATCATCTACTACAAATGTATGCACCTCACTACTCACTTTCAATCCAGGTGCAACCCGGCTATAATTTCTTCGCACCTTTTTCCATTGAGCCCTGTTGTTCAAGATACTCACAGAGATGCTTGTTGCCAGCAGCAGCATAGATGTTTGACAGTAGCACATAACCAGCAACAATTTTCAGGCTCCAATTCCTTGTGCCAATTGCATGTGTGCTAAATTTCACATGGTGAAAGCTTGAGGACGATGCTCTTGTTGGCATTTGTGGGCTTCTTTTTGCTGGGTGACTACATAGTTCACACAAAAAGTAATCCAAATCAGTTTTGGGTCAATAACCATTTTGGATCAGAGTGAATTTATGAATCCTTCCATAAGCAGTGCCATTGATGATTCTTGAGCTTGAAATGACTGTTGGAGATCAATTGCAGGGAATTGGAATTCGGATGAGCTTCACCTTTATGGCTGGTAAGCTGAGGACAGTGGTAGCCAGCCACTTGAACAAGCCTCATGTTCGTTCATATGGGTTCCTTGATAAGCAAGGGGGTCATCAATGATTTGTAAGCACCAAAGCCGCTAGCCATTCCTTCCCAGTGGTTGATTTGCCCACTTTCTTCTAGTCTGGAATTAAGGGTTAACAAAATGTCACTCTGTATTAACAGTTAACACCCTTCTATTTTCCCCAAAAAAACCAAAATTTTACACATTGTTCTAGGAACCCAAGCAAGGGGTTTCGCAAGTTTGAGCCCTTGTGAAGGAGGCTCGTATCACAGTACAGTTGTTGGCAATGATAAGGTAGATAAATGAGCCTAGCTTGGTGCCCAATTCCTGAAATCAATAGTTCAATAACCCAATACACCTATTGTATATTCACCCACTTTTAGCTTGATGGATGTACCTGGATATGCTGAAAACAGAAGGATCAATCGGCAAACTTAAGAAATCTTCGGACAAAAAAGACATCCGATAACATACAAACATCACCTAAAAGCATCATTCCAACTCCTTAGTGGATCCCAATGATCAATTCAAGGAGACTAAGGGGCAAGACTAATACCTCCAACCTTTGTTGGTCCACACTTCAAACTTGTCATCAATTTTAATCGTCTCAACATCCACTAGGTTTCCAAAATAACTCTGTAATATATACGTAAGAATGAAAGAGGCAGCATACCTGACCACTACAAATGGCAGAGGCATGATACCAAAACTCCAGGGAGGCTGCTGCTCCACGGCCGCCTTTAGAGCGGTACCACATCTGAGAATGCTGTTGAACTTTGACTGTTACAGCACCACTAGACGTGCTACTGTAAACAGAACAAACTTGATATAGTGATTGATAGAACAGATTACTGGTATCACCAGTAGTCCATGCAAGAACATACACCAGCTTCGAAGTGATGAAAGTGATTGACATCCCTCATCATGATAGCTCTCCCAACTATTTGTCACATGAACTTTGTGCAAAGTGTGGTAATCTTCACAAACCTGCAGATTTTTTCTTATTCGGAGAAGACTACGAGGAGCTGTGTTAAAGAGCCCAAAAGCAATAGCCATTTTCTCACTGTGGTGACACAAATGAAATCTAGCTTTTCTTCTTCTTCCACATCATGCCGAACTAATCATATTGTACAAGGCATGTACCCTGCATCATGCATGAGCCCTTACAATCTCTGCAGTTCTTCATGAATTTCAATCATCTGTGGGTGGTCCTGGTCATCTACTACAAATCTATGTACCTCATTATTCACTTCAATCCAGGTGCGACCTGGCTTGTTTCTTCACACCGTTTTCCATTTTCTAGATTTTCAAGATCTTTTCACAAAGCTGTTATCCCAGTACCAGGCATTCATTGTGACCACTTCCAGTATAAGCCCTGCTTGAAAATGAGACAATCCACCTTTGGCTGCTAAAGCCAGTATGGATCCAAGTAGGTCCCCATCATGACGGTTGCTGGGCCAACTCCATCCCCTTCTATAGCCACAAAACGTAATTGCACATCCACACAGCTCCCATCTTTGGTGTTTTTCAACACATCCACAGTTAGCTGTCTTTGCACACCACAGTATCTTCCGCCACACTGGAACGATGAACTCTCCTCAATGCAGTACACAATGTGGCCCTCAGGAGCTAGATATGCACCAGTGTCTGACATCAGCACTGCAGTTACGTGGACCTCCAGCCAACATCTGCAAGCTCATTGGCATCAGAACTTGCCATTCCTGGGAGCCAAAAGCCATTACTTTCATATAGCAAGCTGGTGGAACCTTTGGTCTAGTGCAGCTTCTTGGGCAGCAGAAATGGCTCTCTGTCTCTCTTCCATTGAAAGAAGTTCTAAAGGCACTTGTGCATTTTCCTATTCCATTTTAAACCAGCCTTGATACAGAGCATCAAACACATGTAAGTTTTCCAATCTTCAAACCTCTTGGAGATTGTCCTTGACATTATGTTATGGTTCAATACAAAACACAGAAGATTAGATTGAAGTTGAAGTTGCAAGATTCAATCTGTCAAAGTTGTTGGATGTAATGCTAATATTTGGTTTCCATTACATCAATCCATTTCTTGAATTGGTGAACTCACATGTTGCTAAAATAGCCACCAATTTCCCTATCACACTAAGGCCAAAAAATCACATGGGCTTTGATTCATCCACAAACATTGCCACCCATGCAACATTTGAAATGATGAAAAAGTTCAACACTTTTGATAACCTTGTCCAAACTTCATGGATGAATGACTTTTGAATGGATGAATGGATTTTCATTCAAGGTAATTGCAATCTAGATTTCACGAATTCTCAACACAAAAGGTGTCGATAATAAATAAAAATTAATGTATTTTGGTTGTGTAAACACCTTGACATTGTTGGATGCCCACGTTGGAGGTTTAAAAAATCATCTGTTTCAAAATTTATCAATGGTTTCTCTTTAATACATCCTAAGACACTATGTTGTGAAAAAAGAAAAACATTTCCCAAAATCATGTAATAGACTTGACCACTTTCCTTCAATTCTAGCATTCCTAAAACCCCCCCCCACCCCAATTTTCAAACCATTTTAAAATTGTTTAGATAGTCATGTTTTGAATTACTTATGACATTTATCAATTTTAAATTTGATAAATAGACTCATTATTACAAACCATGATTATGGTGAATCCCACTGACAAGCTGTTTACGTGCTTACATACAAGATCAAACACATTAAAAAGTCCCCTATTTGGTGTAAAACATGATTTTTTGAATAATTATAAAAATATTCCACCTAACTACATACATAAGAATCATATATCTAAATCCCTTTTTACCTTTCTAAAAACTTTTACCGACTACATATTGTAGAAACTTCAATCAACTATTTTTTAAAGCTTTCATCAACTAAGTCCTTAAAAGACTTCTAAGCAAATTCCTTGAGTCTTTCTAAATTAGTTTTAATATTGAAAAAAATTATAAGCATATTCTTGAAATCTTTTTACATTTTTTAATAACTTTTTTAAAAAATTTAAACATAATATCTGAATCCTTTTAGATTTTCCTTGTAATGTTTTGAATAACTTCTAAACATATTCCTGTGATCTTTTTAGATTTTTAGAAAAAAAATCTAAAAATTTATAAACATTTTCTTTGGATCTTTTTTAAAACTTCTTTTATTGTTTAATGTTCATAATACCAAGATGCTAAGTGGAGGATGAATGGATTAAAGATGGAGAGGATTATTTTATGTTACTTAAATTTGTGAAAGTTGTTTATGTAGCAAATATGTTATGGTTTGTGGATTTGCATAGGGTAATAGATGGGTGTGGAGTTTTTGAATTGAAAGTGTTAGTTATTGCACCAAATTTACAAAATTGTGTGATGGAAAGTCCCTAATGTACATCATGAATTACAGTTTTGGATGTTAGTTTGCATGGCTTTGTGAATTTTTAGTGGGTGTGAAAGATGTGTTTATTAAACCTTTTCAGTTTAAAGCTTAATTAACATTTATAGTCATCTTGGCTTAAGTTTGGATAAATGTCTTCTTTTAGTCCTTGACTTGTTTTGGATTGTTACATTGCAAATAGGAAAATGTGTCCATGTGTAGTTTGAAGTAGCAAACTTGATAGAATAACAATGAATTGCAAAAAACAAACAAATTATATGATGCAAAGATGTTAGAATTTTTTTTTGAAAAATCATTCACAGTAATAAATAGAGGTGATTTTTAAATCATTACTAAAATTTATAAAAGCAAATAAACAAGTAAAAGTGTGACAAAAGTTGGTGGACAAGGATATTTTTCCTGCATTAAAAAAGGTTGGGTTCCTAAAACCTTAATTGTGCTTTGTTATATTGAAATCATCAAAGGATGGACCTTCTTTTGCTTGCAGAAGCTCACTTAATTAGGTTATTGGTGAGGAAAAGAAATATTGTGTGAAACAAGTTGCTTGGTAGGTTAGTTCATGATTTCCATGGTGAAATTCTTGTTGCAATCTTTAGTTGAACTTGGCTTGGCCCCTCCTTCTAGTATATATTGTTAGGTATGTGAAAATATGGACGTGTTGTATAAAGTTTTGTTCTACGTATTTTTTATAATTTTCAAATAGTTAGAGATAGGATTTTGAATTGTCTAGTGTTGAAACATTCGACCCAAAACTTGAACCAATATAATTGAAAAGTTGCAAACATCGAAAAAAAGTCTCTTAAATTTTGATATGTTGTTTCAATTTTTGGTAAACATTGTTTGTCTATTGTTGAAATGCAACTTGTGTTACTATGGGTCAAAGATGACACTTCAAAACATTTGAACCGGAGGAGTGGCAAGAGATAGAATCGAGGGGGAGAAAAGGTGAATTGCAAATTTGTGAAAAGAAAAAAAAACATCTATAGATCCAAATCATGTGGTTTTGCTTAGAGGAAAAACAACTATATATAATATGGATGTGAGTGGTCTTATAAGGTCTTGTCTTGGTGCAATTGATGTACCCATCTTTCTAGGGGCCCCACATGATCATTTGTACTTAACCTTAGAATTATAAACATAAGTTCATAAGAACTTGTATTTTGTGAAGGCAAATCGCCACTTCAAATGGACATTTTCAGTTAACACCCTAGGTGTTGGGGGGGGGGAGAATTTGGGATCCTATAGTTTTTCAATCACAAATGTTAAACTTTGACAAGGAAGTGGTTCCTACCATTGGTCGTATTGGCATTGATGTTAATATGGTCCAATGTCTCCATCAAAAAGTAGAAATTTGTAGCAAAGAGTATGGAGCTATGAATGGTGTTCAAGGACATCCTTGAAAAAAACTTGTAGACACCAAAATCACCACCAATTCTGACTAATGATGAGTCTCCTTATAAAAAGCTTTCTAGCATGTGACCTTTTAGGTTTCTCCTAATCTCTAGCTTTGTTTCTTTGGCAATCTAATTTTGAAAATGAATATTACTTTCATGTAATTGAAATTCATAATTTTTTTGTCAAACATCAATTTAGATTTTTTTTTAAATGAATTGTAATTGCATCTTATAAAATCATATGCATGTGACCTAACCTTTTTTAGTAATATAAGCTTTTGTTATCACCAGCCTTTTCTTTAATGACGAAATTTTTGTCAACAAGAAATTTTAAAACTTTGAAAATTGAAAATAACTGATTTTGAAGGGTTTTCAATTGCCAGGAGTGCAAGGAAAAAAAAAGTAAAAATCATTGGATTTCTATACTTGGTTTTCAGTGTGTAACTGAAATATAGAACAATAATTAAATATTTGTAGCTCATATTTGGTTTATAGCCAGATTGGGTTAAATTTTCGCAGGGATAGCCTAAGATATCATCCATAGGAAGGTGAAGAAAAACTATTTAACATAATCATCCAAAATTTGTAATGACCAAGCGAAATTATAATCTAAATGCTCAATATTTAGCCTTGTGAATAGCCCCAAAAAATAGGAGGAAATATAAACAACTAAGAGCTTTGAACTCAAATCAAAAGGAAGTTGAAGATTATAATAAATCACAAAAATAATTGCACAAGTTAAAAGTGGCTGCATGCAATTTGAATAACATTAAACTTAAATAGATACCCATGCTCTTAGCAAGGGTTTTTAGCCAAGGCCAAAAAGGGTGAGAAACAGTTTTAAGAATAAAAGTTTCATGCAGCCAATGAGAAGGCTCAACTTGCACTGAGGAGGGCCCAATTCTTTTCTTTGGTTGTTGGGGGGTAGGAACATAGTGGGAACAAGATTGGGGGTTGGGGGGAGATTTATTTTGGATTTTGATGTTCCCATCTTCTTCTACCACTAGATTTCCAAGGTTCCCAACTATGCTCCTAATGTGCTCATTAAGTTCCCACATGTTCCCCAATCTGTTCCCAATAGCTCCACACATTAGAGTTTTCCGTAAAGTCAGGAAAACACGGCACCAGAACCCTGAGTTTGGTCCAAAACCGGGTGAGATTCAAAAAAAACCTGCTGAAAAGTACTTTAGCCTTCAAGGCGGGTCAAACTCAGAAATGAACCACTTTTTGTGTCAAACTGAGTTTCATCCTGTTTTGACCCCCTCTTTCCTTTTTCCTGAGCGCCTCCACTGCTGCTACATATATTTTTGCTGCTCCTACATGTACAACTACTATAATTACCTCGAACCTTGTGCATTAAATGCTGAGTTTCAGCATTTCGTACCCAGATTTAATAAAAACTTCCCTACTTTGCGGACCTCACTTAAAGAGGGGATAGGAGGTTAAAAGAGGCCCAAAGACAGGGTGAAGATATGATGATGACTTTAAGGAAAACTCTATTAGCAGGGATTCGCTACAGTTTGTGTGTGGCCTAGTTGGGATGGAGCGAGCAGCGTAGTTCGGAAATCCATGGCCAGGGATCTTGCGTGGCGATCACTGTGATTTCGCGGCAGTAGGTTTGGATGGTGGGGACTAGTCAGTAGTTTCCATTTGCAGCGTGGGTGTTGTGTTTTGGAGGTTGATTGTCGGCAGTTCTAGTGCGATGGTGGGACCAACAAACTGCTAGAAGAGGAGGAGATGAAGCAAGCAGCGTAGTTCGGAAATCCATGGCCAGCGAGCCCGATCAAGGTATAACACCCCCAACGCACTACTACAGTTTTCTCGGAGTTTCGGTACAGAGAGATACAGAGAAGAGATGTGTGGGAGCGAGAGGGAGGGAGAGAGAGAGAGAGCCTCTGATTTCCAAACAGTGGGCTATTTTCTTCCTTTGTTACTGGGCGGTGGAGTAGGTGTGAAATAGTGCGGGTTCTAGGTTGTTGCATATAGTGCGCTGCTTTGTGAAGAAGACCAGCCAGCCCAAGAGCAGCAGCCGTATTTGTTGTGTCTTGGCACAAGCGTGGCAAGAGACCCCTCTTTCCTTAAATCCTGGTGCTAGAGATGTCTCCGACACAAGTGAAACGTGAGAGACAAAGTGCACAAACACGAGAGATCACAAGGAAATGACTCTTTTACATTCTCTTCTTGGCTTCTTCTTTACGGTAGAATTAGGTAGGGGGGCTCAGCCTTCCTTTAATGGCTCAATGTGTTGTCCTTGCCTTTTTAGGATGTTGGACTATGATCGTTCCTACACTAGTTTCTCATTTCTAGTAGGATGATTACCCCACCTTTTTTTTGATGTGGTGGCACATGTAGAGATCAGTAGTTATCCTTTCCACATCACATTATGGGATATTCGTGCAATGTTACCTGAGGTTGTCCAATCACACATCTTGCCTTTTGGGAGTTTAATAATGCAATCATATCCTCAAATGCAGTCTTATTTAATGGACCAACTACATGAGCAGGAATTTATTTCACTTTTAGCAAATGCTCCTTCGGATGTTGTGTGAGCACGTTTTCACTCATGTGCAAGTTCATCTGCAAAGGCTTGGTTATTAGCTCGTCCTGACACTCTTTAATTTCATTTATCCTTCGTTTAGTTTCTTACAGCTCATCGTATTCATTTCAATATACCACATCCTACAATTCCGCATCTTTCACGCTGTCAATGCATTCATACCATTGATGATTTGGGTATCCACTTATTGTGTTGCATGTGCAAGAGTAAACGCACTATAGCCCATGATACATTTCGAAATATTATTGCAGCTATCACATCGAAAAATGGAGCTCACGTATAAAAAGAGGTTTTTCATCTTCTCCCATACCACACACGAAGATGAATGAATATTGTGATCACCAAAGACAGTTTTTGAACCCTAGCGGATGTTGCCATTATCAATCCAACTCGTATAAATTTGGTGCAGCGTGCTTCGACAATGACAACGTATGTAACAACAATTGCCACTCAAAACAAGGCATAACCTTACACAAAACGAATGCTAGGAAATGATTTCATTCTCCTTGCCATAGATACTTATGATTGTCTTCATCTTCATTTTGATTCATTTGTGACTTCTTGTGTACATGCCTATATAACTGATCATCAAGAGTCCTCCTTGGTACCTTCGATGCCTTTATCCCATTATAGGTGACAAATGTTGATAACCGTACAACATGTGCAAGCCATCACAATTCTTCAATGAGTTGGTACGCTTAGTGAAAGTTCTTCGTTTCTTCCACACATACCAACTAATGCACCTCCATCACTAGCTAACTTGTGGCATAGGATGCCCTTTTAACATTACATCTTCCATTTCATTATTATTACTATTATTTTAATGCTCTTAGTTTCCCTTTTGTGTGTTTACATTTACATCAACATGCCTTGTACCTTTTGTGGATGGACTTCCATCCTTGTTTATATACATATACAAGTCTTTTTTTATTATCTCATATCTTTTTCATGATTATTGACCCTTGTATAAGAAACCAAAAGAAATGTTATATAGTCTTCTATTCTAGGAAAGGTCATAGTGCAAATATTTTCTAGGTTTATGGCAAATCAAAGAGGCCCATCATCCAAAAATATATAAATTTTAAAATAAGGTCCCATAACTACCTAACACCACCAAGATGGTAGGTACAACTATGATTAACAATTTGATGATATTTGGTCAAATAATGCATCTAAACAATGCAATATGAAAAATGACTCAATTCATTTGGACAATGCACGTACTAAACATTAAGCTTTTTGGACATATCATAAATAAATAAATTCTACAGTTAAATTACTTTACAAAGAAGCAATGGTTTTTTTCCAAATTTGTGAAATAGGTGGGTTAACAATCATGTACAAGAGAAATTAGCCAAATTTGGCTAGAGGTTAGAGGGGAAAGTAAAAAAAATTAAGATTCCTCATATAATTTGAGAGCTTGTTTGAACCTATCCTTTAAATATGATGATTTTAGATTTTTTTATTTAGGATTTTTTATTGTAGTGTTTATTGCATGAATGTCCTTCAAAGCATTGCATGGTCCTTTAATTTTTAGAAAAATCTTCAATTCCAAGTTTCACAAAAATAAGTAAAAATCAAAATTGGAACTATTTTCAATCCTTGTTGGGAAAGAAGGAAAAGCAAAAAATTCAGAATACATGGGGATCTTGAAGCCTAAGCAATGCCTCCAATGTAACCATGGTAGAAATCAAAAACCCAAAAAAATTCTAACATAAACATTGTAAATAAAAGGTATATGTCAAAATCATTATACAACATATTGTTTGTTTGTTTGTTTTGGTTTTCTTTTTTCTTTTTTCTTTCAAAAGCTTGGAGATTTTTTTTTTAATTTAACAAATTTTCTTGAGTTTATGATTTAAGAAACCAAAATTTTAAATATATATATATATATCACCACAACGTGCAAATTCAGCCAAGAAAAGAAATGCTAGTAACATATATGCATTTCCATTTTTCACAATTTATGTGATTATAATGATTTTTTTCAAATTATGATGACTAACTATTAAATATATTTTCTTTTGATGTTTTAATTTTATTCATTGCATTAACTAATTTGGAAAAAACTCTTATCATATGCTCTTGGAATCCCTTTAAATTTTATTATAGTTTTCCATTATATATATTTTTGAATACATCTTTAATGCTATTCATTGATTTGATTGCATTTTGTTAAATTTTTGATAGCATATTTAAATTTTCATGCATTCATGTTTCCAATGCCAATTGCATAATTGTCTTTTTCTTCACTTTGAGATGTGCCATACTTGCATAAATATTTTTTATTGTACATTCACCCACTTATAAGTTATACTTACATGTATGTATAGGGTAAACAATGAAATATTTATTGTTATTGTGCAAACTGAGTCAATGTTCAACATTTACCTTTACCCAAATTGATAATTTTGCAAAACCTTTATACCTTTATCAACTCTTTTTCTTCTACCTATATGCAGCCAAAAAGTGATATTGAAAATGAAACATGCTAAAATCATTTGCTTTTTACATTTTCAATAGCCAATATTCGACCAAATTTTAAGAAAAGTTTCCAGATTTTATGTATGGTTCAAGTAGGCATCCAAAAGTATAGATGTTTAAAAGCTTTTATTTTGAAATTTAGCTTGTAGCCAAAGTTGGCTAAGTCTTCTTGTGAATCATCCCCACTTTGGCTATAACACAAAATTGACCAAAAAAACATTGACCCTTACTTGGTTTGGAAATTTTTTGAAGTCTATTTACCTTTTAATAGGCTGAGATTTTATTTGAAATTTTGTACTTACTTTTATCTGGCCAAAATGTTAAAATGCATACACTGACCCCAACCAGGGTTTCGTTTGGTGGCGAATTTTGTCACTTGGTTAGAAAAAAAAAGAAGACCTGAAATTTGTCATAGTCTTTTTGAGGGGTGGGAGGGGGGGGGGGCTGTGGGAAGCGGAAAAAAAGAAGTTGAACTCACCATATTTAGACCACACATTCATGTATGGGGGTGTGAATAACTTTTTACTTTTCTCTTCGAACTGTAGCCAAATTTGACTAAGTCCTCTTATGAATGATTGCCAGTCCACCTTCCTCACAAAATTGAATACCTTTCTCAACTAAAATTAAGTGTGGAGTCTCTTTTTATCAGTTTAATATATGACATAAGATCACCCATGAAATTGAAAATGGGACATCAAAAAGGTTGGGAACTACTAATAGCAAATCAGCCAAAGATGGAAAACCTATGGCATTTTCTGGGTGCAGAAAATCGAACGCAAAGCACTTTCTTGTCTTAAAAAGAAAAACGATTTCTTTTGCTGTGCATAAAAATAAAAAAAACAATATATTTTTCTTTTTCCAATTGGTATGATGGGCCAATGAGAAAACACTAAGTACCAGTCAAATCATATTAATTATTCTTTTGTACAGGTGCACGGCATTGCTGTGCCTCTTACTAGGCACCGCACACTGTGCACATTATGCTGAGAGAAAACTACTTTCCTGACCCAAACCGGCATAATTTGACATTTCTTCATCCAATTTTACTGTGCAGGATCACATACTGAGCACCACCGGAGGTGCTCTAAGGCTCATTGTGCCTCATGATGTTAATCCTCACAAAATTGGGAAAAAAAAATCCTGACCCCTAGTACTCGTTTTATATATGTGAAAAGATGAGACCGAATCAAGATGATAAATAACTCTTCATGTGATCTGTGGAGTCTTTTTCTTAATGATTTTTTTATTTATAAAAATATTATATTATTATTTTTAATAAATAAAATTTTATAATAAAATACGGAAAGCAAACAAGTATTCTACCTCATTGCAAAAATAGAAAAATAACAAACCATGTACGGAGATTTTGGTAAATTTAAGCTTGACATATTTCTGATCCCCTCCTGATTTGACCGCGGGTTCGAAAGACTGGGCCCTTCCGTCACTCTGCTGCCTCAGCGGCAGGGCACGCACGTTAGCCCCCGCGTTTGCCAACTCCCCCAGATCCTCCTTCCCCCCTTCCTCGCGGGGCCCATACCAATCCCCCCTTCCTCCTGTTCTCGCCACCTCCTACAGATCCCCCTTTCCCCCCGTCCTCGCGGGGCCCATACCAAGTTCCCCCTTCCTCCTGTTCTTCTTACTCTTTCCGTCCGGCTAGTGTCGAACTTCCACTGAAACATGTATATGAAGGTACCAAGAAGCTGCAATTTGCAATACAGACAAAGGTCTTCTTTTAACTTATTTCTGTTTGCTAGCCTGGACTTTGGTCCTTGCTGCTTGTTTCTTTCTCTCTCCCTTTCTTGGTTGCTTTCTTTTTTTATAAAGTTTGGCTGGGTTTCACCACCTCTTCTTTAGCCCTTTGCAAGGGGTTACTTGTGTTGTGGGGTTCCTTTGGAATGTTGTGTAGTGAAGCTCAGGTTTCCAATATATTAGATGTGAGATGTTGGTAGTATATGCAGCACTGATGCTTCTTTTTCTTATTTCCAATTTTTGTGGCTGACGGGTTTATCTTCTGCATTGGTGTTCACAACACAATTGGAGGCAGAGACCTAACTGAACTGTTGGTCTAGCACAAGGTCCATTGTGGCAGAATATCAGATTCTGGTTTCCTTTAGAACGTCTCTCCCCTAATACCCTCTTTCTTCTTGCTTTCCTTCCCCTTTAAACCCTAGAGCTATCCCCTTACAAGCAATTGTCAGAGTGGTGACAATGTATTTGGAGCGTACGGTTTTTCTATGACATCCTAAATGTGTTTTGGGAATGGCAACGATGTATTTGGAGCATATGGCTTTTCTATGACATCCTATTGTGTTCGTGGAGTGGCAATGGTGCATTTGGAGCATATGGCTTTTTTATGACATCCTAAACATGTTGTAGTGCTTGTGAATGAACTCCAAGCCAAGGTACTTTTAAATCTCCCACAACTCGATTATGTCTTTTTATTGCCTCTACCAATAGGAAGAGACTATGCATTGGTGTAGGATTTGGGCATTAAATTTTGGCTTCATGCCTCTAAATGAAAAGTTCTAGATCTAGTAAGGGAAGTTTTTAGTTTTTCATTTGAACTTGTCTTAAAAGGAAAAATCATGATGCAATGAGCTTCTTGTTTTGTTCTATGTAGTTTCACTTTTACCATAGTGGTCAACAATCAATAGACTACTCACTTGGAAAAATTACCTAGTGTATTTCATAAACAATTTATATCCTTGATTGAATATGACTTTTGAAAAAGAGGAGGATCTTGTGCCTACTCCTCAAGAGAAAGATGGAGATTATGTCTAGATATGAACATAAGCTCCATTAATTTCTTAAGGAATTTTTGTATGTAACATAAGTAGTTATTGTCCATAGGAAGGAAGATTTGTTAAATTTGGTTATAAGACCAAATATGAACCACATTTCAATCCTCTATATTTATGTCTACCTACTATAATCAAATACAACAATCTAGCAAATTTTCCTCCCTCCTCCCCCTCCCCCCTTAATTTCTAGCAATTGAATCGTTGAAAATAACCAAAGTTTTCATTTTTAATTTTGGTGAAATTTTGCCAAGATGAAAACATTCATAAGTTCCCTCCCATTCTTAAGGAGTAAGCAATTGCACCCTTTCCTTCATAAATTTCATGATCTACATGTTAGAATTCTTGATAACATTTGTGTCATGCTTTACGATAGGTGAAAGCCTACAAGCAAGGGCCAAAATGGGGGGTAAGTTCTTAGAATGGTGGAGCAATGGCATTGCGGTTTACATAATTGAATACTTAATGGGTTATGTGGAAAAAGGTGGTGGTGCATGGGAGTTTCGTGCCACATATGTTTGCATAGAACTGAGAATGGGGGCTTACCCATTCCAAAAGTTCAGAAGATACCATGGAATGCGCAAAAAGGTTAAAAAAGATGGTAGAGTGAAATATGAACTATTGGTGTCTTTGAATGGTGTTAAAATATATTTTCAAGAACAAAAAACCATAGAGCAAGCTGCTTTAATCCGTGACGTGGCCATGTTTTGCCTTGACATCAATGGAAGACATGGTTCCAACTTTCATCAAGATTTTTTTTTTTCTCTTTCAAAAATTTCCTACAGGTTTCCACATGACCAAATAAAAAGCTTGATTTTACAATATGCAAAAGGCCTCCCAACTTGGAAGCACATGACAACAAATGCATCGCCATTATGTCCCTCCAACACTCCAAATGAAGATGCAAGAATGGCTGGATTTAATGAGTTCATTAGGGAGTTTCATGAAGTACCATTACAATTATCCTTTGATAATCAATTTCAAGAAGTTGTGGATGTTGAAGGAAGTGTTACGGGCATTAATGGTGATTTTGCAACCCTTCAAGGTGTTGAGCACGAAATGATTCCGACAGTAATGAATGACCTTCATTTTTCAAGTAAATTACATTAGTTGAAGACCTCCTATGAATATGAACATGTACATAATGACATGATTATGTGTGCTAACTTTTTTTAGATTAGTTTTCCCTTGATTACCATGATCTTTTGTGCATGTGGGCACATTGTTCATGTTGTCATCTAAAGAATAAAATCTAGTTTTGAAAATCAAATTACAATTCTTACATGTTGCCATTTACTAAATCATAGGTTCTTATGTTGTAGATTCAATGATGAATTTACAACAAAATGCACATCAATTGAGAGAAGAGACTTCTCAAAATCAAAATGCTTTGGACGATGAGATTTTGCAACCATCAACCAATCAATCTCCCACTCAACAACTCATTTATCGATTGGAAATTGGAATGCATTGTGGGATTGAAGAATCTACAAATCTAACAATGGAAATCCTCAACAAGTTAAACATATTTGTTAGAGCAAGTTGGGGCTTGTCACCCGGTAATGAAAGACATTTGGTACAAAGTTACAAAAAAATTGTTTTGGAAAAGTTTGGTGATGATGAGGCTCGTAGATTGTCCCCAGAAATGCTTTCTATATTAACTTATTTTGATAATCGTGGTTGGAAAATCAAATGGTTTTGAAGCCCATTAGGGTTATGCAAGTTTGGAGCCTTGCATTCAGCCATATAAGTTTGTTTTTTAGATAAACTATAATTGTATCTTTCATTAACTAGAACCTTGTGGCTAAAGGAAAAAATTTATATTAATCCAAGGTTATATAATGTCAATTCAAATATTTTGTAACTTGAACTTCGTGCTGCTTTGCACCACCAATAATGATGGATTAAAATCCATTCTAACATAGGAAAAAATTTGAAAATCAACAACTAAATTTGCGACTCATTTGTAGTTGTAATGGATGCATGCGACTAAAAATAGTCTAGTTACTTTGGATAAGTGCCATAAAATAATTAGTCAGAAATCTTATGATTAAGCTAGAATTTCTCATCCATTGCCATGGATGATCTTTAATATGACATGGAACCCCAACTTGTGACTACATTTACGACTACATTTGGGATAATTACATGCTACCATTTGTTGTCACGTAATAATTTTCCATTTCTTCTATATATATATATATATATACAATAATTAAATTAAATTTGATAATTAAAGTAATTAATTATTGTAATTAATTAATTATAATCTATCTTAAGTTAAATTATAATAAACAACCTATCATAGGCTAAGGTAAAATAGAAAAGGTTATTTAACATAGGTTAAATAGGTAGGTAGGATCATATTTATTTTGTTAGTGACAACCCTTTTAATTGGTTCATTCCAAATGGCACATGCACTATGTTTATCGTGCATACCATGAATCTAGTCCATTCCTTCACCTACTTTTATACTTTACAAGTTTGAAGTTGTAAATAAAAGACATGGGATAAATGCTAATGAAAAGGAAACATTACAACACTACAACACTAAACATTATCACATTCTTTGTCCTATACAAAAACGTTATCATGTATCCACACAATGAAATATTTACTATTTTCACTAACTATTTAGTACCTATTCTACTTACTACCTACTACTTAGATCCTACTTATTACAAATTATTTAAACTACATACCTACTATCTATTACCTAACCTACCTAATTTTATTATTATTATTATAAATCATATATCCACATAATAAAATATTTATAATTTAATCTACCTACTACTTATCACTACCTATCCTACTTATTACATATTGCCTAGGTTACATATCATAAATTAATTTAACTATTTAATTAATCAATTCATACAAAAACATTATGACATATCCACATTTAATCAAATAAGTCTTGTTTAGCTTACATACTTATCTACTACTTACTAGTACCTATCCAATTTATTACATATTAATTAACCTATCTTATTAATTGATTAAATATCTAACTTAATTAATTAATTATTAATATAAAAACATGATCACATATTCACACAATCTTCAGTCATGCTCAGTATGTGATTCTACACGATAAAATTGGATGAAGAAATGTCAAATTATGCCAGTTTGGGTCAGGAAAGAAGTTTTGGTTCAACATAATTGCACAATTTGCGGTGCATAGTAAAAGTGCACATGTACAAAAGAGAATAATTAATATGATTTGACTGGTGCTTAATGTTTTATCATTGGCCCATCATAATGATTGGTCAAGGTGCTTTACTATTAGTAGTTCCAACCTTTTTGATGTCCCATTTTCAATTTCATGGGTGATCTTACATCATATATTAAACTGATAAGAAGAGACTCAACACTTAATTTTAGCTGAGAAAGGTACTCAATTTTGTGAGGAAGGTCGACTGGCAATCATTCACAAAAGGACTTAGTCAAATTTGGCTAGAGTTCCAAGAGAAAAGTAAAAAGTTATTGACACCCCCATACAAGGATGTATGGTCTAAATATGGTGAGTTCAACTTTTTTTTTCCCCGCCCCTTGAAATATGACAACTTAAGGCCCCTTTATTCCCCAAAAAGCCTTTGACAAATTACAGGCCTTTGTTTTTAATGTCACCAAATCATAAAAATTGGCCACCAAATGAAACCCTGGTTGGGGTGAGTGTATGCATTTTAATATTTCGGTCAGATAAAAGTAAGTAGAAAATTTCAAAAAACATCTCAACTGAGTAAAAGGTAAATAAACTTCAAAAAAATTCAAACCAAGTAAGGGTCAATGTTTTTTTTTGTCAATTTTGTGTTATAGCCAGAGTGGGGGTCATCCACAAGAAGATTTAGCCAACTTTGGCTACAAGCTAAATTTCAAAATAAAAGTTTTCAAACATCCATATTTTTGGCTGCCTACTTGTACCATACATAAAAATCTGGAAACCTTTCTTAAAATTTGGTCAAATATTGGCTATTGAAAATATCAAAAAGCAAATGATTTTAGCATGTTTCATTTTCAATATCACTTTTTGGCTGCATATAGGTAGAAGAAAAATAGTTGATTAATGTATAAAGGGTTTGCAAAATTATCAATTTGGGTAAAGGTAAATGTTGAACATTGACTCAGTTTGCACAATAACAATAAATATTTCATCGTTTACCCTATACATACAATGTAAGTATAACTTATAGAGGGTGAATGTACAATAAAATGTATTTACACAAGTATGACACATCGCAAAGTGAAGGAAAAGACAATTATGCAATTGGCATTGCAAACATGAACGCACGAAATTTCAAACATCCTATAAAAATTTTAACAAAACGCAATCAAATCAATCAATAGCATCAAAGATGTATTCCCAAATTATATACAACGAAAAACTATAACAAAATGTAAAGGGATTCCAAGAGCATATGATAAGAGTTTTTTCCAAGTTATTTAATGCAATGAATAAAACCATATTTTAATATATTTAATAGTTAGTTATCATAATTTGGTATGGACCCCGCGAGGAAGAGGGTAAAGGGGGATGTGGAGGAAGTGGGGAGCGCCTGGGGGTAACGTAGATGCTCTGCTGCCTCAGAGTGACGTTAGGGCCCAGTCTTTCGCACCAGCGGTCAAGTCAGGTGAGGATCAGAAATATCTCAAGCTTAAATTTACCAGAATCTCCGTACATGGTTTGTTGGCCTGGACTGCCTAGGCAGGCAAGGATATTGTGTTTAGATTCGTTATAGAGTAGAGTAGCTTTATGGATTTTGGGCCCTAGTTAATTGGTCTATTTTTATATGAGGATTTTTGAAAGATAATATTTTGGCTTGTGTTGAAACTTGAGATTTGTTATAGAGTTACAATATCTTGAAGGATTTTGGTTTCTTTTAGATGATTATATTTTTGCATGGTCAAATATTTGAGTTTCAGTAATTCTTCTTTTGCATTCAGATGAGTTTTAATATGTAAATGGCAAGGCCACACTGTGACACACCCCTTGTTATTTTTCTATTTTTGCAATGAGGTAGAATCCTTTTTTGGTTCCCAAGTTTATTTCTATTTATTAAAAAAAAACACTCCATAGATGGCATGAAGACCTTATTTATTGCGTTGATTCGGCCCTTCACATATATAAAACCACTGTTGAGGGCCCAGGGTTTTTTGTTCCAATTTTGTGAGGGAGGTTAACATCTTTAGGCACAATGAGCTAAACTGATAAGAACAGATTCTACACTTGAGTTTAGCCGAGAAAGGTATCCAATTTTGGGAGGGAGGCAGACTGGCAATCATTCACAAGAGGACTTAGACAAATTTGGCTAGAGGTCAGAGAGAAAAGTAAATCTGTTTTCAAACCCCATAGAAGAATGCATGATCTAAATATGGTGTGTTCAGCTTTTTTTCCCCC
>Ga0209611_10005878_pt1 | contig 20382 bp, 17 predicted proteins | sample S1TSphgellanicum_3_FD_187693 | JGI IMG/M metagenome (GOLD analysis project Ga0209611, IMG submission 187693) | Host-associated microbial communities from peat moss isolated from Minnesota, USA - S1T2_Fc - Sphagnum magellanicum MG (SPAdes) (version 2) | ecosystem: Host-associated > Plants > Peat...
ACATTTCAGTTACATGTACTGCAGTGTGAGAGTAAAGAGTTCAAATGTGAAAGGAAAGATAAAAGAAACTTACCTGTGGAGGGAGGGAGGCGGAGCCTGGCAGGGACATGTGCTCAAAGGAAACAATTTAAGGTACAAATGACTTGCAACTAAAAAGTTTTTAATAACTACATTAATCATTTAAAAATAATTTTATAATAATATATTAATATATTAGAAATTTAATAATTATTTCAGTAATTATATAATTATTTTTCTTATCATTATGATATCATCATCATCATTATGATCATTATGCAATAAAATATTACTATCTAAAAATAATAATGAAAGATAATTTTTTTTTTCATTACATGTAATTAATATAAAAATATAATATAATATAATATAATAATAATTGTCATTTGTAGTAATTTTAATAAATATAATAATATGGTTTGGATAAACTTGTAACATGGGCACAATATATTTAGTAAATATTTTACATAAAATTTTAATATATTCAAAATATACATTAATTAATGTAATCATAATATTAAGGCCATTTATGCCAAAAATATTACTTGAATACACATGTAATATGATTCATATACATTCAAAATATACATTTATAAATCTTAATACACCCAACTATATTCCTTAGAATTCACAAAATACACCTTTATATACTCATAGGGTTATAACTAAATTAATCACATTTGCAACTAATGAGACATAAATTTTTCTTCTTGGATGAAAACCAAATTAAATGTTATTCACATGGAAGGATGAACACTAAAATAGTCACAAATTAATTACAGTGTAGTTACAAATATGACCAACACAAGAAATAGTTGCAAAAATGTTTGAATGTAGTTGTAAATAATTAATAATTGCATGTAGTCACAAATAAAGTGATTACATTTTGGCCAATTTCTACTAATGAATGTCTAACTTTGGGTAAAGCCAGAAAGTACAATCATGTTGTTAGAGCTTTTCAGCCCGTGATGCCAATTATTCTTTTAAAAAACACTATTGCAACTTTACATTAACTATACCCCCTTCCATCAAACCATGTCCTTCCATTTATTTTTACTATCAACCTAAGCACACCTTTGTCCTCGATAGAAATTTTTTTATTTAAGTTTTAACCACTACTCCCCATTTGTCTTCAAACGAGCTATTTGGGATGGTTTATGAGCATCTCTCAAAATGTTTCATACCGAATGACCCATTTTCAAAATTTTCAAAATTATTACAAGCTACTAATGTTATTGCCCATGGTGATATCCTTAAATCAATGACTGTAATGTTAAAGGCTAGCAAATTATTGGTAATGGCAAAGGACACTAGAGGTCTTTATTTTTGTAAGAAAGGTGTTTCTTTGACTTATTAATCGCTCCAGTATCCTATAACATCAAGGACTATTTCATGAACACCTATCCCCCCATTAGTTCAAAGTTTTGACCTTTGGAGGCTAGGAGGCAATCCTTTTTGGCATTAGAGCCCTTTTCGACCTACACCCTGATTGGGTCATGATGCAAATTGACATCAAAAATGCTTTTAATATCACTTCTCAAACTGTTAATTTTAGAGAACTACGAAAGGCCGAAGGACCTTTAATGAACATTGTCTCTTTTATCAATTTGTTTTATGGTGTTCATTCTTCTTTTTACTATCAACATGGGCAACATGAACTTAAGGGGGTCACCATTATTGAATCATCTTTAGGCACAAGGCAAGGTGACCCCTTAAAAGGTCCTTTATTTGCCCTTGCCCATTATTGAACATTCTTAAAAACCATTGCACAAGCCCCTAGTTGTGTTTTTCCATCCCTAACAAATGACAAACACATTGTGGGCCTTATGAATGAGATTATCCCTACCTTTGACCACCTTTCAACCCAATTAGCCTTAGTTGAGCTTAAGGTCAAAGTGTCGAAGTGTAAACTTTGAAGTCAAGCATAAAAATTCCTTAAGGTTACACTTTGGTCATATATGGCTTATGCATTTTGGGTGTGCTAATGGGTTCTTAAGACTTCGTCACACATTTTTTGGATGAAGCTTTATCACAAAACATGGCGTATATCGATAATCTTTTTTTTTTGAGAGGCGCATAGGTTACATTGGGCATTTTGTTCTCATGTGTTATTTGTCGAACTTCTTATTTCACTTGAACAATACTTTTTTTTTCTTCCTTCCTATCTCTTTTGGTGAGTTTTGATAGGGGAATTATGTAGGTATGTGGGGACATTATGGGTCTAGGATCATGGGAGTCTATTCAAAGCCTTTTAGGAAAGCATTAGGTTCGACTACTAATCTTTTTTGGTGGTATAAACCTTTTATCTATGGAAAATTGTGCCCCATTTACTTTTTTAGGGAGTTGGGTTTTAGTGGCTTCGTAATTGTGCTCTAGGGTTTGTATTTTCGATAAACCTATTTTGGAGGAGTATGTTTATCAAGTTGCAGGGGGGCCGCACCTCCTTTAATCATGCCTTCGTGCAATTTGGGATAACCTTCTTTTTACAACTAGAGAGATGCACCTTTTTTTTGAAAGTTTAACAGTTGTCAATGTTTTAAATCTCCAAGTATCTTTGATGGACATCCATCACAACACATCCTTTAGGTCTATCTTGGAGGATGACTCCATTTCCTTAACATCTAAATCCCACATTTTCTCTTGTTTGGGCAAAGGGGCTAGGCCATTTATTCATTCATTCTGCATTGCACATTTTATTTTCACCTCAACGTTTTCATTTTGGTTTAATTCAACCTTCAACATTTAATTTTTTCACATGTGAATGTGGACGTGGGTTAAACACATATGGCACACATTTAATACGTTGTTAATTCGAAGGTTAACGAATAACCACACATGATGCCATCAAAGACATCATGTATGCCCTTGCTTGAGAAAGTGGGCACGTTGTATGGAAAGAATGATGGTACGCCTTTATGTCATGACTTTCATTACCAACCAATCTTTACATGATTTGCAAGGACCAAATTTTTGTTGCTAACATGGTGGTTACTAACTAGACACGGGAGATGATGGCTATGAGTGTTATTAATCGACTACAAGTATAGAGGATTTCATGAAGAACACCACTTTATTCTGATGGCCATGGAGGTGCATGACGTTCTTGAGTGTGATATGGATCATTTCATCAAAAAATGTGCTTATTTTTTCCACGATAGATGATTGGAAGGTCATTTATCTTTGTCTTTTTACATTCAGTTTTTTGAGCATCATGTTAATAATGCTTTTTAACGTGCTTTAACCTTTACTATTGAGAGGAAAATTATGTTGACGAGAAATGTTTGTTCTAGACCTCCTATTACTATTATGCATGTAGGTGACATTAGAAGGGCTGTGGGTGAGATAGTTTCCTACCACAAAAAGGATTGGCTCTCTCCCTTCTTTGGTTCTTGCAACATATATCTTTTGACCCTTCCTTGGTCTTCCCTTTTGTCTTTTGTGTATTGGATTTTTTAGCCCCCCAAAAAAAGCTTCCTACAATTATTGACCACAATCATGTCTTGGTTCTAAATGACTTTCTGCAAAACCAAACAAAGCGCACTCTCTCTATGTCTTTCTCTCTTTCACCAGATTGAGTTACTTATTTTTAATTAATTATTCATTTATTTAGAAATTTCAAAGTCCTCAAGTGCAACATGATGTTGTTGAAGCACTTGAAGAAAGTTTGTTTATAAATTGATCATAGTTGGAAGTGCATCCACACAGGTTGCATCTTTGCAGGAACGGTTGCAGAATATGATGCACCAGCACAACTTTTAGAGAACAAGAACTCTCTTTTTGCAAAGCTAGTAACAGAACACACAATGTGTTCAATGAATGGTACTTCTTCAAATCTCCCTTCATAAGAAGCTGTACAAGTAGTAGCATCCACCAAACAGGATTCACTAGAAACTTTTTTCTTATTGCTGTTTAGTTTGAAAACATTTTTGAATTGCATGGACATGGGAAAAACTTTTGACATGAACCAGCATACGATCTTAGATCTCTTACACCCTACATTTTTAGAATTAAACCTTGGGTTGAGTACAGTTTTTAAGATTACTAATTAGCAAGAATGCAGGTTTATCTACATATACATACATACATATATATATATATATATATATATATATAGAGGCATATATATTCCATGAACACATTATGGTCTAGCGTGGGAGATTATGTCAATATTGTTGACCACATTATATGACACAATCTTCCACTGATGATCATACACTCATGATAATGACCAAAAATCTGTGTGCTGAACTTGATTTTTTTTCCCTCAATAGTTGAATCTACCACCCAGACGTTGAAAAACAGCAACAGAGCTAACTACAATAGTTAAAACACATAGTTTCAAAGGGCTTGAGAGGAAGGAGATGGTTTGATTTGATTCCAATTGCAAAGGATCACTCCTGTAACCCCAAAAAGACCAATCCAAACCTAAACATGCCAAACAAGGAGGAAGAAAACAGAAAACCGGTTTTGATCTACTTCCAAGAGTTTTTGAATTCACCAAAAAGAGTTCTCCTTCTGGTGTCTTGATGTGTAGCAGATGTGTTCCAAGAGCGCTCTCTCTCGCCCAGGTCATCCACCCAATGGGAGTTTCTAGAAAAATGCACTTCAACACAGATTGAGAAAGGAAATTTGCAAGAAATCTTAGACACTGTTAGAAGAGAAACAGATGGTTATCAAAGAAGCTCCTTTGGATAAATTTCTCTCAGCAAACAAGAGCAAATCATGGTAGGTGGGAATCAGATCTAGTTTGCTCATTTGTAGGGTCTAGAATTCATATCTCACAGTTCACAGGCTGTTGTTAAACTTGACAATGACTGCAAGCAAATCTGTATTCACCAGCAATTAGAAACACAGAGATGCATGGAAAAGTCCGTGAGAACGTTGATTTCAATTATCATTCAATTAACATTCAATTTGAGGGGGCCCAACAAGGATTAAATAAATCAGCTCTATCAAATACAAGATCTGGAAGCTAATCTAAAGACTACATCTGGCAAGAACATGGATCCTCAATTGAAAGATCCAGTATAGAATCATAACACATGTGAGGTGCTAGTTGGTAATTACTCTTACACTATGAAGTGGCAATACTGAGAAAAGAAGAGACAATTGGCTTGGCTATATTTTGCAGCTACTCTGCACTTACCAGATGGATATGTCAGCCTGTGTTGAGGTGTCTCATGTTTGGTTTTTTTCCCCTAAGCTGAAGCATCTGGCCGCCAAAATCTCTTCTGCGCAGCAAGGAGCTCCTCACCTTTCATTGTGTACATGACTCTGACATCCCAATGCAGTGACGTCACCATCTCTTGAACCTTCTTCAAAACCTCCACCTCATCACGGAAAATTGCCCAGCCATCAGGACGCAAAATACGGTCCATCTCCAATACCAGGTTCTCCAGGCTGCATCTGTAATGGTAACCACTTTCAAGGCTTAGAAAAATTGTAGCCAAGAATATTTCCAACTGCAGCTTCCAGAAGGTACATTGGGTTCAGAATCCCTGTAAGTACGGCATAACCAAAAACATGTGGCAACAACAGGCAGAAGAGGGGAGTTGTCTTACTTCTTGTCAATAGAACTGAGAAGATGATTGGCATGCAGCAAATCATAGCTACGGGGGTAAGTGCTGTGAGGCTCACACCAATCATGGTACATTCCTATGAGACCCCGATCAAAAATAATGGGCAATGTGTCTGGCTCACTGGTGGGCATTATGTTCATCACCCACACTGGTTGAGAGATGAGAGCAGCAGCAAACCTGTTCAACCAGCCAAAACTTTCATGATTGGATATACTACAGTATCCCACAATCCCTGCCTGCATAACTTGATTACATGCATAACATGTAGACAGTTCTCTGCCCAACAAACTATATCAACATGGCGTTGACACAGGAGAACTTACCCGCCATAGTCAGCCTTCATGTCCATGATGTTCCGGATGTTGTTCCAGTCAATGTCCAAGCCAGTCAGATATGACTTCTGGACAACATTCTCCCAATGGGCTGCATCTACTTCAAAGTCATCAGGAGCTGTATTTCCATAGAGACCTTTGTCTGACTTGCTCAACCAAGCAGGAGTACTATTCAACCGCAGGGGCCACTCTGCTGGCCATTCTGAATGAGCAGTTGTCGGTATTCTGTGAATGCATGGAGTCATTTTCACATACCTGCAACAGACTCTCTCCCACACATAAGTCCTTCAACAACCAAGCTTTGTCTCAAGAAAAACACAGAGCAATAATCTCTCTTCAATCCAAATGGCTACAAATTTCGAAAGTGATGGTATTGCAAGATGTCGCCAGCTACATTAGCAAAAGGTTCCAGAACAATGATACCCTTATGTTTGTCAATATCAGCAATTGCAATCCAGAAGTAGAGAAAATCATGCTATAGAATTCCACTACATGTCATTAGTGCAGATGCCTACGGAAAACCTTTGGAAAAGTTGTTACCAACACTTTTGACTCCTACATAGAGTGATTCTTACAGGTGTAACTTAACTAGTTGGCAAATATCCAACCTGCGGAAGGGCAGATCATAGCAACACTACATCAGGTGTAACTCACTGCATCATATCTGTCTCCTCTTGAAAGCATGACAAATAGGATTTCAACCATACACAACATATGGAGTGCAAAGTGGAGAGTGCCTTTAGAAGAACTGATTCAGTGAGGTTCTCACCAGGCAGCATCAGGATTATCATCCTCAAGACAAATTGGAGGGGACTCCTGTTCCCGTGATTCGTAAAGCTTATTGTCCTTGGGTTTCTGGAAAATTGCAGCACCAATGCTCGTCGAATAATCTGTGTCTTTCACGAGCATTTTCCAGCCCATGCTTTCTGTCACAGCAATTGTAGCTGTAGCATTCCAATTTCAACTGTCAGAGAACAGCAACTTCCCATACATAGATCCTTCATGTCTGACTTAAAGCCACAACTCAACATTGCACCAAAATGGACAGTTCTTCCTTGTCCTAACTATGTTTACATTATAACATGCAACTGTTTAAACATCAAATCCAAAGTCTCTTTACATATTGAAGCATATTATGTAGCATATTGAATCTGGTAAAATATGTGCACCGTTCCACAAGTATTGATCTTCCTCAGTATCTTGATACACAGGTGTTGCAGACCACACAAATAATCCTCCTGGCCTCAATATCCGATTCAACTCAAGAAGCAACAAGCCACCTGTTGATGCACACATATAACATCTTCAGTGACAAAAGCAAAAAAATCTGATGTAGTAGTAATTTAATTATTAAACTCTCATAAGAAAAAACCCTCAAAAAAACATCACCCTTTTGGTCATGCCTCAGCCATTAACTGCAATCATGGGAGATGAGATCATTGAGCAGAAGGGAGTATTACCATCAAGATGCCAAAGCACACGGCAACGGGCACAGTGTACAACATCAAACACATTGCTGGGGTAAACAAGGCGCTGTGTGCCCATCACTGACGAAATAGCAGGGATGCCTCTCTCCAATGCCATCTGCACTTGAGCTTCATGTTCATCCTTGGGAGCAAATGACATTGCAATCACATCCCGATCGAATAAATAGCCTCCAAAGCTAGCCACTCCACAGCCAACATCCAGGAGCACACGCGTATGCTTCCCCCATGAGATCTCTGGCAGAATCTGACAGAAGAAATATTTGCAATTCAACCTCTTAGAAACAAACAACCAGAATTGACACTGGCCAAAATTACAGTAGTGATCCCCTTCTGCTCATGGTTTATGAATGGGAAATCCATCACAAGAGGATGTCCATCACAGATTCAACCTCAAATGCAGTGAAACCCTAATGAAGACACAAACAGGAAGGGCAAAACAAAAGGGTCCCCAACCTTTTCTAGGTATTCAATGTAATGCTCCACCCCATTCTTGAATTGAGTTCCACCGCCCGGAAATGTAAGCTTGTCACTTTTCTTCTTCACCCAGTTCTGATCTGCCTTGTAGGATGCCAGTCCCTCATGAGGCACATTGTCATACCATATCTGTCACAAGCCGAGCCAAGCATCAACAACCACAGAATTCACACTCACTCACATGCATGCAATCGATGCAACAATCCAGAAGAATTTAACACTTGTGATGGATCAACCATGAATGGGTGGGTATGGCCAGCAAACAAAAGATGCAAGAAAGATTGTTACAGCAAGAGATATCCAGATCTAGTGTCATGAGGTTTCCACAACTCAAAGCTAGAGCTGCACGTTGCTTCTTACCTCGTCTCTGCTGGCTGGCCAGGGAATGTGCGGCTTGTAACCTGCTGGAAGTGGAACTAAGCATGTGGGGGCGTCTTGGTCAGGGCAGTGCCGTTCTCTGTGCTCAAAATGTTTTGTGGTAGCAATGTGTGCAAGGTACTCTCTGTTGTCCAAGCAGGGGATGTAGTCCTGTGCACCCTCGAAAGCGCAAGCTTTCCATTCATAACTGTGAACCCCAGCTTCATTCTCGGTCTTTATTTCGTCCACCTCCTCTTCAACCGCCGTGGCGGATGATGGCTCCTCTTGCTGCTCTTCATCCTCCCCCGTTTTTTCCTCAGCAGCAAATGAAGTAGCCTCGTCCTCTGCTTCTTTCTCTGAAGAATCTGTCATATCCTTCTCCGTCTTCGATTCTTTCGCCTGTGTATCCCAGCTGCTGGCACCCTCCTTGTTCTCAGTTGTCAGATCAGCCTGCTCAGCTCCTACAACGGGCAGATCGTCGTCGGTTGACAAGCTCTCCTTTTTCTCCTCAGGCTTCTCACCCACTTTCTCCTCCTCCGCCTTCTCGTCCTCCTCAGTCGGCTCTTCCGTCTCCTCCCCAGACTTCTTCTCTTCAGGCTCTGATTCAGCTGCTGAAGAATCTTCATCGGTAGTAGTGTCTTCCTGGTCAGTCTTCTTCTCGGTGTCCTCCTCCTCGGTTTCAGATCTGTCAAGAGAAGAAGAAGATTCTGAGTTTTGTTCGTCTCCATTCTCACTTAACCGATCTTCTTCGTCTCCTCCTTGCGAGTCATTACTAATATCTCCGGTGTTGTTCTCCGAGTCGCCGGTAGTGACTTGCAAATCGTCGCCGGATACTTGAGTCTCACTACTGCCATCGCTGCTGCTGCTCTCGTTCGTCACATCGTCACTCACTAGTGATATCTCTTCTTCCGGCACCTCAGATGGTGCACTGAACACCCAGACTGCCACCAGAAAAAAGGCAAGAAAAACAGCCCCCGTTACCATCACGTAACAAGCCGGCATTCGCCTCTCTTGCCTTCCATGCTTGTTGGAAAAGGCCATCATCTCAGGCAACCCAATCCCCCTGCCTCCAGCCTTGGCTTCTGCAACATAAGAATCCGCAACAGAACCAAAAGATCAGCGATTTGAACAAGAATTCACAGAAAAAAACTGCATCACACGCACGTTTCTTCCTCTCTTTATCTCCGAAACGATTGATGACAACTGAACACCGGTAGATCCAACGAAGAAACAATCTCACGTACAACAAAACAGCAGAAACGAGAAGAAATCTTCACAAAACCAAAAAAAAAAGATACGACAACAACAAAACACCGGTCGAAGATGCTGCAGGATCCAACAAATCAAGTATCTCTGTACAAAAGAACAGCAAAAACGAGAAGAAATCTCCACAAAAAATGACAACAACTGTGAAGAACAGCGGTCGAAGACAACGCCGCAGCAGGATTGATCCAAGGAACAAGGAATCTCGTGTACAATAAACAACAAAACCAACAAAGACGAGAAGAGATTTTGCAGAAAAAAATTCAGCAATACAACTCCTGTGTGCATCTATATCAATCTATCAAGAAAAAGGAAAATCCAGCAGCATTCTTCTTCTCATCACTCGCCAATCAATCAGTTCGGCATTTTCAATATCTCCTCCTGCCTCGTACGAAATCGCAGATCTGAGCGGAAAATTCGACACTATTGAAAACATACCACAACAAAAGCTCTTGTGCGGCAATCACAGAAGAGAAGATTGGTTCAGAATGCGCTCACCACAGATCGAGTTTCAGCCAAAAAATAAAATGCGAACAATCAGATCTGAGATCTATTTCACCTGAGAAGCAGCCGAGATCGCTTTAATGCCGAAGAGAATGAGCTAAAAACGGGAGATCGGAGCTCCTCTTCCTCTCCTCCGACGCACTCCGCGCTGCAGGGAGAATCATTCGCGTGAGGTGCAACGCGGAGTCGGAGACTATGAGCGCCAGGTCCCGATTGAGATCTCGTTATTTTGGGGACTTCGATTAGAACCTCGAGTTTCTCGGTAGCGCGAGGCGGAGACGATGAACGCTAGGTCCTGATTGAGATCTCGTTATTTTGGAGACTTCGATAGCGACCTCAAGTGGGGTAGGTAGTGCGTCCCTCTCTCGGCACGACATGCACTAGAAGGGTTTAAGCCGGGCAGGGCAGAGACACACAAAAAAGACTTAAACCAAAAGTAAAACCTAATGACCTCTGCCCGTGGGCTAAAACTTCTCCAATAGGCTGTTTTTTTTAAAGGCTGCTGACCAAGTTTGTGATACTAAAAAAAACCAGCATTTAATTATTTCCCCTTCTGAATTTCCATTGAGGATTTTTTTTTTTTTTTTTTTTTAATTCCCTTCTGACCCTAGGTAATATTTCTCCAAAATAATTCTTAATTTAACTTTAATTTCCATGTTTGGATAATTTTATGGCTTCTTATATTATTAGAAACAAACATTTAATTTTCCCATCCAATGGGCTTTTTTCCCCCCACCCCTTCTCACCTAGTTATTTCCCCAAATTTTTCTCAATTTCACCTAATTTTTAATTAAATATATTTTTATATTTTTCATATTTTCCTTTGATTTCTTCTTTTGATTTTTTAAAGGATTTTTTGGTCATTCAATAATTCATGTTTGAATGAAAATTGGAAATTTTAGTACATGTTTTTATTTTATTTTAAAAACTTAATCTCCTATTTTTAAAAATTTACAACAAACCATATGAAGGTTACAAGGATCATCACTAGTTGACCATTCAAGGTTGCCATTTTTTTATAAATAAAATCTTCATAGAATTTTTAAAATATTTTAAGATATTTTCACCTACTTAAATTCGAGAAGTTTTTAAGCTTTATTCAAATAGAGAAGTATATTTCCTATTCTATATATCATACTTCCGACTAATGTTGAACACAAAACAATTCCCTAAAGGTGTAGCCAAAAATATAATTAATTAATGTGATTAATTATTGATATTTGTTGAATTTGTTGAAAATTGAAAATCATCGGGTTATTATTAAATGCACAAAACACAACATGTACTTTGCATACTTATTCATCAATTGTTGAATTTTTTTTTAAAATTAAAAAGTATCAAACCTTGTTTTCTAAAATAAATAAATAAATATTCAAGAAAGAAGTGTTGAACTTCGGTTCTAGGTATGGTATTATTCCCTATCATGTTTTTTCTATTTATTTCACCCCAATTTCAAGCTATTTAGTGGGAGTCATAGGTCTTTTGCTTTATATATCCATGAATTTTTTGTTAAAGAGTTCCTTTTTTTTAATTAAATTTTTTTCTAATTCCTAACCATGTTATTTTTTTAAAATTGAACTAGTAGTGTTAGGCAAAATATATATAATTTTTTGGTTGATATTTAACATGGTACAAATGATTGTATTATTTGGAAAAATGTTGAAATTTCCCCCCAAGAAAATAGTCAAAGAATAACTTTTCCTTCCTTTTTCTTCTTGTTTTCTTTTTTCATTTTTTGTTCTTCTAAAAACATATAAGGAGGAAAATTCTTCTTCTTCTCTTGACATTTTTTTGTTCTTCTATTACTAAGCCCCTTGTTGGCTCATTGGGTTTTATTCGAGCTTTTTCCCAAAAAAAAATTGAAAAAAAAAAAAGGTTGGAACCTATAACTTAAGACAGGCATTAAATTATTTTTTAAATGGTAAAAAAAAAAGTTTAAGTTCGAATATAAGTGAACCATGGTCAATAAAGTTATGATGTTGGTCAAAATACGAGAGGGATTACTCATTATAGGAAGAGTCCCAAGAAGTTAAAATTGAAGTTAGATGGTATTAACTATTGAAAAATATCCTTATTATGGAAACAACTTTTGGTTGTGAGAATAATTTTAAATGGATGTTAAAAGAATATTTCTAAACCCAAACAAAAAAAAATTTATAAAAATTATAAAATTATAAAAAAATTGGAAGAGGAAATCTATATAAAACCGTTGCATGGTTATTTAATATTGCAAAAGCCACTAAGCTAGGAATCAAAAGGAATAGAATTTGTATAGGAATTGAAGAAGCCACCTCCAACTTGGTCTAAAGGGATTTTAACTTTTAAGAGTGTATATTATTTTGAGGTCAACCAAATACACAATCCCAAAAATTATAAATATATATATTTATTTATTTTTATTTATTTTATTTATTTTCTTTTTTTTTAAATTTTTTGAATGGGTAGGAACTAGCATAGGAACTTGGGGTTCATTCTCTCTCCATTTCAATCATGTCAATATGAAGTGCCAAAGAGGAGGAATAGGTAAATTAAGAGTTTGGTAGAGAGTGCAATTGTTGTTGTTGTGGGTACATGATTGATCTAATAATGTAAAGAGCTACATTGTTATGTAGCCACATGATTGATCCCAATAATGTAAAGAGCTAAGAGAAATGTATTTTGGAGGTGTATCATTATTACAAGGAAGAAATTTTTTTCTAATGTATTTGGAGGGGTATCCTTTACAAGGAAGAATTTTTTTTTTCTAATGTATTTGGAGCTAACATTACAAGGAAGTTTTATTTTTTTTCTAATGTATTTGGAAGTAACATTTTTGCAAAGAAGAATTTTTCCTCTACAAAAGGCAAGCATTTTCATTTTTGGCTAAACTCATGCAAGAGTTTAGCCAAAATGCATTTTTGGAAATGGTCACCCTCTTTTTTTTTTGTCATTTCCTACATAACCGAACAAACACTTGCCAAGGAAAAAAAAACAAAGGGTACCTATTACCAGAAAAATAAATTCTCGTAAGTCTTTATGCCAAGTAATGTTCACCAAATTCACTAGGTGTTATTTTGGGACATTTATAATATTTAACAAGCAATTTAGATGAATTTTGGGGTCTTTAGTTTTTAACATTGTACCAATGTGGGTGCATTCGTTCACCCAAAGGCACTAATTATTAGCAACCACTAGCCCTTAACCTAATTACTAACCGTCTATCCACGATGGTCACCCAATGTTTACCCAAAATTTGTTCACTTGTTCCCATCAATGTTCCCCAAAATTCCCCAACATGTTCAACAATTTGTTCCCACTATTGTTCCAAATTTTTGAATCATGTGTTTTCCATGTAATTTGTAAAGAATTTTTCAATTTGATTTTATTTTGTAGTTCCTTGCATAGTATTATTTCGTATATGCAATATTTTTTTTTATATTCGATAAAATTTTCTAAAGCTCTTTATGCCTTCTTATATGTTCCCAATGTGATCCCCACATCAATCTTTCCACAGATTTGGAACATGTTCTACTTATGAAGTTCCTTTCATATGTATGCATTTCAATACAAGGGCAACATGTACTCAATTGACATTAGATTTCCATAGTCGACATGAATTGTCCATGTTCCCAAACCTCCCCTATGTTCTCAATGATTTTCCCATTGATATCACAAATGTCCACATGCCTACATAGTAAGAAGGCTTGGCCAATTAACATAAATAAAAAAACAAAATCAAACTATATTTGTCTCAAGGATTTGATGGTCACAAAAATACCATTAAAATCTTTTTGAAAAAATCCACCAAGAGGAAATCAAAATTTGGCATTCAATGGGAAGAAGGTTGGGGAAAATAAAATTAATTAATTTAAAAATCAAACAACAGTTGTCTCAAAAGTTTGATGGATAACCCGGAAAAAAAAAAGGTTAAAATCCTTTTAAATAAACCAAAATGAAGACATCAAAATCTAGATATACAATGGGTGTTGGGAACTTCAAAAGGTTTGACCAAAATCAATAAATAAATAAATGAAGATGATCCAATTGCAATGGTCTCCAAGGTTTTATTAACACACAAAAAAACCATTGAAATCCTATTTTATGAAAAAATGTAAAGGACATCAAAATCTATCGTTCAATGGGAACATAGAAAGGTTTGGCCAACTAAAATAAGTAACAAAATGCACAACTAATGTGCTAAAACCCTATTTGGAAATGGCTATTACACATTGACTCAAGTTACCTTATTAGCTCACTAAAGATAATTAAGAAAACAAATTCAGAACACCAAGTCTAACAATCCTAGTTGCTTGAAAAAAAAATCCTTAGCACACATGACCTTATTCAAGGGAACGTTCGAAATAACGGTCCTTTTTTAGCATTTCCATTGGTCTTCTAAAATTCTCACAAACCTACCAAATCCTATTAAACATATAACTTGTAGTTCATTCAAGATAAATAAGAAAAAAAAAATCAAACCATGAAATCTAGCAATTTCATTGCCCATAACATTTTGTCTACACACCTACACACAAGCCTATTCAACACCTTATGTATATTAGTACACTAAAAAATTGTTCACACATAGTGGAAGCCATGTCAATAGCACCACCATAAATTACAAATGTTCACTATACTATAATGTTGGTTGATAAGTAGCTTACTTGGTTTTATTACATGGCTAACTAACTAAATCATTGTTGTTTGTTATAGTGCATTGTGATAAATTATTAAAATGTTTTTCAAAATCTACAAAATTTGAAGAATCCTACCACTGTCATTAGTGGTAATTTACTAGCTTCAAATTACATCTTAAACTATCAATTTAGGCAAGATCCATCTTTGTTACATGTGTTTGCATGTGTTTAATTGAATTTATTTGAAAAATGTATTTGCAATTTCAAAGCATAAGTACATTAAAATCCCATAAATTGTTGTCACAAAGTATGATTTTTAACATTTCAGAATTTTGACAAAATTTGTGCACCAAATTTGATGACAATATTGTAAACTTTGGGGAGATTTGAAAAGATTGGAACTTGATTTACTCAATTCTTCAAAATTAAAAAAAGATGAAAATTTTATATGTGATGAATATACTTGAACCAAAATAATATTCGTGAAAAAACATGAAAAATGAGAAATAATTTTCAAAAATGAAGTTATAGGTGATTTTTTGTATGAATTTTTAGGGGAAGAATGAAAATGATATAAAAAAAGATAATCCATCAATTTTTTTGAAAATTATTACTTTTGTTTAAGCTTTTTGGCCAAAAACATGATTTTCCAAGCCTCAAAAACTTTATTATTTAATATTTTAATGAAAGAAGGGAAGATTGTGGAAGGTGACAATATTTTATTTTTTAAAATCCTTTGTTAATGGAACATGTCACCCAATATGATACCTTATGGTCATAAAAAAAACTACATGTTATATATAATATGTACAATGAAATACTCAATCCTTTTTAATATGACTGTTGGATCAAAATTAATTTTGATCTAAAATAAACTTTGAGTACATTCAAAAAGTTGTCATGTACATTCCAAAAGTTTTTTACTTGAATTTAGGATTGCCATAAGATTGGTTCAAAGAAAAAGTTCATTTTACATTATCATATTTGTTAAAGGTCACCATTTTTGGTCTAAAGTGCTCACTTTTTATGTGTTTATACCCTTCATGAACATTTTTGTCTCCTTCCAAAGTGCATCATGAAGTGCTCATCTAGAATTTCATGAACAAGTTTGTCTTCTTCCATAATGCATCATGAATCTTTATAGGTTTGTGAGTTTCATGAACATTTGAATGTCTAACATCATGAATGTTGTGATCATCTACAACTTTGTGAGGTTCTTAGTAGGTCTAACATCATCTTACATGCAATCATAGCAATAGGTTACCACACACATTAATATATAATTATGGATGCAATTAAATAAGAAAAAAAAGGAAATGATTAAAACGTTAAAATCCAAGATCAAGTAGTGGCAATGCAACTTGTCAATGGACTAAAAATTGGGAACATCATGAAGTTTTAGGACTCATCAAGTGTAAACATGATGAATATGTTACTAAAAAGGCATTGGTGGATCCTTGCATGCACATGGTTCCTATTGCATAACAATGGACCAAAACCATAAAGGAACTCCACAAGATTATCAATGCATGTGTTACTTGAAATGGCAAAATGTGCAAGGACAAATAAAATGGATTCAAATTTGATTACAAGAAAATTATTGATTATGGGACAAAGCACCCAAATTTCTAGGAATTGTTCAATGATGAACACAACAAAGCATCATCTACTAACACAATTCAATCAAAAATATTACAAGGCAATTGAAACTTTATAGGGAAAGAAAATTGTGAATGTTCCATTTCATGTTCAAAGATGTGCAAGTTGAAGGGGCAAGAATTACTTTACACCAATGCAAAAAACTATTGATACACATGGTAAACAAGATTCCACACCATCACAACATTCATTCATGCAAGATTGTTTGGGTGACAATTATGTTCCAAAGTAGCAAATGCCAAACAATAATCAAAGAAATCCATGAGTTAATGTGGTGAACTTCAATATCTTTTAAAGAGTAATCTTTGTTGTGGGCCATAGTTTGTTGATTTGTTAGAACAAATAATTAAGAAATTCCCAACAACTCCAATCACTCTTGGTAGCATAAGAAATGAAAGTAAGCATTATATTGTATTTTCACATGTGGTTGATGCAATGAGCAACAACAACAAAATCATGGTAACAGCCATGGATTGAATTTACAATGCATAGTTGAACACACAATTGGAAATCAAAGGTTAATGCAACAAGTTTCATCAATAGACTTTCATTGAACATTCTAAATACTTGCAACATAGAGATAAGAAAATCCAAAAAATAAATCAAAACATGGTTATTGTTCTACTTAATTTCAACATAACAAATGTGCCATGTGTTTATTCATGATAAAAATTTCATGCCTCAACCACTTAATTTTGATTTTGATTCATTAGTTGAAAAAAATATGATGTGACTACTACATTAATCATTTGAAACAATTTTACAAATTTGCTTTTAAGTTTTAATTGAAGCTTAGAAGGACTTATAACTTTGTTTTTTAATTTTCAAGATTTGATTGTTTTCAAGTTTCATTTGAAGCTTATGGGAAGGATTTACAACTTTGTTTTCCAATCTTCAAGATTTGATTGATTTTAAATGTCAATTCAAGTTTATAGGAAGGATTTACAACCTTGTTTTTTGTTTTCAAAAGTTGACTCAAGTTTCACTTCAAGAAAAAACAATTCAATTTGGCCATTTTCCATAGACCTTACAACATTACATGTAAATCCATTTTTCATATAGAAGTTTGATTTCAACATGCTTGGAGCGGTTTGTTTGCAAGGTATTGTTCAAAGAGCTTACAATGGTTAATTCATAAAATCTCATAGCCTTGTAATTATGTTTCCATGTCAGTTGTAATTGCATTCTTTGCTATAAAAATATAGTGTTCATTAACTTCTTTATAACCACCATGATGAACATAATTGTGATTTGTTTCCAACTTTAACATGTTTATGCTTAAAACCCTCAACCTTTCAATAATCGTGTTGTACAAAATACAACAATAGACATAATATCAAGCAATAAATTTACATGTAGATTAGTTTTGAATAACAATTTTCTAAAACTTTTCTCTAACATTTCAAATAAATTATCAACAACATTCCTCATCAACTAAATAAGTTCTTTAATAAGGACTCAAAGATCATGGTATGATAAACACTTCCCTATTTGTTGAAAATCATCAACCATGGTAGTAATGGATACCCTTTATTCTCTATAATGTAAAGTTTGATGCCATTGTCATTAAAATCAAGCTAAAATAGGTCACTAGTTGTAACCCTTCAATGTAAGCTTGAAATCGAGAAAATCCAAACATCATTCATGGATTTTGACATCCCAACAAAAATGTCTTTGAACTTTTTTTTTAATAGTCCACCACTACTTGTAATTACATGTTAAACAATTTGAATTTACATGAAAATAAATTAACTACATGAACTCCTTTTGGTTTCTATATGTGAATCTAGGTGACATCAATGGCACCATGGATTGCTAAAAGATTGTATAACTTTTTGAATTTTTCCATCACTTGCACCAAATCAAAGCCTTCTAGCCATTTGATTTAAAATGGAAACACTTAATTCACATAACAAACATATTTTCATAGGATAACATGAATTGTAGACTCTCCTATGGCAAACAATTCACTATAGGTCAAGTATTCAACTCCATGTGCAAGTTTATAAAATGAACAAACAACATAAATGTTGACAAGTATTGCACACTTATATGTTATGATTTTTTTTTCCATAAAATGTTTTAATTTGGCAAGCAATTGTTCCACAAACTTGCAAGTTATTCTAAAATGATCAATCCATCTAAAATCTTCATATTGTGTCATCAAGAAATGAAAAAACCATGTTTATTGATCATGTTTTCACCCAATTGCCAAATTTCTTGTTCCATGATGTTTTATAAATGAAAAACATTCAATATTCATGTGACACAACAAAGCTCAACAAGTCTTGGAACACGATCGTTATGCTCTTCAATATGTTTACAATATTGTTTGGAAACTCCAATGGCATAATGTTGAACTTTCTTTCATAACAAAGCATAAGCATTTCGTGTATAGTTTGCAACATTAACTAGATGAAATGTAGCAACATAACCAACTTGAGCGAATTCATCTTGCATAAACAAATGACAACAACAACAAACATAATGAAAATGAAACAAATGAAAATGTCTCAAACTTTTTTTAAAATCATAACAACAAAGAATGCAAATTCAAAGCAAATAAAAACAAAAGAAAATTTACTTTTATAAAATGGAACAATAACTTGAACAATTGAACAACTATGAACCAAATATGATGAAATTGAGTCAAGGAAGTGATTATAACCAACAACAACAATTGAATTGAATGATTGTGAACAAAACTTGAAGAAATTGAAAATTACAAGAAGTTCAACGATTGAGAAAAGATCTTTAAGAAAAAAAGAAGAAAAGAATGATAATAACAAAAACATGCAAACTTAAAATATATGAAAGCAAAGGAAAACTTACATGTGTATAAAAATGAAGTGATGATCTTGCAAACCATAGAACTAGAGTGAAACAATGATTTTACAAATCACAAAATGCAAAATGAAAGCAACAATCTTGAAAACAATTGTCCTAAAAATCACAAAGTGCAACATTGCATGAATTGTAAACAGAATTTGAAAGTATTGCAACATCACAAGAAGTCGAACAATTGAACAACAAAAAATCCCCCTTTTCGTGTAAGGGTTCTAAAAACCGTACACAAGGTTCTTTCAAATTTTCGAGGGGCACTGGGGGAATCGAACTCCCGACCTCTCGCACCCGAAGCGAGAATCATACCACTAGACCAAGTGCCCACAACGGCAGGAAGAGCTAAAATGAAATGGTATTTAGTAAGATTTAAAAGTAAGAAATTCTTCTTGGCAACCCCAGCATGTTCAGTGGAATAATTCATGCTCTGTTCTCGACTCCTTTTCTTTGGTCCAGAGTTTCGACGCGTGTTTTTGCGACGATGGTGTTTTTGGGAATTAGATTTTTGCTGGCTTGCTCTTGAGGCTCTCGAATCGCGCTGCATTCTTCCGATCGTTTCTTAAACGGAAACTCGTTGTTGAATTCCGAGAATTCCCGAGAATGTTGATAATAAATTCCCGAGAACGTTGACAGAAATTTCGAGCATGTTGAAGAATCTGGACAATTTGTTGATGCCACAGCTAGAACATGGAGTTCTCGGAATGCTTCTTGCTAATGCTTCTGTGATCCGTTTTGTGTTTTTCTCTGTGTGTGTGTTTTAAGATTTTTGCTACTAAGATGCCGCAATCTGTTACCACGAATGTTGCCTTACAAATGCAAGAAGCGTCGTCGCAGACCACAGCAGCAGCGGCATTATCGAAACTTTTGGCGTCGTTGGTGGCGACAGCGGGCCGTTAGTCCGATTGCTGTTCTTCCTCAGCATGCCAGGAGCTCTGTTGAAGGCTAGGTACATCTTGGCTCTCATTCTGCAACCCTAAACCACGCAGAACAAGCTCCTGCACTCCTTTTGTTCGAAGCAGATGGAGCCAGAAGCTGAACATTGCAAGGCAAACCCCCCCCCCCCCCCCCCCCCCCCCCCCCCCCCCCACTCCCCTTTCAATTGTGTAGTCGCACAATTGTGTCACATAATTGTTCTTCCCGCACATCTTGCACTTGTTTCTCAAGATTTCTTTCTCAAATTTAGCCCCATGATCATCACCCAAACCTATATCTGGACGATAATTGACAGGTTGAATGTGCTTGCCCTCTCAGA
>Ga0209611_10005879_pt1 | contig 20380 bp, 13 predicted proteins | sample S1TSphgellanicum_3_FD_187693 | JGI IMG/M metagenome (GOLD analysis project Ga0209611, IMG submission 187693) | Host-associated microbial communities from peat moss isolated from Minnesota, USA - S1T2_Fc - Sphagnum magellanicum MG (SPAdes) (version 2) | ecosystem: Host-associated > Plants > Peat...
ATGTTGGGGAATACATTGGGAACTTGGGCAACATATTGGGAACCCATTGAGAACTTAAAGGGAACACATTGGGAACTAGAGAAAAATGAAAAAAAAAATCCTTCTAGCTCCCAGCAAAGCCTTGGGTGAGCACCAAATAGCAATTTAATTCAGTTTCCATGGCCACAAGGCATTTCACTCCTTCAAAATGGTCCATTCTGTGAAGCAGAAGGCCCCATGCCAGATTTTGCTGGGGTGTAACCCCAAGGTAAGTGGGTAACTGAAGCACCTAGGTGGCATCCTAGGTGGCACACACCTGTGCATTAGGCACAGGGTTCACACTAGTACCATAGTATTTCACACCCCTTACTTTTGGTTTGTGTGACTTCTTTCACCGTAGTATTTCACATCCGTTACTTTTGGTTTGTGTGACTTCTTTCACGTAGATTATGGTCTCCAGGAAGTTGTAGTTGTATGTGGAGGGCACCTTATGGCCATGAATTCCCTGGTAGAAATTGGAAGGGATATTTGCCTACTCCTCAAGGGTGGGAGGGAAATTATTCCTATTTATTGGTGTAAGAACCCTCTCACTATTGAGGATTATGCATAAGAACCCCCCTACCCCCAATTTAAAATCCTTGTGATCTACACAGGTTTAGTTCATGCACAATAGGTAAAGTCCACCATGGGTGAGGGACATTCCCAAAATGCAAGGCCGAACTTGATTATCACCTTGTCATCCTAAGCCCCTTATTTTGAGAATGCCCCCACCCTATGGCTTTACCCTGCACATAAAGCCCTGATAGTTTGTTTGGAGCCTTAAAAGGGCGGGAGTTGCAGGCCATAATTATGACATTTGCCTGAAATCTCACACTTCTGACCGGGATCTCTCACTCTGGGTGCGATATTGCATTTTCTCATTCTATCCTGTTATTGTTTCGACAATACTTTGTCTTGCTTATCCAGCAGTATGAACCCTCGCATCCTCGGCTCTTCTCTCAACCAGGTCTTTGTTTCAGGTGAAGCCCTCAGATGAGGGAATTCCCAGTATTGGGGATCCCCTCAGCTCACACACGGGGGACCCTCATCCCAGGAAATCCCCTCATCCTTGGGGTCCACCCTACACTAAAGGATGAGGGGATTTCCTGGGATTTCCTTGGGAACACGGGGGACCCTTATCCCAGGAAATCCCCTCATCCTTGGGGTCCACCCTACACTAAAAGGCACCCCCACCCACCCCCAACAATGAGAAAACGTATAAATATAAACCAAGTGGCTTAATACATTTCACATCAGTTTATTTTGGTGTGTGTAACATTTTTCATGTAGGCTAAATTATAGCGTGTGTTCATAGTTTTACAACATACATAAGTCATAATGCTTTTTTAGTGAGTTGTTGCACTGAGTCGGGGTTTCTCATCTTTTCCACACATCATAGCTAGTGCACCTTTATCACTAGTCGACTTGTGACAAACAACAACTCTTTTGTTTTAAGTCTTATTTGTTATCATTGATTGTTATTTTGTAACCATGAGGCCTTTTTGCATAGGGTTTTACTTGGTTTTTGTTGATTGTTTGTTTTTGATTTTTTTTTTGTTGTGTTTACTTGTGTTCTCATTTGCCTTGTACTTTTGTTAAATGGGTTCCTATCCTTGATTTTTATTTACAAGGTTTTTCTTCTATTATAGTTTGTGATAAATGGTGGGTTAGGCAAGCTCAAAGCTCCCCTTTGCTTTCTTGGAAAGCTATTTGAGCATGTGCTAAGGGGAACCAACAACTATATCTTATCAATAGCAAATGAAAACCAATGGATGACCTTCAAAAAGTCATTTACTTTCCCTCTATGCATGCACACATAAGTTTCTTGAAGTTTTAATCACACCCAAAGTTAGAGCCTTTAGTATTAACTAAATTAACACTTAATTAACATCCCCAAAAAAAATTTGTGTACATTAAGAATGTTAGTTAACATTAACTTAGATGTTAGCTAGTTTAGGGGGGGAGTAAAATCACACCATTATAATGGATGTTAGGTTAGTGTTAGGGTTTAATTATGTACTTCTATCATGATGAGGTAATCTATCTTTGAACAAGGTTGTTTTGTTTTGTTATGTTAATCATGTTGAGATTTTTCAAATCACATCGTTTCATGCCACGTTTTTTATATCTTTGGAAAGCTTTTGATGAGTAAAGATACACCAACTTGGTTTGAGAATGTTTATAACTATGGTGTGAAAATTATTGATTATTGAACCATTTTTTCAATGAAAATTAAATAAAATTGAAAGTGAAAAATGTATTGAAATTTGGGGGCATTTTTTATGTTGTTGGAAAGCCTTTGGCAAGTTAGATTTGATAGAGTTTATTTCACAATTTTTTGAGTTAAGATGTGGAAGATATTAATTTTTAAATGAATTTTGTTGTTAGAAATTCAAACAAATTGCAAAATTTGGGTTTGGAAGGAAAAAATAGTTGAGCCTTTGATGTGTTCACATTGTTGAATTTAGAAAATTTCAATTCTAAAAATGTGAAAAATAGAAAATGTGTTCACATTTGGGCCAACAAGACATGCTACACTAATGATGATGAAGTAATGAGGGGAAAAGGTTTAAATTGAGTTCCTCCTTCCAAGAGCCTTTCTCATCATTGCATGTACTGAGTATTTTGTTTTTTGTATGAGCTTCATTGTCATTATGCTTTATTTTATTCATATTTTGCAATCGGCTTTCTTCAAGTTCTTCATCATTGTTGTCCTATTTTTTTTTTCTGTTTTGAACTTTACTTCTCTTTAACTTTGTTGTCATTATTGCCCTATTTATCTTCTACTTCACACTTTGTTTTTTTAAAGCTTCATCAACATTGGCAACTTGTTTTTTTATCCTTATTTTGTGTTTTGCATTATTATTTTATGATTTTCTTTCATGATCTTTTGTACTTTTGTTTTCAAATTTCATTTTTTAGATTCATTCTTTGTTTTCTACGTTCTTGTCATTACTTTTAGTTGTTAATTGTGCTATTATTTTGTTTTATTTCATCACCTTTCCATCATCTACAACTCATCACCACCCTTTTGTCACTTGAAACAAGATAATTTTTTGTCTTCCTATTTGTTTCCATGGATGGAACATGTGAAGTTGGGTGTTCTTTATGATGGGGTGTATGTTGTTCTTCAAATTGTCAACCATGTGTCTAATGCACAAACTTGTTCTCTTTTTATGGATTTGAACTCTCACTAAAACCCAACTATTATTAAAGCTACCATGAAGGTTTTGCTTATTGTAATAGCACCCACAATTGTCATTCATCAATTTCTCCCCTTTTTTTGTCACAATGTGTAGGCTATTGGATGAAGCCATAAAACACTATGTATGGTTCTTTTGATTTCTCCTAATGAATATGATGACAACAAATGGGTTGAAAATTTTCAAATGTCAAAGTTTTTTCTTTTTAACATTGATAACAAAGTGTGGCCTATTTTTTTGAAATAGGACACTTAATATTCACATTTTGATTTCTAAACCTTTCATGTCCAATTTTTGAAGATTAATATTACCATAAGACAAGCATGTATTCAATTAATGTTCAAGCTTGTTGTAAACCACAACAAGAATTTTCTTGACATTTATATAGGTTTACTAAGTGGCATTAAAATGATTCTAGAGCCTTGCATAGGTCATCATTATATAGGTGTGCCTAGTATGCACTTTAGCCATTGTCTTACATGTGTAGAAAAGTAAGTCTTATTCAATTAGGTGAGAAATTTGGATTTAAATGTGTTTATAATCCTCATTTTTCTTGACACTATAATTAGAGAGATTGGTCCCAAAGATGTCCATGGTTGTTGACAAAAAATCTCTTGTTACTAACATCAACTTCATAGTAATTTTGAACAATAGTGGTTGTTATCTTTTGAGGTTTATGTCGTTTTAGCAATACTTATGTGTAATATTGGTATAAGGAAGTGGATAGTGGCAAGGAGGGGGAAGGTGAAAACACACTAGGGTGGAAAAAAAAAGACAATTCATGGAAGTCCATTTGAAGGTTAAAATACATTATGTAACGTAGATACCTTAAATCACATGGGCTAACATGTGGCAAGATGTCATTAGATATTTGTCACAAAAGGACTTGAATAATCTTAGTTTAGCTCATCATAAGTTTTTATTTGAAAGATGAGCATCTATTAATTTCAATGAATAAAAGCCTTCAATGATTTTTTTTACATTGTGTTTTAATGTGTGAATTCATTGTTGACGTAAATACCATTACATCATTTGCACACATAAATTGGAATTAAATATTACTGAAATTTTGAAAACTACAAAAAGATATTATGCCATTTTCAAAATATTCAACTTTAGTATGTTTTCACCAGGGAGGTGATGAGCAAAAGGGAAATGTGGTTTAGGAAAACTTAAAGGAAGGGAATGAGGAAAAAAATTGGTTACATAACAACATAAAACGCTCTTCTTTAAGTGCATTAATTAACATTGTATTTTTAGTCCAAAATAATGTTTTATAACCTTTTTTTATAAAATATTTTATATTAATTTACCACCAATTTATCATTGGTTTAACATTGTGTGTTATGTAGGATTACACCTAGGATTTTGTGTTGGTTAATATTTTTTATTTGAACTTTGAATGTAATAAATGTTAAGTAATGGGATTAACCAAACTTTACACATAGTAAATAACCCAAATTTAGCAACAATAGTTTAGGAAATAACCAAACTTGGAAGACAATAATTCAAGGGGTAGACAAACACTTGAATGTCTCAACATCGGCAACTTTCATAGTCCATATAACTCAAATTGTTGGATTGGACCAGGAATTATTTGGCTAGGTGTAAAAATTTGATTGGCCAACCTAATGCCATGGGTTTTAAACATGGGGGTATGCAAGGTACACAAGTTACATTGGGAGTGTGTGAATTTCAAATTTTGTTGTCAAGGTTTTTACTCAAACTTAAATCATAGCCATCCATAAGCCCAAGTTGATGCGTTGTGAGAAGATTTCACAAGAATTCTCGTCGTCGCATATGTAGTGACCTTTAAAGCATCAAGAATCACAATGTTGTGGTAGAGCTTTCACACACAACACTTGATTGCATTGTCTATATTCTAATGCATTTAAAAAGCTATAAAAGTATTGTAGACAAGTTTGCACTTGTTACCTATGTCATTATCAATAGACCATCAATAGGTGTGGGTTCAGATGGGAGTAAAACAACCAAGGTGAAAATAAAGGGGGCTATTATATCCTACTATATAGAACCTCTTTATGGAATAAGGCCAAAAATCATCTTTGACAAGAAGAATGATCTTTTTCATAGAAACCTCTAGGAAAAATATGGCCTTTGTAATGAGGGTATAACACCAAAGAGGCTAAGGATAGGTAAAGATATAAAGGAGGAGGAGGTAGTATCCCTATTTGGCCCTTGTGGTCAAAATGGCTATAGGTATTGTCCCACTAAAGACGAGACTTTGATTGCCAAGGTAAAGTCTTTATGGATGATCATGTACCAAAGAAAACAAATGACAAACACGTGTATGATTAACAAAGCGGAAGCCCACGGCTTTGCATACGAGATTAAAATCGACAAGAAGATGAATTGGTGCATGCTTGCTGAATGGACAATCCGTGACCAACTCCATAGGTTACAAAGTTTAGAAACAACTTTGGGTGGGAAATTTGTAGGTGGATTAGATTTGGACAATTTTGTAGATTGAAACAAGGCTGAAAAAGACGGTCTTATACCAACCAAAAGCATGTCGAGAGTACCGAGCATCATGCAAATGCATTTTCTTAGGGAGTCCCAAGGCCAATACATCAAGCATTGGCAAGAATACAGGTCCAATGTGTAAAGGGACCTCCCACCCTTGGAAAATTTCATTTGCTCATTGCAGAAGTTTAAAGATGAAGCTTGAAAGGATTTTGATAAGGTCAAAAGTCAAGCCGAGTACCAAAACATGTTCATTGGTACTAGAGAGGCAAAGTTGAATCAACTATTAATAAAGATTGAAACTTAAATCATGAATGTTTGACATCTTCAAGATCAGAATAACCCAAAGGGAGAAATAGGGTTAGCTTTTGCCGAATAAAAGTCTTTACAACAAAAAGTTGATTCATAGATGTTTGGTAGAATGTTTAAGGGACTTGTCTCAAATAGAGGAAGACAAATATAAAACATTGCATCAAAAACATCTATCGGCAAAAGATGCATGGCACAATAAATCAATTAAGTTGGATTGTTGGAAATGACAAAAGGAAGCCTTGGGTTTAGGTTTGTGCGATGCAAATTGGGAATCAATGCCCCACTTTCACCCCATCGTCGTCGTTTTTTAAAGGTTTAAATGGTGAAAACTATTTAAACACCAAATGTCTTATACGTATTGAGCCATGCCCATTTTGTAAAAAATTGTTTGAACTTAATTGGGATTACAAGATTGCTTCATGCAAATATGCATACCATTCTTGGTGTGTGTTAAGCCATTTTTCTACTAATACCAAATGTTTGAAGGAAAGTTGTAGGCAAGAGATGCACTTGGAGTGGTGGGCACTTTCAACAATAAAAAATCCATGTACTATTGAAGATATCATACTAGGATTGGATTAGATTACAATGGATCCTACTTTTAGTGAGTTTCATGATGAGTCAATTTTCTAAATCTCCCCTATTTCTTTTGATGTTGTTCAAATTTACAATGATCAAGTTTTAGGTTTAGGGTATTAGTTTTCAGAATTTGATGGAACCTTGCTCTTCACTCCACCAAGTCATTAAACTAGTTTTTACAATGAAGATGATGTGTGTTTTACATACATGTCCATCTATAGTAAACAATGATATTCAAAATTCATTATGAGCTTTGAATCTATCCATGGCTACATTAGAAGTTTCTTAAGTTCATCTTAAGATTTCTTACTCCATTCAAAAGTTGTCATGTGTCTACAAGACACCACAAAGTCCCAACTTGATAGTTGTATACTTTTTTGTAGTTTCTTGAAGTCATGAGACGCTTTTCCCATACATACAATCTTACATCCATAATAGATTCCCATATGTCATTGAAAGTCACTATATAGGTTCGAATGTATACACATGTTTCCTTCCTCAATTTCACAAGTTGCTAATAGTCACAAAATTTTTATGTAGTTCTTGTAAATTTGATCTCCAATTTGCCACATGTTGTTCATAGTCAATTTAAACTTACTATACAATCCAAGTATAACCCCTCTTGAATTTCACATGTTGCAAATAATCATTTAACCTTATGTTGTAGTCCTAGTATTCACCATCTTCAATCCCATGAATCCATGAAACTAATAGAAACCTGCTTGTAGTCCATGGTATTCCATCTTTACTCCTAGATGATCCAAAAAGTCATTCTAACTCTTTTATAATCCATGGGATTCCCCATTGATTTTCTATGTGCTTTTAAAAGTCACCAAGGTTGCACAATCCATCTTCACTTCCATATGAAATCTTGAAAGTCATTGAAGCCTTATTATACTCCATGAAATTCCATATTGATACCCATATGCCAATGAAAGCCACTAGAACTCCCTACCAATACAAACTAAAATCCTTATTCCCTTGTAATAGTCCATTGTAATGTCACCTTGAATCCCCTAGTTAGTCACTAGTATTAATTGGTTTTAATAGTGGTGAGAAAAACATCTATTGCTTTAACTTGTAAACCATTAGTTAATTTCAATAAGTGTTCATAGTAAACCTCAACACATTCGGCGATTTGTTGTTGTATGTTATGCAATTACATGTAGACTTTTTCATCATTATTTATAGTTTTGAATCACTTGCAAAATGCTTGCTCCAACTCTTCAAAAATACAGTTTGGATGGTCTTGAATGTAGTGTGTTGTAATTCTAGCCTTGGGCTCACGACTAAGGCAAAGGCTTGCAAAGGTGCAAACCAAAAGTGAGTTCAGGAATCACATTTCATGCTTTTGGGAGTGTAAGAGAGTGTGAGGGAATGAACCCCCACACTCCCAAATGAACTCCCACTTTGGGAGTTAGAGTCCCAATGGACTCTCGAATCTTCAAAGGGCGATCGCAAGGGTCAAAATTCATTGGATTGAAAAGTTCTTTATATCATTAGAAAGATCTTGGAACGTAGATGTCTAAAATGAATTCGCATGACCATTTGAATATTGAAAACACAAGTTATGGCCAAAAGGTCGGGAGTCAAATTACCAATTTGACTCCTTACCACTAAAAGTCGGGAATCACCCTAATTTCTTTGCGTGCAAGTGGCATGCCACATATTGTTGGAAAGATCTTGATGAGGGCTATAACTTTGTTTTAAGCCTCACTCGATTGGAGGTCTGTAGAAGAAGTTATGGGCCTCCAAAGTCGCAGGAGTCCTAATTTTAGGAATTTCGGGACTCCAACTTGGGAGTCCCAGGACAAAATGACATATGGGTGCTAGCCTTGTGGCTAGGCATAGAGAATACTATAAAGGGGGAAGGTGGTGGCTTCCCCCAAGTCCGGGCCGTGGTGAGTTTTGTGAGTCCATGGTTGCCCGTGATTCATCCGTGCACCAAAAGTGCTGCAACTATGCACTAACCCACTAATTGTTTGGTGTGTGCATGTCTGTGTGAGTAATTGAATTACTTGTCACTATTCCTAGTCCCTATCTTGGAGTTCCAATATGCCCTTCTAGCCCCAAAGTGCTACAAGTCAGGGAGTGTGCCCTAACTCTTTATCCTTCCACTGTTTTCACCTTTGGATTCGTAGTTGAGTCCATCAAGGAGCCTAAGGGTGCGTTAATAAGAAATTGATTACTAACAGAATATGTTGGTGGTACAACATGTTGTTCATGTATTAGGTACACATTCCTAAGTACATAACCTATATAATTTCTAAAGATCGAAAAATCAAGGCTTTTTGTTATAGTTGGATATGCTAGATACAAACTAGGATCTAAAGGCACAAAAGGGGGTATGACATTATACCACATTGGGTATGTTGAAATAGGTAGCATATTGGTTTTACCTAGTACAATTGGTGTAATAGGTTATGACTAGGTTGTTTAATAGTTAATAGGTATTGTTATATGAGCTATATTAGGATTCATGGTTTGAGTTCCTAATATAGACACATTGGGTATTGTTATTGTAGTGGTTGGAAAAACAAGTTGATGAACATTCATCACCTCCTCCCTAAGTAATTGCCATAATCTATCATCAACAAATGGGCAACAATTGAATAAGTGTCCCACTTGATAACAATATGAATAGGTTATAGTTTTAGCACCTTGGTTTCCTCTTGAAACTGGTATGTGATGTGGAACTTGTGATTTTTCACTTAGACTAGGTATTGATCTCACTGGCCAGGTGCTTTGTGGATAACTCTTTGTTGAACAATTGTGGGTGTTGTTATGGGTTCAACAAGTTTTACATGTGGTATAGAAATTGATTAATTAAATGGTCTTTAGTTGACATGACGAAGTTGCTCCAACCTATTGAATAGGTGAAATCGTTCCATCTCCAAATTAGTGGGTATTAAATGAACGTTAATGTGATGGTTGGTTTGAAAACTAGTAGATGTTGTAATTAGTGTAAATGCACCGATTTTAAGTAGATTATAACTTGGGGTTGCAGATTGCCATGTTTGTTGAATAAATACGACCTCATCAAACAACTGAACAGGTTCATGATGTTCATCATTATGAACATTCACCACCCTCAATTGGGTTATTGTTCGTGGTGTTTTATTAATGAATGGTTGAGAACACTATTAGGTTTTTCTCCACAATTGGTTTTGCTACATTTTGATGTTGTTCATTGACTTCTCCCCTTTGTGTTGCATCCGTGTTTGGTGCATTCACAAGTTCATCTCCCATAGGTTACACTTGATGTTCATCTTGTTTTTGTGCATGTTTATGAACAAATTGATGTCCGACCTATTTTAATTGTTTTAAAAAACTTATAGTAACTACTTTTGACATTTTTAAAAATCAATAGGTTCTAAGAAAGCCTTTGCATTATTTTGAATAATAGATTTTTTTTTCAGAGCGCCCCTCCTAGCAGTAAAAAATTTGTATAAATTTTCTTTTACAAATTGGGTGCCTATCTATCTTCAAAAACTTTACATTATCCTCACCCTATTCTTAAGGTTTCTAGACTAAATCAAGATTATAAATTTAAATCTTAAAGTTTACACAAAACAAGTAAAGATTTGACAAATTAGAATTTGAAGCATGATTGTTTTTCAAACCTAATTTTTTGAACTACTAAATTTAACCAAAAATTCTAAGCATGATTGCTTCTGAATTCTAATCCACTATATGGTTGCCAATTGTTAACGAGGTTTTTCTATTCCCATTAAGGTTAATTCACCTTTGGATTTTTCAACAATAGGTTCTTAAATAACAATATGTACATAACATACAAACTACAATTTAAACTACTACAAATTCCTAACATGTATACAAATTGCTCAAACTTGAAGGAAATAGGCTAAAAGAAGAATGATCCATGTTCCATAGTTCAAAAATGAAACACATAATCATGAATGAGATCCAAAAGACCCTCAATAGGTTTGTTCTCCTAGTCTTATACTAGCCAATTCAAAATAAAATAATCATGATTGACCATTATAAACAATCATTAGTTAGTACCTAGATTAACAGTTCGAAATTTCAAAAAATACACCTTGCCTAACTACTTGTTTAACTACTAGTTCTGTCAAGTTAGGTTTTACAAATTACATGTTGATTAACATGTCAACCTATCTTCTTAACCCAATCATTACTTACTAGGCTTAGTAACTAGTTAGGTTAATATTATAGGTTAGGTTAAATAATAGGTTATGACATTTGTTAGGTTTAATAACTTGTTTATATTATCAACCTGTTACCAAATCTGGGTAACAACACTAAAAAAATCCCAGCCAGTGCATAGTTAATAAATATTATTGTCTAACCTAGTTATGAATCAAACCTATTTGGTATAGACAATATTCCTTTTGGATGAGTACCAAAGCCGCTACCCGTAATGGAGAGGTTTTAAGTAATGCATCTCTAATGAGTCATCTACACTTTTACAAGCTTAGTTCAATATTGGTTCATTCATTGATGATTTTCAGCATGGTGAGGTTCAATTATCATTTTTAGTTTCACATCCATCATGTATGCTCTACCGTTTACAATGACAACCTATCATTGCATCACACACATGTGTTGATATTTGACGCACCCCCAAACTCTTTGAAAGATTCAATTGTGAATCTAAAAAGTGAAAACAACGGAAGAAGGAATTAAGCACGCTCCTTAGCTCGTAACATTTTGGGGGTAAGAAAGGTGTGTTAAAGTTCCAGGATGGGGACTAGGATGAATGACAAGTCGGTCAATTATTCATATGGACCTGCACAAACTAAACAACAAGTTGATCACTGCATAGTTGGAACACTTTTTGATGCACCCCCAAACTCCTTGATAGATTCAATTATGAATCCAAGGTGAAAACAACGAAAGGGTAAGGAGCTGGGTACGCTCCCTGGCTTGTAGCACTTCAAGGGTAGAGGGGTGTGCTGGAACTTTAGGATGGCGACTAGGACAAGTGACAAGTGACAAGTGGGTCAATTACTCACATAGACTTACACAAACCAAACAACAAGTTGATTAATGCGTAGTCGAAACACTTTTAGTGCATAGATGAGTCATGGGCAAACACGGACTCCCAAGACTCACCATAGCTTGGACTTGGGGAAGCCACCGCTTTCCCCCTTATAGTATTCTTTATGCCTAGCCACGAGGCCTACACCTAAATGTCATTTTGTCCCGGGACTCCCAAGTTGGAAGTTTCGAAGTTCTTGAAATTAAGACTTTTAAAACTTTGGAGGCCCATAACTTCTTGTGTAGACCTCTGATTGAAGTGAGGTTTAAAGTAAAGTTGTAGCCTTAGTCGAGATCTTACCAATGATATGTGGCATGGCACCTTCACGCAAATAAGTTAGGGCGATTCTTGACTTTTGGTGGTGGAAAGTCAAATTGGCAATTTGACTTCCGGCCCTTCTTTTGGCCATAACTTATGTTTTAAGTATCCAAATGAGTCATGAGGGCCCATTTTAGACATTTGAATTCCAAAAGATTTCTAATGGTATAAATAACTCTTTAATCTAATGAATTTTGACCCTTGTAATTACCCTTTAAAGATTTAAAAGTCCATTGGGACTTTAATTCCCAAAGTGGGAGCCCACTTGGGAGTGTGTGGGTTCATTCCTTCACACTCTGTTACACTCCCAAGAGTATGAAATGTGATTCCCGAGCTTCATTTTTGGCCCACACCTTTGTAAGCCCTTGCCTTGGTTGTGGGCCCAAGGCTAAGGTTGCGACACTTTTGGTGCATAGATGAACCATGGGCATACACAAATTCACAAAACTCACTCTAGCCCAAACTTGGGGGAAGCCACCACCTTCCTCCTTATAGTATTCTTTGTGCTTGGCCATGGGGGCTGCACCCAAATGTCATTTTGTCCCGGGATTCACAAGTCGAGAGTTTCGAAATTCTCGAAATTGAAACTTTCACAATTGTGGAGGCCCATAATTTTTGTATAAAGTTCAAATTGAGATGAGGTTTGAAGCAAAGTTGTAGTCCTTATCAAGAGCTTTCCAACGATATGTGGTAAACCACATGTGCATAAATAAATCAGGGTAATTTTTTATTTTTAGTGTTTAGGAGTCAAATTGGCACTTTGATTCTTGGCCCTTCTTTCAGCCATAACTTGTGTTATAAATATTCAAATGGGTCATAAAAGTTCATTTTAGACATCTATGTATCAAGAGCTTTCCAATAATATAAAAAAATCTTCAATCTAATGAATTTTGACCCCTTAAATCACTCCCTAAAGATTTGGGAGTCCTTCAAGACTTTAATTCCCAAAGTGGGAGTCCACTTGGGAATGTGTGGGCTCATTCCTTCACATTATTTTACACTCATGGGAGTGTGAATGTGACTCATGGTTACATTCTCAGCCCACAACTTTCAAAGCCCTTGCCTTGGTCATGAGCCCAAGGTTAGGGTCATGACAATATTTACCTTCCAATATTCTAATTTGAACAAGATGTTCACTCTTTTTAGTCTAATTGTCTTCACAAGATCATCATGTTGAGGTCAATCCCCATGACTGAACCAAGCCATCCTTATTGCAATAACATCATAATTTTTTTCAACAATCATTCTTTGTGGGGCCACACCTTCTTCATGAACAACATCAAATGAAGACACTTCATAGCGATAAGGATGGTCCATTGGTAGCCACTTCCTGTGTTTTGAGCAATATATGTTTTTTTCACAACATTTGTGACCTTTGTGACATTGTGCTAGGCCCACACCAAGGGCAACCTCAATACCTTTTTGTTGCACAACCTGCTACTATGGCATAAACTAAGAGTTCATGCATGGTCCACATGAAAATTGCATGCATGTTGAAGTCGGTTTCACCATTGAATGTTATTGCATCTCGAACAGCTAGCCCAACATCCCATAATTGTTTTAGCTCCTCCACTAACAATTCAAGGTATGTGTCAAATTAATCACTTGTCAGACATTATGGACTAAGTATGATGAATGGCAACATAATGAACTACAACATCCCATGGGGATGTTGCAGTTCATTAGTAGCATTGGCCCAGTTGACCAAGTTGATTGTTTTTCTACAAATGGGTTTATCCCATCAATGGTTAGGCTTAATTGCACATTTCGTGGTTCCCTTGCAAATGTTGGCCACCTTGCATCTATTAATTTCCATTGCTATGAATTTGGTGCATATTTTACCAACCCATCTTGGTTTTGATTGTTCTAGTGCCATATCATCAATTCGGCTTGTGCAAATGTGTTATACATTCATCACAATCTTGGTATCAATGGGAAATGACGCAACATGTTTCGAGGCACGACTAACTTCCCAACTCATGTGTACCTAGGTTTTTCACATTTGATACATTCAATATAACTAACTTCACCTTCCTTGTGCTTATGTGTCCAATAGATTCAATGTACCTCCATCCAACCCCTATTACACAGGAGTCGATCGAATTCTTGCAAGTGTTTCAAAATTTTGGATTGTTTCAAAGGTTGAACACCTAGACAAATCTTACAAGGACAATGATACTTGTCTCACCTAGCAGTGTGCATACAAACTTCATCATGCTCCCATAGTTTAATGTCATGGGCCTTTATTCGCCTAACATCAGCGAGTGGCAACCGCCTAGCCCTATGAGCCTCCATGTGGTAGACAAAATTAGAACACCCATAGTACACATCATCCACCAATGAAATAAGTACTAAGTTTATAGGCCATGTTTTGAGCCACAACATTCTAGTGCATATTGAATGTCGCAACCCTAGCTTTGGGCTTGCGACCAAGGCAAAGGGGTTGTAAGGTTGCGGGCCAAGAGGAAATCCGGGAGTTAAGCCAAGAGGAAGCCTAGGAGTTAAGCCAAGAGGAAGCCCGGGAGTTAAGGCAAGAGGAAGCCCGGGAATCACCTCACATACTCCCGGGAGTGTTAGAAAGTGTGAAGGAGTATGAGGGAGTGAACCCTCACACTCCCAAGGCAACTCCCACTTTGGGAGATGGAGTCCCGGTGGACTCCCGAAACTTCAGAGAGCGATTGTAGGGGTCAAAACTCAATGGCTCATGGCGTTCTTTATATCAATGGAAAGCTCTTGGAGCGTAAATGTCTAAAATGAGCTCACATTGCTCATTTGAATATCTAAAACACAAGTTATGGCCAAAAGAAGGGCCGGGAGTCGAACTGCTAGTTTGACTCCCAACCACAAAAAGTCGGAAATCGACCCGATTTACTTAGCTGTAGGTGGCGTGCCACATATCGTTGGAAAGCTCTCGACGAAAGCTACAACTTTGCTTCAGACTGCATTACGATCCGAGGTCTGCTTGCAAAGTTATGGGGCTCCAAAGTCACGGGAGTCCCATTTGGCGCGATTTCGGGACTCGCACTCGGGAGTCCCGAGAAAAATAACCATTTGGATGTAGCCCCCGTAGAGAGCTGCAGAGTATACTATAAGGGGGAAGGTGGTGGCTTCCCCCAAGTCCGGGCCGTGGTGAGTCTTGTGTGTCCGTGTTGCCTGTGGCTCATCCTAGCACCAAGGGTGTTCCAACTATGCACTAACCACTTTGTGTGGGTTGTGTGCAAGCCCGTGTGAGTGAGTGAAGCTTGTCAACTCTTCCTAGTCCCATCCCAGAGCTCCAACACGCCCCTCTGCCCCTCAAAGTGTTGTGAGCTAGGGAGCGTGCTCCGACTCCTCCTTCTTCCGTTGTGTTTTACTTGGGCTCACATTTGAGTCCTTTAAGGAGTTGGGAGTGTGTCATTGAATGTGGGCCCAACTCACCTAATTGTCCAATTGGTTTGCCCCCCCAATGCCCTTTATTCCTATGCATTTCATGGATTATGTTTGCCCCTATCCACACCTTTTAATAACACTGTAAAAGAGGACATAAACAATTTAGCAATGGGTCTGCACCCAATATAGCCACCACTTGCAAGCTCTTGTACTAAGTACAATTTTCCCATATACCAACATGCCCATCTACACATTGAGGTTTGTCTATTTTTAGAAACATATTTTAGTCATGCAATTGTTATTGATAACATCTATGGGCCATTAAAGAAAAACTTCTATCTTGAAAAATGGCATGAAAACATCCAACCAGTCAATGCAATGAAGCATTATTGAATATCCATTGTTGCTAATGTGGCACATTGAACTCCTACTCTCCCAAATAACACAATGTCATCCCAAATGAAACATGGGTATTGTGATATCATCTCCCATATAATTTCATCTTGCATTGCATATGCACACTCGATCCCACATCCACTAAATAATGCCAATTTATGGCTGGAATGAATATATTCACTATAATGGATTGTTTCTTATTTCCAGTAGTTGAGTTGTCCAAGGAACCAAAGTGGCAAGTTGCAACATATTATAGAGCATACCCTAATATCAAAATGTTTGAAAGTTAAGGAAAGGTACCATCTCGACTTTAGGATCACCTCGATCCATATCATGTGTGCTCCTTTGCATTTAAACTTACATTACCAAACCCAAGTGTGTATATTATTGTGCAACCCATGTCTTGTCCACATGTTTTGATTGAACACTCAAAAAACATTTATGCATGGGGTAGAGGTGCATGTTAATCATTGGTGCAAGTTTGTTCAATGTAATATGGCATCATTGCCACATCAAAATTGATTCCTATTGGCAAAACATAGTCTCACCTTTAGTAGACATATGACAAATGCACATGCACAATGCATTTTGGGGGCTACTTAGTTTAGGGGGAATCACCAAGGGCACTTTTGCACATTAGCCATGATCAAAACTTATAAACAATCCCTTTAATGGCCTACATTCAACACATGCACACACATTGCAAACAAGAAATTGGATCCAAGCTAGTGAAATTGAATAATGGCACAATTTGCCCACCTACTAAACAAGGTGAACTATTGCTTACATACACCCATGTGCTAGTGTAACAAACTATGCGTCTTACTAATGTGCAAAGAATAACCATTAAATATTTTATAGTTAGAAGTCATATTTTAATGTTAGCCTTACATGTACATGTGTAAACATCCAAGGCCAAAACGTCAAGTGTTCATTTGCATTAAGAACACGTAGCTATGTGCTACAACTAGTATTCCAAACCTGCAACCACCTCCCCCCCAAGCTCTTGCATACCATGTATATATATGCGCAACATGACAAAAGGTAAACAATTAGGACTACATGCATAGGGCATACATATCCAAACCAATTAAGCCTATTGCCATACAATTTGATGCTACATTGCACACCATTATGTAACATATCTTACATAACGGATTGCAATGTAAGATCAAATTGTGCAACAATAGGCCAAGATATGGTTTGGAGGTGGTTCAATTGTGCTTGCAAACAATTATCTTAAGCCTAGGATTGCCCATCTAAAATAATATGATAATAAATTCTTAGTATGGAAGTCCTTGAAAATAATTCAAATTACTACCTAAGTGGTACACACCATTTAGGGTTTTTGACTAACAAGTTTTTTGCAATTTGGAAGGAGTCAAGTTCCCAAGCCTACATTCAAGTTAAGAGCATATACATAGGGCTAGAACCATGTATGGACCATAATGGCCAATAGGGTTACTTGAATGTAGATTATGTAATCACCTAAAGTAAGATGGAGATGGTTACATGCCCATGACATTCAAAACAATACCTGTCAAATCATGCACAATTCATATGATATAAACTTTTTCCCATACATGATATTTCAGTCAAGATACTAATTAATGTCAACAATCCCTGAGCAAAATTGATGCACATATTGCAACAATCAAACTTTCATGTTAAAATTTGTTCATCCCATAATCTAATAATGGGTGATTTATTGAATTCATAGACCTACAATAGGAAATGGCAACAATGTGCCCTCCTCCACCACAAGAATGACAAAAAAGAACTAGATTGCACAACACACCATTAATGTACCATGTTTATGCACATATCAATAAATAACACATGTGGAATATTGTATCCACCAAATTAAAAATATGTTGTACAATGTCTAATGTACATTAGGTTAGCTAATATTGTGCAATTAGTGGATTGCAACAAATTGCATTAATCGAATCATTGAATACCTTTGGTTTAACTATTATCAATACATCTTAATGGCATCAACTACATAATCCTCCAAACCTTTATGGTTTAATTTACACTATTTTAACCATGCATTATTTTGATCTTATAATAATTACGTATTACACAATGCAACATTGCAAATTTAAAATAAGGTTTGGCATTTTCTGCTTTGTGTGGTAACATTGGGCCCATCGATATTAATGATGTTCTTGGTGGTCTCATGTAGGCTTGAGCCCCTAGTCATATCCAACATGTGTTTCATTTGGCACTCAACAATCCACACATTAAATTAGCCTTTTTAAATATTTGGTAGAATACATATGCAAGTCTACACAAAATAATCAATGTATTATCATTACTATAAAACCTATCCCCTTTCCACTATGCACTTCCACCTAATTTGAAGTGAATGGATTAGACCTCAACAGAACCATTACACATTCATTGAATACATTAAGTAGTGGCTATTGGTGGATAACTTCCACCATAGATCCACTACAACTCCACCCCATTGTGGAGCCTAATGGATTCTTGGTGGCATGGATATTTGAAACCACTGGGTCATGACTAACAGACATCATCTGTCAAATAATGGATGAAAAACCATGTTGGCTTATCATTCGTACATGGAGATTTGTGTGGGAAGTTGATGTGGACAATAGATGTAAACAAGTTGCATCTAGTTGCATGTGAATTGCATCGTATATATGGTACTATATATAATACCAAGGTGTTCGGTGTAATTCCTACAATAACTGGAACTTGTCCGATAGCATTCGAGCTGTATAAATACTTGGAGTTGTAAGTGTTTGGTACAACCTAAAAATCTAGTTGCAACTTTAGTTGCAAAATCCATGTTTATACAACTAACCATGATAACAAGACAAGTATCAAGACACAATGACCCATACTTGACCACTAAAATAAAAATCCTTGAATTACATCCCAACTTGGAATAGTAGTAACTAAAGAACAACCCAAGTATTCAAAAAAAGTGATGTAACAAATTATAAATGATAAACTTGAGCTTGAAAACAGACAACACGACGATGATACAAAATTATAGAGCTCATGATAATTCACATGCCCAATAATATTGACCTAGAAATGAATTTGGGGAACAAGTTTAGATGGTATGTATTTGAAATAGGAAATTGACCAAAAACTTTAAATTACAACAATATCCATGGAGAAAATTTCTCAACCATGGTATAACAAAAATTCAGTACATACCTAAGTCTCTTGTAAATAATGAGTGGGATGCTCTTCAAAGGTATTCACTCCTATATGTTGTTGCTTCACATCCTTCATATTGGTGAAACAATCGAGGTTGTTTCCCAAAATTATAGGAGCAACGAATAGTTAGTTTCATCCATAGCATTTGACCACATCTTCCATGGTAACCTTCCCCAAATATTTTCCCCAATAAGGTCCACATGGATCCTTTGCATTACAACCTTGCCCATAAGGTACCTAGTACCACCGATGGTTTTAGATATGAAACGTTGGGAGGGGCCACCAATGTTATTTGAAACAACAATAGTTATAATAACATTTCTAAAGGACAAGTTTTCCTTTGATTTGTGAACTTTCAACTGCATGTATGCAGCTTGAGGTTTTCAAGAGGGCCAACTTGCGCTTAGTGTTTTTAACATCCCTAGCAAACTTTGGAAGTAAACATCTCATAGATTGTTTGTCTAAGAACCTCCTAAGCACTTCTTGCTTGTCCTCTTTAATGGAATTGTATTTAACACCATGCAATATAGTGTCAAACCTTTCAATCATAGAAGTATGTTTCCTTTGTTGCCATTTCGCACTCAGCCCAATAGAAATTACACCATTTAGGGGTTGTTCTTTAGGTAAGTACCTTGTCTTGGGATGGCACTCATTTACACAATATTATTGTTTCCATTCCCTTTTTCAGATGTGCCTACAAGTATAGAAACGTTGGTTGAATGCCACCACATATATGAAACAAATGAACCAAACAGATTGGCATGTGGATTACACCATACCTAGAAGACATCTTAGTAGACAATTATTAAACACCAAACCTAAATCTTAAAGCTTTATAAACCAATCTTAGCATATGCTAATGGGTCTTGGTGTTTTCACTTTGTAGCTACCATAATTTTCTTGCTGTAATAGTTGGTATGTGAATATCAATCCAAAGCATGCATAGTAGCTGGTGGACTTGTTAAAAGATTGTAACAAGATTCCCATTGTTGCAGTTTCTTTGAGGAAACGTAGCTAGTTGGCCTAGATGGTATGAGCAATAACCAACTTTCCATGTTGTTTATTTCCCGTTTTCATGGTAACCAGGCTACAGTCAATTGAACAGATGCATTCTGGGAGCTGCATTTCCCATTGGTTTGTCTACCTATTTCAAAGAATCTCTCAAAATCGGTAAGTTCCTCCAAAGTATGTGACGATTGTAGAAAATGGGTAAGTCATAAAGTCCTCAATGTACATTAATTGCAAAAAATCGATAAAGTCCTCAATAGACCCAATGAGACTGTACGAAATGTCGTAAAGCATGGTCATTTTATTTTTTTAATATTTTGATCCCTCATTGGGTTGAAAGAATTTAGTTTGCTGATGTTGTAATGATGTTGCAAGAACAATAATTTACACAATTCAAAAGATCTGCTGATAAACGTTTCTATACATAAATTTCTCCTCAATGAACACTAAAAGCAAAGTTTTGCAAAGTCAA
>Ga0209611_10005880_pt1 | contig 20380 bp, 4 predicted proteins | sample S1TSphgellanicum_3_FD_187693 | JGI IMG/M metagenome (GOLD analysis project Ga0209611, IMG submission 187693) | Host-associated microbial communities from peat moss isolated from Minnesota, USA - S1T2_Fc - Sphagnum magellanicum MG (SPAdes) (version 2) | ecosystem: Host-associated > Plants > Peat...
AAATTCAATTAATATTCCACGTGTCACAATTTAAACCATCTAAACATAAAAATTAAACATCTTGGATTATTTCAAAAGAATAAAAATTAATTAATTATTAAAACTTGGGACACGTGGCAACACATAAATTGTTCCCATTGTTCACCAAAAAAGTCGCATCCTAGTTGTAAACAACAATATGTATATGACAAGTCAAAGGATGAAGGCGTATTTTGTTGACTTTTTCCTTCATCCAAAATTCGTTGTCGTTTGCGACTAGTGTCCTATGCAACTTGTCCAACGCGATTATAAAGATTTTAGTTGCAAATGTCGCTTGCAACTAAAACTTAGTCGCATGGACTAGTTGTAAAATGGCCATTTTCTACTAGTGCAAGTGTCCATTACAACTATAATGAGTTGCAAATTCAATCATTGATTTTCAAATTTCTTTTAATGATACTTGTTCATTATCCCTATATAATTTATTCTAATGTAGAACATAGATCAAAAGATTGCCCTAGAAAAACTAGGGTACATAACATGTTCATAACTAAACTTGTAAGTTCTAATGTTACAACAACATCTAAACCACCTAAAACCAACAACATGTCAATTAATGTAGTAGTTGTTACCACCCACAATCAATAATCATAATAACAAGTGTTCAAGGAGAGGGAGCTAGTTAAAGCCAAAGGAGTTGAAAATTAGTAATAAAAAAAATGTCTACAGGATTCGTTCATTGAAATTGTTAAATAGTTATGACACAATGGGGTTAAAAACCAACCTACTACCATCAATGAATGTTCATTGCAAAGTAATTAGGTTGGATTGTCTGATAATCTTACCACAATTCAACTAGTTGAAAGAAATCAAACTGGTGAAACGAACCAGCAACCTGCCATTTTAGAATAAGTTACTAAAAAAAAGACTTTAAAACCAATTCTAAAGGATATTAGTAAACAAGTCTTGGGGACGAAGTATACATTGAACTTGGGACAATTATTGTGGGCGATTCTTAATATCAAATGCTACATTTTTAACCCAATACCATTAAAACCTACTTTACTAGAACTGGCAATTGCATCAATTGCCATTGATCATCAAATGGCAGTAATATAAGTTCAAATAAGGAATAACTTTATTGAAAATGTGCTTCTAGATGGTGGTTTTGGAATTAATATTATTATGGAGAAGTTGAAAGTATAGTTAAGTCTATCAAAACCAAAACCTGCACCTTATAACCTACGTATAGCTAATCAAACCATTGTAAAACCCTTAGGTTTGATTAAGGATTTTAAAATTGTTGTTCATGAAATTCCCTATGCAATGACTTTTACTATGATTTAAAATAGTGTGTTAGATTTTAGCTACTGTATGTTGTAAGGTTGTCCTTAGCTAAGGGATGCTAAAATGTTTCATCATTGGGGCAACAACGTTATTACTATACAAGGAAACGGTACAATTAGAACCATATTTGTTACTAAGAAACTTGGAACACCAACCAAGCATTAAAGAATATTAGTTTGTTATGATTTCCATTCTAGAATATTTGATGAAGAGAAGGATTTCATGTTTACCATAGAACCAAGACTATTTTCAATAGAAACCTTAGTTATCTTTACATCAATTTGGTCAAATCAACCTATTAAATTGATTACATTAACAGGTTTGAATTTAATGGATCATGCTATTAAACTTGTTGAACATATGTCTAAGCCATTTGTTTCATCTAATATACCTATTAAACTAGTACATGTATGACCTGTTAAGATGGCTATACCCCTTGATACTTTCCAACAACATTTGCTAAAGACATTTTTCTAACATGAAATAGGAGAAATGGAGATTGACAAAACACCTGCTTGAATTAGAATTCAGAACCTTCGCATTGTGAAATGGACTATCACTGAAGAAGAGTAATTGATCAAGATCAATTTGGGTTCTAAAAAAAACTTATAATAGGTTAAAATCAATTTGGATTTAAAACATGTTATTAGCAATCAACTAATTGAATTGCTAAAAGAGTTCAAAGACATTTTTGCCAAGACTTATGAAAATTTGAAAGGGATACCACTTGATGTTACTCAATAACAAATTAAGTTGGACACATCGATACCACTTGCTCATCAAGCAAAGTACCAACTAAATCCAAATTATGCAACCATTGTTAAACAAGATATTGACAAATTGTTTACTATAAGTTTTATTAAACCTATTGAAGAGGCTACTCGGCATCACTTATAATTGTAATGCCTAGGAAAAACAAAAAATTGAAAATTTTTGTGAACTTTAAAAAATTTAATGCTACTACTACGAAGGATCCTTACCTGTTAATTTTTACTAATAAGGTTATTAACATTATAGCTAGACATGAAGTTTATACATTTTTAAATGGTTTTTTTAGACACCATTAGATTTCCATAACATCGGAAAACCAATACAAAATTGCCTTTGTTATTGATTAGGGGGCTTTTAGATGGGTTGTAATGCCTTTTAGGGTCAAAAATGAACCACCTACTTATTAAAAGGTAGTCACTAAAGCTTTCCATGAATACATTGATGTGTTCATGAAGATTTTTTTAGATGATTTTACTATTTTTAATGACTTGTCCACTCATCTAAAAAACTCAGAAAGTGTTTTCTAAAATGTAGGGAGTATGGTATTAGTTTGAATCCAGAGAAATGTGCATTTATGGTATGTTTTAGAACTATTTTAAAATTCATAGTCTCTAAAAAAAGAAAAAATATGATCTTAAGAAAATAGAGGCTTTAGTTAACATGCCAGTGTTTAAAACACCTCAAGAGATTCAAGTCTTCAATGGAATGGCCTAGTTTTACATATGTTTCATAAAAACAAATTGCCTCTATTATGGCACCAATCACCAAGTTATTCAAAAAAATTGAAGTGTTTGAATGAATTGCTGAATGTTAAACTAATTGGGAAGATATCAATAATCGATACATTCAAGCCCATATACTTATCAGTCCTAACTGGGAACTGGAATTTCATGTTCATACTGATGCATCTCAGTTAGCAATAAAGGCAATATTAACGCAAAACCTGACAGGTAAAATAGATCAACTTGTTATGTACTCATCAAAACTAAGAGAAACTATATTACTATAGAAAGAGAGGCTTTAGTTATGGTTTATACCTTCCACAAATTCAAGCATTACCTGTTAGGCAGTAGGTTTACATTTTATTTGGACCATATGGCTTTGATGGATTTGGTCAACAAGCCATAAGTTTTTGGCAGGTTAACTAGATGGCTTTTATTATTTTTAGACTATGACTTCAAAATTGTTTACAAACCTGGTGGATCCCATCTAATGGTAGATGCATTGAGTAGATTACCCAATCATACTAAACTTATTGGAATACCTAATCAAACATGTGATGTTCACATGTTTATTTTACAACCAGAGTGGTTACATAATGTGTATGAATACATACTATAAAGAGTGATGACAAAAAGATTCACAACATCCCAAAGAAAATATTTAGCCCAAAGAGCTAAACCATTTGTGCTTCAAAAGGGAGTATTATATAGATTTGGACAAGATAACCAATTTTGTCAAGTTTGGTAACCAAAACAAGTGTCCACAATTGTGCAAGAATTATGTGGAAGCATTGTAGGAGGGCATTTCTTTTCTGATATCATTGTGCGAAAGATCCTAGATGCTAGTTATTGGTGGTCGATGATGAATCAAGATGTTCATGAATATTGTGGAACCTATGACCAATGTCAAATAACAAAACACATGTTTAATTAATTTCGAACTTTGAAAAAAATTGAAAATAAAAACAATGAATTTTTGAGAGTTTAAAAATAAATAAATTAACATCTTCAACCTAATGGGCACCAAACAAAATGTTGAAACAACAAATTTGCATAAGAAATTTTTTTCACCATGAGAACAATTAACATTCATGACAATAGATAAACCTAGTGGCCACCAAATATTAAGAACTAGAAAACCATACAACGAGCGGTGCAAAATTAAAACATTGCATAACATCATCAAGTAAATAATTCACTAGCAAAATCAAAAAACCAAATTTGAAATATCTATTAAATTTTATGCCATTGAATTGTGCAAAATATTAATAAAAAAATTTACAATATTTAAAAGTATTGTATCTTATAAATTGTTGGTGGACCATTGAACAAAAATGCTTGTAAGGCATTAAATAATTGAAAAGAGTTATTTATTAAAAAATAAAATCATTTGGTGGCCATCAATTTGTATAATAATGCTAGTTGGAAACATACTAAGACATATACATTCAACATGTAACCTTGAGTAGGAAGACTTTACTTATTATGAAATATGAATATGAATTCACCCACAGGAGCTGACAACAAAAATAAACCTCAAGGACATTAAAAAAAAGATTATCAGTTTATTGATTTCATAAAAGTACATTGAGTATTAAAAAATATTTCGCCATCCAAATAGGAATTTGGAAAATGAACTATTGAAATTAAAATTCCACTTTATAAAACAACCACAAATTGAGGAATCGTTTAACCTTTCAAACCAAGAGTCAAAGATGCAACTACATCCTTGGCATCCTTGGCTTTTCTAATAAGAAAACTCGGTTGACAACATGATTTTTTACCAATTAGAACTACACATGCCTTTGCATGGTTTGCAAACAAAGACCAAAATCCACTACAAACATAAATGAATAATTGAAATTTCCCCAAAAACTATAGACACCAGATAAAATACAAAATAAAAACAAATAACCAAAACGAACATGAAATGAAACATGGAGAACATAATTGAAATAAGGACAAATCTAGGGTGTATTTAAGACATCACCTAAAGGAAGTTGCAATATCACCAGATCCCCCTTCAAACTTCCTTCAAACTATTTGAATTAGGAATAAGATGGATATCAAGAACTAAATAGCGACCTTGAGAATTGCATAATGACTATGGAATGGCCATAAATTGTCTTTGCTAGGGGAAAACCCTTCAACGCTGGCCACAACCGAGATGCAAGGTCTAACCATTGCACCTTGTTTTTGAATAATTCACATCCTCTTAATGGCTCAAGGAATAGTCTGTTCCATTTTAGATTTCGAAGGGCCTTGCTAAGCTCATCATCAATGAATAATGTTTGATCCCTATCCCCATAAGGTAGACCTTTGCAAGTAAGGTGAACTTGATCCAAATCCTTCAAGTAGTAATAAATTGAACGTGTAAGTTGATTCCTTATTGTAGTTCATTACTCATGTCCCCAAACAAACACAAATTGATCGACAAAAGTTTTGGGCATCAACAAAGGTAGAATTTGAAAAACATCTTCTAACAACATACATAATTAAATAACAATGTAAAAATGTTCAAATGCTCAAGCTAGGAAATCTTGTACTCCAACACTAATTTCCAACCTAAATACATTTAAGTTTTTCTTAGTCTTTCATTAATCTCCTTGAAGAAGGGCATACCTTGGAAAGTAACAAAAGACACCATTGACACTAAGAATGAGGAGTTTTTTAGTTGTGCTAGATCGAGGTTGAAAAGTTTGACTTTGCGTCCTTGCATTAGAAAGAGAAACAATATGCACCTACCAAAAAAAAGAAAAGTTAGAGCAAAGAGAAATTCAAGAATGAATAGAGGCCTCCATCCTTGTTGAAGGAAATGTTAGCCCAACAAAGAATATACACAAATGAAATTAATATCCAGAACATGGAAGGATAATTTTGTAAAGGAATTCGGTAGAACATGAATTGAAACACACATATCACGACCTAATGGCCACCAGGTTGATGTTGGAAAACATTTGGTGCCCACCAAATGGTTAGAGGAGTGTGAGGTTTAACCAAAGGCCCACCAAGCCAAATCGAAATGCAATAAATGTAACATGTACAAACAAGATTCAAGAAATTAACTTAAATTAATTTTAATAAATTTTACCATAGGAAAGTTTTTAAATATTCAAACAAGAAAAAATTGAAGATGAACAGTTAATAAGGTACTTTTTTTTCCAATTTCAATTTCACATTGTTACAAAAATTGGGTTGGAAGGTCTGACTACATTTCCAAAGTAACATTTTAAAAAGTTTTGAATTATTTCAATCAATACATTTAATCCTACCAAAGGGATGTGTTCAACAAAGGTGGGAACACCATATCCAAACGAATGAAGGTTTTCCAAGTAGGGGAAAACAAACCCCAACAAATAATGGTCCTCCCCACAATAGCCGTCAAAGGAGTCCAAAAAAATGGCATTATATGGGCCATTGAACATGTTTTTGTATGGTGTATTGTCTACAAGCAATGTGTTCCTAGTGTGAGTATAAAGATAAGCAAAAAATAAAACGTCAAGGCTCTTGTGGAAAATTGGCTTGTCAGGTCTATTCGACAAGAAATGTGAAATTCACATGCAAAACTCCTAATCAAACACTTTAGAAGCATGTATAGAGATTCATGTTTTGTGTTAGAAGTGATCCAGGTAATTACATATATTGTGACGCTAGGTTGTAGACCCAATATAAACTTGGAGTTGAGCAAGGCATTTCTTTATGAATTTTTCCAATTTAGGATGCAAAATGCCAATGCAAGAACCTTTATTAAAACGTGTTGCAATGAGAATTCCGTTCAAATTGAAGATCACATGAAATGGATTCACTTTTGCTACAAGTGAATGAGGCACTTCGGAATCAACACTCAAAGTCAAAGGAATCTCATCCAAGCTGACTACAACAATCACACGTGAATTTAACGACTCCACATATTTTGCCTAAAATATTTGAGAATCGAAACCAAAGTCTGGGGAATCTCATCCAAGCCAGCTTCAACAACCATGCGTGAATTTGGTGACTCCATATTTTCCTCCCTATCTTTTGCCTCTTTAAGAAAGGGCGCATAAATAATTTGAAAAAGCAGACAAATAAAAGTTGTAAAACTCCGAACATACACTTATCATAAAAATCAATGAGATTGGAAAATCCACAACAAAATTGGAAGAAAGGAGCAAAAGACAATATTTGGATTACTTACTAGGGATGTCGAACAATTTCTACAAAAACTGGTGGAATAAACCATGGTGCATTTTTCAAACAACATCCAAAATCTAACATCATCGTCTTTGATACTTCTAATGGTGCTGAAAGAATAGAGCTCCACAAAGGTGGGAACACTGAACCCAGAGTAATGAAGGAATTCTAAGTATGGGAGAATAATTTTCATTAGATAATTATCCTCTTTTGGCATGTACTCATAGGACTCAACAAAGATGGCATTAGAGGGCAAATTCAGGCAGGTTTTGTAAGGCATATTGTCTATCAATAATGTATTCCCAAGGTGAGTATCAAGATACTTAGGGAAGAAATAAAAAATGTTCTTATGATAAATTAATTTATGATGAGTGAGACGATTGACACAATAATGGCCTGACTTGATGGGAACTACAGAAAGTGCTTGTTAATCTTACATAGATATTGACCCATAATCCTTTACAAGTCAATTTCAATACTCATCTCTTCTACTATTTTTTTAATAGGTATGCATCTTCACAAGCAAAGTAGATGTCCATATAGAGACGATAAATTATTCTAAACACCTAAGGAGGAATCTATTTAAAATTAGCCTGGGTACAACGTTCTTGCCTAGTAAGGTAGGACCCCGAGCCAAGTGAAATGGTAGAGGCAAGAGATGATTAACTTTGAAATATTCCTTCCCAACAAGGACCCCTTTCAAATCGAAAATCATGTGCAAAGGATTCACCTCTACATCCTCTATGTCCACAAGAAGAAAAGATTTAAAACCTTCAATAGCAAGTTCTTTTCCCTTATCTTCCTTGACAATCCCATGGAGAACTGAAGGAAGTGCATCATTTTCAGCACCATTGAATTTTGCAAGAGGCAAATGTAGCCACGACAGGACCAATTGCTAGAGAAATATGAAAGACGGAGTTGGAAACGGAGAGCTTCGACTTGGCAAAGGTTAGACTAAAGATGGCATCAATCTCCTCCATCTTTCCTACCTTTTTGCATGCCTTCTCCAATGCAATTTTATGCCATCAAGTTGTCCAAGTAACTAAACAATTGTCCTTCGAATTCCACCAATGCCAAAACAAGACCCAAGCTTGTCCCAATCATCTAAGTTCATAGATGTGTCTTTAGATTCTACTTCTGCATTGTGAAAAGATTTCTATTGAATGAAAAATTTCGTATTCTATATGAAGTGAAGAAGGAGTGTTTTAGGAAAGCATGATCTTTATCCGTTGTATTCGTGCATTATTATTTCTTCTCCTATCCTATGATACAAAATTGAATTACATAGGACCAAGGAATCAAAGACATACCTTGTTTCTACCATTGGAAGAAAGGTGTCCTTTCCTCAGCTCAATTACTATGTAATAGTTCTACAAACATCAATAATGCTAGTTGAATGTTACTTCTTCAAGGATACAAATTAAAAAGATGTCAAAGAAATTAGAAAGGTTGGTTGATTGATCATCATATAATCTACACTTCAAGGACTTAAGGTTCCCAATAGTCTCAACTATCCTAATTGGAGTACTTGCTACAAGATCAAACCTTAAGCCACTAAACCTTTATCCAAAACGGATCAATAGAACTGAACTCCAATTGGTATTAGGTCAAAAATATTTCGCTTTGCTTCTATGGGTTCTTTCAAAATGATATAAGCACATGTAATGATTTGGAAATGAAAAGCAAGGCCATTGAAATAATGGTAGAAGCGAAAATTTAATTGTAATCTACTAGAGGTGTAGAATTTTATGGATTCTCTACATTTTTAGGAAGGACACTGAAATCAACTTTCCAAATTGTGCAAAACGTAATGAGAGTTTTTTGGCAAGGATATTACAACTTGTAAGAAAACTTTACGCAAATCAAATAACACGTTACAAAAGAAATTCAACTACAATGAGATTTCTCCAAGCCAAAGAAATTGTAGGTTTCTAGGAGGTTCGTAGACCCAAGAAGTTGGAAGTTCCAAGAAGGTGAAGAAAATTCAAACCTGTAAGATGGTTTTTTCATTCTACCTCTACATCTACAAGAATTTCTTTTCATCGAACGCCTCATCATGTTTCATTGCTTCTTTTAACACTCCATTTCCTAGCCTAGCTCTTCTACTTGTTTTCTCTCTTCACAACAAGAAAAAGAAGAATAATAAGTAACTAGAAAAGTCAAATGTAGTTAGAAAATGAAAAGAAAAAAATGAGATGAAATTTGAAAAGTGATAACACAAAAGCCTAATTTGAATTGTCAAAGCTGAAAAAGTCTGGAGATGAAAGAAGTATGAGGAGAGAAGTTGTGAGACAGATTAAAATAATGCAAATGAAGGGGAGGATGGGGAAAAAGTGGGAGGAGTTAAAAGGGGGGCCTTACCATATGCCACCACCTTTTTGTCTCCATCCCTTGTAATTATGAATTTGTAAACAACGACATGGTTTTGCTACTTTCATTTTCATATTAATATGTTCAAATGGTAATTTTTGATATCCGGGTTTAAATAGAAATCTCCTATTATATTTCTAATTCGGCAACCTACTGAAACCTATAACAAAGTGTTTATCATATTTGAAGTTTTTTTTTCTTGAAATGTGCCCATGAAATGTTTTTTTTTATAAAAGTTCAAATTATTATTCTCATGTTGAGTGTTGACGAAATTTCAGCCGACGATTTTTCTTTAGGTGTCGCCATATTCTAGCTACTTTTTCATAAACTAATTTTTTTAAAAAAATAATTTGGAAAAAATATCTAAGTTAAATGTGAAAGGAATATTTTGGACTAATTCAAAAGGGATGTCCTAGAATAATTCCAAAATAATATTCGAAAATAATTCAAAAAGAATATTGCATAATAATTTGGAAGGAATCTTCCAAAGTTATTTAAATGAATTATATTTCAGTATAATTGAGAAAGAACATTTCAAAATAATTAAGAAATCAAAATTTTTCAAAAATATTCCAGTAAATTTTTGAAATGATAAATTTAATAAATATATCTATTTTATATTAATCTATGACGTGGATAATATCCTATTGATTTTGAAGTTTTCAAGATGTTGTTTGAGTTTTTTGTCTTCAAGCTCGTAATTCTAGAAGTTTTGTAACTTTTTTGTAACTTATGTCACTGCAAAGCCCTAAAATTCTGAGGGATGAAAGTTGTAGGGTTTAGTGGTTATAGTCTACAAACTATTGTGTAAACCACAAGGTTAAATATTGGTCATTTATAACAGAATTGGTGTTTAATACTTATTGACAACAAAGTCAATGGAGATTGATGTTATAAATAACCAAACTAATTATAAGGCTAACAATTGGTAAATTCTAATATTTTACCACTGGTTCAATTGTAGTTTTTGTTTTTGTACATGTTTATTTCCATTCATGCAAAATCTGTAATAGAAATCCATACCTCATCCATAATATTTCCCATAGCCCAAATATATGCATAGTTATGAATATGTCATAATTATGCCACAATTTTACTTCTCATAATGATATGTAGGGAAGAAAAATAAATACTTGAAAAATACAAAAAAATAAAATAAAAGATCATGGTTTTATTTTTTACTATTCTACTTTCTTTTGTCTTTGCACTCCTGCATTGGTATTCACTCTTGGAGAAAAAAAAACTCCCACATAAATTTAAATTCCAACTCAACAAGGTAATATATGCTACCATGTAACTATTGATTCACTTGCTTTATCCAGCCTATCTTAGAATAAACATTACAATTTTACCTACTTTTTATGCTTATATGGTTTGATTATTATAGTACAATCTTGCCTTTAACAATGGGGTGAATGTATTTCGTGGCATCAAAATAAGTTTGGGGTGTAAATTGAAAGAGGAGAACATTACACCCTGAATCATGATTAATGTGCATTTTATGAACCATTACACTAATCTCAAAGTCCAAAATGTTTTTAAAATGTTTGCATGAATATTGAGTGTGTGCTACAATGTTTATATGCATACTACTACCATTACTTTAAACCCAATGTCCAAATTTTTTTCATGTATATATAACTTAATTCTAGAAGCCTTTTGAAAAGTCAAGAATTAACAATTATTGGCCATTTGAAAGTTGGCAAAATTGAAAAAACACTAAATTCACTAGGGGGCCAATAGATGTTGTAACAAAAAATATTCCCATCAAATATATATCATCAATTTCTTGAATTTCCCACAATGGTGAATTTTTTGGGATAAATATGTAGTTTTTATTTTATTTTATTTTATTTTATGAAATAAAAAATTCACAATAATTTTTTAAAAAAAAGGACAATGTGTGGCCATACATCATTAGTTTATTTGACATTGATGGTGAAAACAGAAAAATAAAAATGGCAAAAATTACATTCATAAATTTTTTTTGCATCCAATGTACAAAAATAAAATTTGATATTTCAATTTCATTAGTAAGGCTTATTATTTTGTAAATGTCTTCATTCACCAATTATTTTATGCATTATTTTTTCTAATAATCCATTTGTATACTGAAAATTGGGGAGTTCAAAATTCATTGCATTCATAGATATTGAAAATTATTATTTATTCTATAATACTCAAAACTCAAAATCTAACATTGTAATAAATATTTGGTTACATGAAACATTTAATATCAAAAGAATTCATTTTTTTGGTATAAATATGAATGTAATGCCCTTGGCCCCAAGGTTCTTTTATGTTGCCATATAGTTCAAATAAATTTTCATCATGATTTGTCCCATATTTTTAAATTGTTATTTTTCCTGTCCACGTAAGTGGACAATGTCATGGAAAGGAGGTAGGTATTTACACTTGAAAAAGGTAAAATTTTAAATTATTTTAATATATAAAACATGGGCATGAAAGCTACATGCTAATATGCCTTTTCATATTCATGTAGGTGAGAAGGACAAAGGAGTGAGGTAGATAATAGGTTTCAAGAACCTTAATCAACATATATGGACATCATTTTCAAAAAACAAAACTTGGAAAGGAAGTTACTATTTGACAAAACATAGATCCCACGAAGAAATAAAATAAGTTCATTTGATATCTAAATTAATTATTCATAAATGATTCTTGCTCACATGGATGATTGTGTTTCTACCATGGCAAATGTCGATGTTATATTTGCATGATATTATGTGAGAAGTTAAAATTTTGTCAAGATTTTGTTCCAATCACTTGTCATGAAAACATAATGCAAGTTTCAATTATTCTACACATTGCTTTTAGTTCTTGATTCAACATTTTTAATTATAAAATTTGAGATATATTTGCTTACAATGTTGCAAGGTTTATTACCCTTGCCATTTGTTCCAAATATTCTTCAATATTAGGTTTTCAAACTTTCACTATATTTTTTGTAGAAATAATCTTGACAACACATATAGAAGAAAATTTGAATTAAGAAGAGTAGGCTTGTCACTTATGGTCAACCATTAGGGTTATGTCAAAATGCATAAAATTGATAAGGTTTTTATCAAAATCAAAACATTTTGAGTTGTTGTGATTTGTTCACATTGTGCATCATAATTCCCTTTTATGTATAACTACCAAAAAATCAAGATTCATATGATTTTTTCATATGAATATGTTTTATACACTTATACTAAATGCTATTGGTTCCCATTACACTAACATGCTACTTGATGTTCATATATGGGACACATTGTGATCCCCTAAACATCCTACAAAATGGGGAATTGACATCCACATACATAAATATACAAACATATACAAACACACATATACATCTATACATAAATACAACTTAGACTACATATAAATAAACAAATATCATACAATTTATAGATTTACAATGATTCAATTCATCCATATACAAATTTCATTTAAATTATGAATTAAGACATATTAATACAACAATGATTTCTAAGAAAAATCCGACTTGAAATATTGCCATAGTAATAGAAGAAAATTATGTAACTCTTTGTTCAACCCTATAATTCATCTTTAAACCATAAACCCTAAACTTAAGCTTTATACATTAAACTTTATAAACATTAAATAAATATCTCAAATATGAAGCATTTAATAAATATTTTACTACCTTTGAGTTATTTAATTTCACTTCATCTTTTTATTTGCATCATTGTCATCTCTTTTTTTCTTTTAGTTTTGAAAACTCCAAACGCGCCTTCCACAATTGGAGTGTCCAAAAGGTGTAGAAGCTCACAACACTACATGGCATCCAAAAGTTGCATAAGCAAATAACACTTGACGCACTCCCAACTCCTTGAAGGACTCAAACGTGAGTCCAAGTAGAAGACAACAGAAGAGGGAGGAGTTGGGGCACGCTCCTTAACTCACAACATTTTGAGGGGTAGAAGGGCGTGTTGGAGCTCCAGGATGGGACTCGGAAGAGTTGACAAGCTTCACTCACTCACATGGGCCTGCACATAACCCACACAAAATGGTTAGTGCATAGTTGGAGCACCTTTGGTGTTAAGACAAGCCACTGGCAACACGGACACGCTAGACTCACCACGGCCTGGACTTGGGGGAAGCCACCACCTTCCCCCCCTTATAGTATATTCTGTGGCTAGTGATAAAGCCCACATCCAAATGGTTTTTCTGTCCCATGACTCCCTAGTGGGAGTCGCAAAATTGCGCCAATTAGGACTCTCGCAACTTTGGAGCCCCATAACAATAAGATTGCTCTATTTCATTGGACCTTGGATCCTTGTCTAAAGTGGCCCTAAGTTAATCCTTCTTGTTGTGCTGATCCAAACCTTAATAATCCTTTACAACCAAAAGAGAAAAATAAAATAAAATTGTCCTTTTCAGCCAAGGGAAATGAGTTGAGTTTAACAACTTGGGTGTTGCAACTTCCAAAGTTATGTACTCTGATTCAAAGTTGCAAAATTCAACTTGTTAAATCCAAAGCATTTCACTAGGTTGGAAAGGACACCTTATTTTTCTATCAATGGCTTGTGATGCACCACAAATCTAGATCTAAACCTACATTTGAAGTTATGAAAATTTAAAATTTAAAATTCATGATAATAATAAGAAAGAAATTTCTAATTGTGAGATTTAGATGCTGAACATTTCAAATTTCCAACCTTGAAATTGGTACAGTAAAATTTGCAAATTATGTTAAAGTAAGGCTCCTTGAATTCTACAAGTGTTGAATTTTGGTTTTGAGAATTTGTAACTTCATTGGCTTTCACAGTCACATAATTTTTATTAAGTTTGCTAACATGGCATTCAGTTATTGGCTCTGATCAATCATCAGGAAAGTTCTGGCCTGTAGGCTGGATGTTCTTCTTGTCCTCATTAGACATGTAGTATAGTGGGTGAAAAGTTGGATAGCTTGCTTTAACCCATTGCCAGGCTCAAGGTAATAATACCTTGTCCATAGTTATTTGAACTAAAATCAGCGAAGCTTGTGGTATGACAAATTTTTGCAACTAAGAATATAATGTCCATGCTTGGAATACATTGGTGAAGGTTGTTAGGTCTCACTTTTGAAATGAAAAATTAAGTTTGGTTTATTGTTATAGCCTTATAGGACTTGATTCATGACCATGATAAATTAGTGCAAGGTTATAAATTGGTTGCCAATTATGAACTATTTATAACAAAGATAATTCCAAGTGTATATCACATCTAACTTATGTTATGTTGTTTGGTGTTGGATTGGTGGGTTGGGTGTTTAGCGCTTGCGATCGAAAGTGTGAAGGAGGCTTTTAATTTCACTTCTTGGCTTGGAGATCCATGTGGACACACTCCTTATGATTGCATTACATGCATCAATGACACAATTCCTAGGGTTGAGGCTTTGTAAGTGAAACAAATTATCCACCACCTGCTTTCCTAATGACATTGGTCCATGACTTGTCAGTTAATCTCTCTACACAAATTCTTTGTCACCTAGTTGTTATGACTAGTGTTGTGTGTTTTTTTAAATTTTTCAAGAACCATTGGGTTCTAGTTCTTTGAATAATTCAGAATCAGAAAATCCTCGGTCCAGGTTGGTTGAAATCTTTTCTGAATTAAAGAGCTGCTGGTTCCAGTTATTTCAAAAACTTTAAGGAACTGACAGTTTTCATGAGAGAATCAACAAAGGACCAATGATTTTCTGACCAGTTGTTTGATATCGTCATAATATTTTTGAGAACTGTGATTATAGACCAAAACCTTTTTTTCGAATATTTGGAGAACCAGTGGGTAGTGGATATATATTCGTGTGAATAATCAATGGACCTCATTTGGAATGTCACCCAACACTGGTTGTCACAGGGATGGGAGAATACATCGCAGTTGTGTTTGCACTCAATAATATGTAATATTTGCATCTTAGGTTGTGTTTTGGAGGGTGTCATATTTTTCAAAAGAGTTTAGAAGTTGGTTTGAAATTCCAATCTAGTTAACCATATTGATTAGACCTTCTAGTTATGATATATAAATGTGTTAAGTAAAGAAGACTTGAATACTAGGTCCAAATTCATTAATCAACCATTGAACCTTAATTAACAGTTGTTGAAAGCCCAGGACTACTTGATTGGTATGCTCTAAAAATGAACATAACTATTGAGTTCAAGTTTTCAATTAAATGTTTTCTCTTGTTCAATGTAAATCCATTTTATTTAGCCAACATCACTTGTTTGAGTACACATGAACCCATTCAACAACCCAAACATGCTAACATCATGGAACTTTAGAATAGGCAAAAAGGTTTAGGACTTCAATTGAGTATAATACAATTTGTGTGAAATTGTAGTTGTGATTCAAATCCTTCATCCATTATGTTAGGTTTAGAAAATGCATGTGATTTAATGGGTAATTTTGGAAGCATGTCACTCATTATAACTACAATTTGAGTTTTTTTAACATTGTTGATGTTGCTTGTTGGCAGGAAGCTTTCCAATTACAATTTGACAGGCACTATACCTGCAGCTGCCCTAAGTAATCTAACAGCACTTACTTGACTGTAAGCAATTTTTTGTGCCTTTCTGTGGTTTCTTCAATTAAAAAGAAAGGAAGAATTAATGTGTGCTAGCCAAGTTGTATGCATTTTCCACACCTGATGAATTATATTTGAAATTTGCAAAATTTGTTGATGTTTGAAACCATTTTTGACTTGCTGTTTTACAAAAACATTGCCCAAAAGAAAAGGGAAAATTTTGGTTTTTGAAAAAGTGTTGCCATTTTAAAACTTAGCCCCCCACCCCCCAAAAAAAATCTCTATTGCCACTGTGTTGTGGATTGGAGAAAACTTTGGACATTCTTTTAGAAACTATTTTCAATAAATGCTAAATCTAGCTTGGGATGCTCATTGAATCGTACTACTTCAAAAAATTTGAAAAAAATAAAATTGTTTGGCAATTGTCTAAGACATTTGTTGCCCAATTTGATGATTTTGTAGCATGTAACTGTGGTTGATGTTGGAGGTGTTGGGATACAATAATTCAAAAAGGAACTTTGGTATAAAATACAAAAAATTTAACAAATGTTGATTCATTTGATAAAATTAACCTAATTTTCATTTACGTATGGGCCCAACATTGTGAATGTTATGTAGCAGGTGGCTAGACTACAATTCATTGGAGGGACCCATACCAGACTTAAGTGATTTAAAAAATCTTCAATCAATGTACGGATTTCCAACTCCTTTTATTTTTCAATCTAGAAGTAAGTTAACATCTTTTAATTTGTTAGATATTCCAAATTGTGAAACAGAGGGATACTTTTATTTTCCCAATTATCAAACAAACCATTTCATGAACTTGCATAGGGGAAATTCAAGTCCCTTGAGAAAGTCCCATAGGGAACCCTAAAAATAAATGTTTCTTGTGTTGAATATTAGCGAGATATTTTCACATTGTCATCACAAATTGACCCAAACAATACATTGAACAAAGTTTTTCAATGGACATATTGTATGGATGTAAAGCTTGGTCACCATTAATTTATACAAACAAGACTTGTTTGTAATGAAGCCAGTGTCTGAAAATTGGCGATTGATCACCTTGGTTTTGTTCTAATTTGGCCATTTCATTAAAAGTGGAAAATTCATTTAGCTTATGCATTATTATTAAATTGGCCTTATCACATGTGCAAATGATTACAAAATAATAGAATTAGAGGTGAAATTCTTGTTTGGCTTGCATCATTACTGTCTTTGCAAAAATTGTAAGTAGATTTATAAACTTTTTTCTTATACAAAACTGGACCAGAGGTTTTATTTTAAAAATAAAATTATTTTGTGCTTTTCACACAAAGTCAAGCAGGTAACTAAGTCCCATGGGTGGCTGATGTTGATAAATCTTTTGCCTTTGACGCAATGATAGACTTTTGTCAAATAACAACTTGAGTGGAACAATACCTTCAGCTTTGTTGAGCTACAAAAGCTTGACCCTTGAGTAAGTCATATTCACTTACTATATACTCTTTGTGTGAACCTTACAAGATTGTAATTATATGTACTTACCAAGTAGATCTCACACAACACCACCCACTCACATGCTCAGCAAATGTTTCAAGTTTTGGATTATTGTTAATATGCCAAGACGTCAACAAAAGGTTTTACAAAATCAATGTAATGAATTTTCATGTTTTTGAATGTTTGGTTCACAGTTTGCAATGTGTAACAAGTTTTTGACCTAATTTGTTTGATTAGTACATTTTAATTTGTGCCCGTGTCTTTATGATAATATCGTAGGGATTTTGGAAACCCACTATTATGCAACGTCATTGGTGGATGCCCTTCACCACCAACACCAAGTCTTATAAGTAATAGTACAAATCACAACACCAACATGCCAGCCATTGTTGGAGGTGTGGTTGGGGGTCTGTTTGTGGTGGTTGCAATCAGTCTCGAACTAATTTATGTTTTTTGCTAGAAACATCCAACCAAATCAGGAGGAGGAGGACCAGGTTTGTGGGTTTATTCATCTTAGCTTTCTATGTTTCCAAATGAAATTTTTATTCTAAAGTGAAAATTTCTTCTCCATTTTCTTTAACAAAAACAAGTTAGTGTTGCCATATTAGTTCATTTGAAAATCCAAATTTGAAAAATAAAATAAAAATTGTGACCAATAGTGTTTAATATTCCACCACATTTACAAGACCTTAAAAACTAAATTAGATTCGTTGTTTGTGACATTGTAAATCAAACCATTGTGATGAAGTATGTTTCATGTGTAGTTGAAAACATCTTATTCAAATGACAATGAGTTTGCACATAACTAATTTGAGTGGAGTTTGAATTGGTTTCATCTAATCAATTACTTAATATGTATGTTGTTTATGTAGTATATGTTGTTTTCATACATGAATTGTAATTTACGAGGATTTAAGATTTGATTCTTAATTGTTTGTATAGTTTTGGGTAAAGGGCAAGAACATCCCGGTGGGGCAAATGTTGCACAAGAGTACTCTTTTGCAGAGGTGATTGCCATGACCAACAATTTCAAACGAACCCTTGGAGAAGGTAGTTTTGGAACAGTGTGTTATGGAAAACTGCCTGATGGACAAGAGGTGGCTGTCAAAAGGGTGTCTCCCAATTCACAACAAGGGGTGAAAGAATTTTACAATGAGGGAAATTATTATCTCAAACCAATTAGTAGTTTTTGTTCACAAACTATATTAATCTTGTTTCACCATGTTATTTCATAACTTAGTTATTTGTATGTTTATTTCATTATCACATAGTCTAATACTTATTGTGGATCTTAAATCTTGAACCCTAAAATCCAATTGATACGCTCAAAATTGGAACTTGATCAAATCAAAAAAAATTTGAAGAAATTTTCATTCATGATGACCGCGGCTTTCCTGGCGACAATTTTCCACAAGTGACCACAAGTGTGAAATTTCACCGCCAAAAAAAAGTGCTAGAATTGAGGCGAAGGATATCTTTGGAAAAAAAACCGAAGTTGCCATATTTCAAGGAGAAAAAAAGTTGAAATTCAGACCATAGCTTCTTGCATGTCATAGGATATAATAGGGTTCCAAATAATCTCTACTTTCCTCTATGACATCTATCCAAATTTGGCTAAACCTAGTGCAAGCAATTGCCAGTCCGCCTAACTCACAAAATTGGGAATAAGAAAACGCTTTTGGTCTTCACTATAATCCATTTTTTTCAATATTTTGTAGGTTGATCTTCTATCCGGAGTGCACCACAAGAACTTGGTGGCTTTAGTCGGATATTGCCAAGAAGGCAAGGAACAAATATTGATATATGAATATATGCCAGGTGGAACCGTGCATGGAAGTCTTTATGGTAAGACTACCAGGAAAACTCTAAATTGGTGGTTTAATGCTAATCATGCTTGTTCAAACGTAATTGATTGTATTATTGATTAATTGAATAAATTGATAAATAATAAATATGTACTATTTATTCAATTGCTTACTTTATGTCTATAACATGGACCACCCTTTTTCTATTGCACATTTTATTTATATGTTTTGGCCACCGATATTCAGTCCTAAACTTGACTTATGCTTCAGGTACTGCAAAGGCACGCAACAAGCCAATTAGTTGGAGGACTTGACTTGACATTGCTCTTAATGCTGCTGAAGGTTCGGAATTGTATTTTCTTACAACTTGCTTGCAATCAATATGTGGGGATGTTCTATGTTTTGATGTGTATAGCGTGACCCTAAAGTAAGGCTCCCCTAGAATGTGTTATGGTTGTAAGCTCACTATATGAGAGGGGCAAGGGAAGGCTCCCCATTGAAGGGGATATGGTTTAAGCTCCCTAGACCCAAGGGGTAGTAACCTCAAGAGTATAGGGCTTAGAACCATAATACCTGAATTGGGTCAACCTTAACCTACATGAAAACCCAGTGAAACAGGTAGAAAACAGGAGAAGTCGGTGGTTGTGGGGCCTTCAAAGCATAATAGCCCCCAAATAGAGGCCTTACCAAGAGCATAATGCCCCCCCCAATGGGTGATTCTCCCAATGAACTAAAATTACCCACCCACATTTGCCCTAAAGAATATGGTGAAATAAACATATTTTATCATCAGAAATGAGCAAAGATACATCAATTGTATCAACAATGAATTTTATGTTTCATTTGATTAGTGATAAAAATTGACCAACAACAAAGATGATTAACTCATAAGTTATTAATTTGTTGGATATATTTTTGAATCCAAATTTTGTTTTGTGCAGGATTGGAGTATTTACACACAGGCTGTGTGCCTTCCATCATCGCGATGTAAAGACTAGCAACATTCTGCTTTCTGCAAATATGACAGCTAAGGTTGCCGATTTTGGACTTTCCAAAGCAGTTGTAAATGAAAATGTTTCTCATGTTTCAACTGTGGTCAAGGGCACAACCGGCTATCTCGACCCTGAGTACGTGTTCTAACAAGATTATCATTCATTTCCCAAAGTCTACTTATAATTTTAAAACCATAACTTGTGAATGGA
>Ga0209611_10005882_pt1 | contig 20377 bp, 21 predicted proteins | sample S1TSphgellanicum_3_FD_187693 | JGI IMG/M metagenome (GOLD analysis project Ga0209611, IMG submission 187693) | Host-associated microbial communities from peat moss isolated from Minnesota, USA - S1T2_Fc - Sphagnum magellanicum MG (SPAdes) (version 2) | ecosystem: Host-associated > Plants > Peat...
CGAGTGATCACATCGACCGATCCTGTCGAGCGATCAGAGGGAGCGATCGGGTGATTGACGCGGCCGCTTGTCCGGGTTCGCACCCGTGCCGACGGGTCGCATCGTGTCAGTCAGGTCGGCGTGATCACGCACGCGAGGCGGCGGCTGGCCGACGTCTTGCACGTCCTCCGGCGCGTCTCGATCCGGTCGAGGTGAGTCGTGAGCGCATCGTGGGAACCGAACGCGGAACCGATAGTCGAGTCCGGGTACGAGAGTACCGTGCTCGTGCAGTGCATCAGCGTCCGGCCGTGGATCAAGCTCCCCGACTGGACCGAACCCGGCGGTTGCCACGACCTGACGCTCGGGCGTATCTATGAGCGTCTCGCCGTCGAGGCCGATGGGCGTCTCTTCCGCATCAACGACGACTCGAATGACGACTTTCTCTACCCGGCCGGACACTTCCGCCTGATTTGAGTTTCGTGCCCATCGTCACGCTCATCGGGCACGCGCTGCTGATGGCCGTCACGATGTTCTGGACGATCCTCTGGGCGCTGATCCTCGGCTTCACGATCTCGGCGGCCGTCCAGGCCGTCGTCTCGACGCAGACGATGGGCCACTGGCTGGGCGACGACCGCCCCCGGACCCTGGCGATCGCCTGCGGATTCGGCGCCGCGTCGTCCTCCTGTTCCTACGCCGCCGTCGCGATCACGCGATCACTGATCCGCAAGGGCGCGAACTTCACGGCGGCGATGGCGTTCGAGCTGGCGTCGACCAACCTCGTCGTCGAGCTGACAGTCATTATCGTGCTGCTCCTCGGGTGGCCGTTCGCCGCGGCGGAGTTCGTGGGCGCGCCGATCATGGTCGCGATCCTCGCCCTCCTCTTTCGACGCTGGCTCACGCGAGCGATGGTCGACGCCGCGCGCACGCAGGCGGACCGCGGGATCGCCGGGCGGATGGAAGGGCACGCCGCAATGGACATGGCGATCGTCGACGCGCGGCCGGTCGTCCGACGGCTGCTGTCGCCCGAGGGGCGGACGGCCGTCAGCCACTACTTCGTCATGGACTGGGTGTCGGTCTGGCTCGACATCGCCCTCGGACTCGTCATCGCCGGCACGCTCGCCGTCGTCGTGCCGACCGGCCTCTGGCACGCGTTCTTTCTCGCCGGCCACCCGGTGCTCGCCCGCCTCTGGGGTCCACTGATCGGGCCGCTGGTCGCGATCCTCTCCTTCGTCTGCTCGGTCGGCAACGTGCCACTGGCGGCCGTGCTCTGGAACAGCGGCATCAGCTTCGGCGGCGTGATCGCCTTCCTCTTTGCCGACCTGATCATCCTGCCGATCCTCGACATCTACCGCCGCTACTACGGCCGGCGCATGGCGTGGTTCCTCCTCGGGACGTTCTACGTCTCGATGGCGGGAGCCGCGTACCTCGTCGAGCTCCTCTTCGGCGGGCTCGGCCTGATCCCGACGACGCGATCCGCCCGTGTCGTCGATGAGGCGATCACCTGGAACTACACGACGTGGCTCAACCTCGCCTTCCTCGCCCTTGCGGTGCTGCTCGTCGTCCGATTTCTCCGCACCGGCGGGCCGGCGATGCTGCGGATGATGGATCGACCGGCCGCGGCGATGTCACACCCGCAGGGGGCGCACCTCGACCGTGACGCGCCCGTCCACCACCGATAGCACCGCGACACTCGGGCTGATATCGAAGCGCCTCGGCCCCGCGGCGCCCGGGTTGATCACGAGCTGCTCGTGGATCGTCGACACGAGCGGTCGGTGCGTGTGCCCGTACACGATCACCGGCTCCGTGTATCGCGCGATCAGCCGCTCGGGCGTCGGCGGGCCGACCTCGTGCCCATGGCTCACATGGATCGCGATCCCATCGACGATCTGCACCAGCGCCGGCACCAGATCGGGATCGCCCGGCGGATCGGTGTTGCCGAGGACGGCGCGGACGGGGGCGATCAGCGAGAGCTCGGCGAGGACGTCGGCGCCACCGACATCACCCGCATGGAGAATCAGTTCGACACCGGCGAGCGCCTCGTGCACATCCGGGCGCACCAGCCCGTGCGTGTCGGCGATCAGTCCGATCAGCCGCGCCACCGCGCGACCAGGGTCTGTGGCACGCCCAGGTGGTCGAGGATGCGCGCGACCATGAAATCGACGAGCGCATCGACGGTCGCGGGCTTGTGGTAGAACCCGGGCGCCGCCGGCATCACCACCGCGCCGGCCCGCGTCAGTCGCAGCATGTTCTCGAGGTGGATCATGCTGAGCGGCGTCTCCCGAGGCACGAGGAGGAGCGGCCGTCGCTCCTTGAGGGTCACATCGGCCGCCCGCTCCACGAGCGACCGCGACGTCCCGGCCGCCACCGCGGCGAGTGTCCCCATCGAGCAGGGGCAGATCACCATCCCCGACGTCCGAGCCGAGCCGGAGGCCGGGGCCGCGCCGCGATCCCGATCCTCGTAGACGGTCACGACCCGATCCCACGCGGGGCCGCCGACCGCCTCACGCAGTGCATCGATCGAGTGGATGCCGGTCTCGGTGTGCAGGAGCCGGAACCCGTGCGACGAGACGATCAGCCAGATCGGGCGGTCCGCCGCGACCAGCGCCTGCAGCAGGCGCACCGCGTACGGCGCCCCCGACGCGCCCGTGATCGCCATGACGAGCGGCTCCGGCACCCCGGTCTCATGCATGCGCGTTACCCACGAGACGCGGCCAGCCGCACCAGTCGCTCCGCCGCGATGAGGACGAAGAAGGCGATGCTGATCACGCCGTTGGTGCTGAAGAAGGCCGCATCGAGGCGCGAGAGATCGCCGACCTTCACCAGCGAGTGCTCATAGGCGAGCAGGATCGCGACCATGACGACGGCGGCGGCGTAGAGCCAGCCTCCGCCGACGCCGATCCCGACGGCGACGAGACCGATCACCGTCAGCACGTGCAGCACCCGCGCCGTCCGGAGCGCACCGGCTTCGCCGAGCGCGGCGGGGATCGAGTGCAGTCCCTGCTCGCGGTCGAACCCGACGTCCTGCATCGCGTAGAAGATGTCGAAACCGCCCGACCAGCACGCGACGGCGACGGCGAGGGCGATCAGCACCCACCATGGCTCGCTCCAGTGGCCGGCGACGGCGAGATAGCCGCCGACGGGCGCGATCGAGAGCCCGACGCCGAGGACGAGGTGCGACCAGGAGGTGAAGCGCTTGGTGTAGCTGTAGGCGAAGATCCAGGCGAGGGCGAGCGGCGAGAGGAGGCCGCAGAGCGGATTGAGGCGGCTCGCGGCGAGGACGAAGACGACGGAGGCGACGCCGACCGAGAGCCGCGCCTCGCCGAGCGAGAGCGCCCCCCGCGGCAGCTCGCGGCCCGCGGTGCGCGGGTTGCGCGCGTCGATCTCGCGATCGACGATCCGGTTGAACCCCATCGCCGCGAACCGCGCGCTCGTGAACGCGAGCACGATCCAGCAGACGGTCGCCACGCCAACCGGTCCGACGTAGCTCCCGAGCGTCATGCCGACGAGCGCGAACGGCAGGAGGAAGACGGTATGCGGCAGCCGCACGAAGTTGGCGTACGTGACCCAGCGCGATGGGCCGTGGAGCGTCTGTCCCTCGCGCACGACGGACACGGTCAGCCCCCGAGCCCGAGAGCGGGCCAGAGCGCGTCGACGCGGCCGCGGGTCGCGGCGTCCATCTCGATCCGCGCCGGCCACTGCCGCGTGAACCCTTCCTCGGGCCACTTGCGGGTCGCATCGAGCCCCATCTTCGAGCCGTAGGTGAACGCGCGGCTCGAGTGGTCGAGGACGTCGACGGGGCCCATCGTGAACCGGGCGTCCCGCTCCGGATCGATGTTGTTGAGGGCGACCCACCACGCCTCGCGCGTGTCGCGCACGTTGACCTCCTTGTCGACGACGACGACCACCTTGGCCAGCGACATCAGTCCCTGCCCCCAGAGCGCGTTCATCACCTTGTACGCCTGCCCCGGATACTGCTTGTCGATCGAGACGAAGACCAGGTTGTGGAAGATCCCCTCGGCCGGCATATGATAGTCCACGATCTCCGGAATCGTCAGCTTGAGGAGCGGCAGAAAGATCCGCTCCGTGGCGTGTCCGAGGTAGTAGTCCTCCATCGGGGGCCGGCCGACGATCGTCGTCGCATAAATCGGCGCGCGCCGCATCGTCACCGCGGTGATGTGCACCGCCGGGTAGTGGTCGGCCTCGGAATAGAAGCCCGTGTGGTCACCAAACGGGCCTTCGACGACGAGCGGTTCCCGCGGGTCGATGTACCCCTCGAGCACGATCTCGGCGTCGGCGGGCACATCGAGGTCGCAGGTGACCGCGCGGGCGAGCCGCACCGGCTCGCGGCGCAGGAACCCGGCGAAGAGGAACTCGTCGATCGTCGGCGGGAGCGGCGCCGAGGCGGCATAGATGGAGGCCGGATCCGCGCCGATCGCGATGCAGATCGGCATCGTCTCGCCACGTTCGGCCATCGTCCGCCAGTGGGCGGCCCCGACCTTGTGTCTCTGCCAGTGCATCGCGACGGTGCGGGCCCCAAGCTGCTGGACGCGATACATGCCGACGTTGCGAATGCCGCGCACCGGATCGCGCGAGATGACCATCGGGAGCGTGATGTACGGGCCCCCGTCGGCCGGCCAGCAGGTGATCACCGGGAGCCGCGTGAGGTCGACCTCGTCGCCGCGCCAGATCACCTCCTGGCAGGGCGGGCGTCCGCTCTGGACGCGCGGCGGGAACTTCGCGATCTCGAGGAGGCGCGGAAGGAGCGCGAGCTTGGCGAGGAGGCCGTCGGGGACCTGGAGCTGCAGCAGCTCGGTGATCCGCGCGCCGACGTCGTCGAGATCGGCGACGCCGAGGGAGAGCGCCATGCGCCGCATCGAGCCGAAGAGATTGATCGCCACGGGATAGGCCGACCGCGTGCCATCATCGAGCGTGACGTGCTCGAAGAGGAGCGCGTTGCCACCACCCGGGCGCTTCATGATGCGGTCGCTGATCTCGCAGAGCTCGAGGCGGGCGGCGACCGGTTGCGTAATGCGCGTCAGCTCGCCGACGCGGTCGATCGCCTCGATGAACTCGGCGACGGTATCGAGCGCCATCTATCGCTCCGCCACGTGCAGCGCGGCGATCCCGAGCGACAGGTAGCGCCAGCGCACGACGCCGAACCCCGCGGCGCGCAGCCGGTCGGCGAGCGTCGGCGCGTCCGGGAAGTGGGCGACGGAGCGTGGCAGGTAGTGGTACGCCGTCGGGTGGCCGCTCACGAGGCGACCGATGGCGGGGAGCACGTGGTGGAAATAGGCGTGATAGGCGAGGCGCACGGGAGTCGACGGCGGCGTGGTGAACTCGAGGATGACGAAGCGCGAGCCCGGTGCGAGGACGCGCCACGTCTCGCGGAGCGCGGCATCGAGATCGGCGACGTTGCGGATGCCGAAGGCGACGATCGCGCCCGAGAGTCGCCCGTCGGGGATCGGGAGGGAAAGCGCATCGGCCGTCACCGGCCGGACCGCGACGCGGCCCGTCTTCCCCTTTCGTATCCCGGCGAGGAGCATCGGCTCGGCGAAGTCGGCCGCCACGACCGACCCCGTGAACCCCGGCTGCCGGGCCAACTCCACCGCGATGTCGAGAGTTCCCGCGCAGAGGTCGAGATAGTCGCCGGCGGGCCGCCAGCCCCAGTCGAGCGCCGCGATCGCCTGGCGGCGCCAGGCGCGATCGATGTTGAAGCTGAGCAGATGGTTGAGCAGGTCGTAGCGCGGCGCGATCTCCGAGAAGATGCGACGGACGTATTGGCGCTTCTCGACACCCGCGGCGGCCGAATCGGCGATCGTCACTTCGCTCGGGAGGGACGCCATGTCGGTAAGGTAGCGATGCGGTACCTTATTTGGCCGTGGCCCCTCTGTTCGAACTCGCCAACCTCCCGGATGCGGATGTCGTCGCGCTCGCGCAGCAGGGCCGGGAGCCCGCGTACCGCGAGATCGTCCGGCGCTACGAGCGACCGGTCTTCTCGCTCGTCTTCCGCATGGTGCGCGATCGCGAGTCGGCCGAAGAACTGGCGCAGGACACGTTCCTCAAGGCGCTGAACCACATCGATCGCTATCGGCCGGAGTTCAAGCTCTCGAGCTGGCTGTTCAAGATCGCGAACAACGTCGCGATCGACCATCTGCGCAAGCGTCGGCTGGCGACGGTCAGCGTCTCCGGGTCGCCGAATGCCGCCACCGCGTCGGAGATCGAGGCGACGTCCTTCGAGCTCGCGTCGAGCGCGCCGACGGCCCTGGACGCCATGGAGTCGCGCGAGCTCGGGACGACGATCGAGCAGGCGATCGCCGGGCTCAGGCCGGAGTACCGCTCCTGCATTCTGATGCGGCACGTCGAGGGCCGGTCGTACGAGGAGATCGCCACGACGCTCGACCTGCCGCTCGGGACGGTCAAGACGTACATCCACCGGGCTCGGCACGAACTTCGCCGAGCCCTCGCCGGGGTCCGGGACGACGTCTGAAACCCCATGAGCCATCACCTCGTAGGCATCAACGACTCCCTATGACTCATCGCCACCTCCTCCCCGACGAAATCGACCAGCTGCTCGACGGCGAGGTCGGATTTGGCGTTGCCCCCCTCGAGGCGCACGTCAAGGACTGCCCGGAGTGTCAGGCGGCATTGGACGAGGCGCGGGTGGTGGTCGATGCGCTGGAGTCGCTCCCCCTGCTGGCGCCGTCCCCGGCGTTTGCCGACCGGGTCCTGAGCGAAGTCCACGTGTACGTGCCCTGGTACATCGCCGTCCGGGACTCGGCCGTGGCGGCCGTGCGCCCGCTGGCGCCCCGCTCCCAGCCGGTGCGGCTCCTGCTCGGGGCGTCCGCCCTGAGTGCCGCCTTCCTCGTCTCGGCGGCCGTGATCTGGCTCGTCGGCCACTTGGACGCCGCCGTCTTCTTCGCCAGTGTGCTTCGCACCCAGGTGAGCGGGGCGATCTCGACCGCGGCGAGCGCGATCGCCAGCGCGCTCTTCGGCGCCCCGGCCGCGTCCTACCTGGCCCACGGAAGCGCTGCGGTGCTGCTCGGGAGCGTCCTGCTCTACGGCATGGCCCTGATCGTCGCCGCAGTCCTGCTGAGGACCGTGGCGGTCGCACGGCGCAGGTCCCGGTCGTGAGGGATCGCGCCCGCGGGCGTCGCGCCGGGTCGCTGCTGGCGGGAGCGGTGTGCGCATTGCTCGGCGCCGCCCTCTGGGCGACGCCGGCGGTCGCCCGCGCGCAGCATCCGGACGTCGATTCCCTGATTTCGGCGATCACCGACAAGGTCGGCGCGATCGGCGGGCGGGTCGGCGACGCCGGGGGTACGGTCGGTGACGTGCTCTCGGACCCCAGGGTGAAGGACGTGATGGAGCGCGATCCTGCCGCCAAGAAGGCGGTCGGGGAGGCGGTCCGCCACTTCATGACGCGCGCGGCGCAGGACAGCGACACGCAGCTCGCCAACGATAAACGGACGTTTGTCGCCGCAGTTGCCTCCGCGACGCATGTCGATCTCGCGCACGGGATCGAGTCCTCGCGGAGCGGCCGGGATGTCAACGTCTCGGTGACGGTGCCGGACGCGCCGCAGGCCTCGGTGACTCCCCCCGCGCCTCCCGACGCGCCCGGCGCACCGGCGCATCTCCACGGGTTGAAGGCGACCCTGGAATCGGTCCCCGATTCAGCGCCGGCGTCCGGGACGGGTGTGGCGGCCTCCGACTCGGTCGGTCGCCTGCTGGCGCGCGCACGCCAGGATCCCGGTGCGACGACCCTTCCCGACCGTGCGGCGTTTACGAGCGGGGCGCGGATCGTCCCGGCGTCGGCGCATGAGACGGGTAGCGTCGGGACGATCGATGGGACGCTCACGGTCGACGGCACGGTGGATGGCGACGCGGTCGCCGTCGCCGGGGACGTCGTCCTCGATCCGGGGTCGCATGTGCATGGCAACGTCGAGGCGATCGGCGGTCAGGTGCGGCAGCAGCCCGGGAGCATCGTCGACGGCGAGATCCGGTCCACGACCGGGCGGATCGGCCCCGTGCGCGGTGCGGCCCTCGCCAGGCAGGCGCCGTCCGTCTGGCACCAGCTCAAGCTCGCGCTCTCCTGCCTCGCCCTCATGATCGTCGTGGGGATCGGCGTACTGACCTTTGCGAGCGAGCCGCTCGATACGGCGGCGCAGGCGGTCTCGGAGCGGTTCGGCCGCTCGCTCGGGTTTGGCGTCGTCGGCCTGCTCGCCGCGATCCCGGTCCTTGGCGTCGCCCTGATCGCGCTCTGTCTGACGATCATCGGCATTCTGTTCACCCCTGTCCTCGCCGTCGTGTATACCCTGGCGGTACTGGGGATCGCGCTCGTCGGGTTCTTCGCCGTCGCCGAGACGACGGGGCGCGCGATCTTCCGCAGCCGCCAGGCGCTCGACCCGTTGAGCGAGCGGGGCGCCAAGCTCCGGGCGCTCGTGACGGGCATCACGCTGTACGCGGGCCTCTGGGTGGTCGCGGCGCTGACGGAGCAGATCCCGGTGGTCGGACTCGTCGTCCGGGTGATCGCGTCGGCCGTCACGATCATGGTGGTAATCGTCGGGTGTGGCGCGGTGCTCGTCGCGCAGCAGGACAAGGGCGGGACGGTGATGGTCGGCGCGATGCGCATCGGCCGCCGCCGGCCGACGACCGCGCCGACTCCCGAGGCCGCGCCGCAGGACGCCCTCTGGCAGACGCCGACGCCCGTCGGTGGCGTCGCGGCCGCCCGTCGGGTGCCGCCCCCGCCGCCGACCCAGTCGATCCCATGACGCGTGACGTGACACTCGCCATGCGACGCGCGCGCGGATCCCGGACGTCGTCGCGCCGGCGCGCGATGACGCGCCTCGCGGGGGTGCTCGCGGGCGCCGCCGTGCTGACGGCGACGGCGCGGGCGCAGGAGATGCGCAGCCTCCACGTCTCGCGCGGCATGCCCACGGCGCTGGACACGAGCGCACTGCACGTCGATCTGACGTATGGTGTCGGCACGCTGACGCTGACGCGTGCGACGACCCCGGTGCTTTATGCGATGACGCTCGACTATCGCGGCGGGCGCGTGACGCCGGTCGCCGACTACCTGGCGGCGACGCACACGCTCGTCGTCGGGATCAGGAACGGGTCATTCGATCATCTGGATGCGGACTCGGGCGGCGACCTGACGCTGGCGCTGGCGCCGCGCATCCCGCTCGACCTGCACCTCAAGGTCGGCGCCGCCGAGACGAAGTTGCAGCTCGGGGGACTCGCGGTGCGCCGCATGACGTTGGAGACCGGGGCGACGGAGACGACGCTTCGGTTCGACAGCGTGAATTCGATCCACATGGACGAGCTCAGGCTTCGCGCCGGCGCCGCCGAGCTGACCGCCACCGGCCTCGCCAACGCGCGCGTCAGCCACGTCGACGTCGCCGGCGGCGCGGGCGTCACCGACCTCTCGTTCGACGGCCAGTGGACGAGCGATATCTACGTCAACGCCAAGGTGGTGCTGGGCCAGCTGATTCTGCGGGTCCCGCCTGGCGTGAACGTCGTCTCGACCGGCCGCGCGATCCTTGGCGCGATCGACGATGGCAACGGCGACCACCACACCGGGTCGATGCGCGCGGACTCGAGCGACGACGATGACAGCGACATGGCGGACAGTGCGAGCGACGATGACGACGACTCCGATTCGGCGGCCGTCGCGAGCAAGACGGCGGCGGCGGCACTGAAGAAAGCGCACGCCGCGATGAAGACGGCCGACTCGCTGAGCCGCGCTGCGGCGCGGCGGTCCGCGCGAGCGGCGGCGGGCGCCCCGGACTCCAACGGCCCGCAGTACACACTGCACGTGAGCGGCTCCGCCACGCTCGGCTCGATCGAGATCGTGCACTCGGTCAAGCCGTAGCGCGACCGCACCGCCGCGACCCGGCCGCGCCACGGCGCGCGCGCCGTCAGACCCGGCGTCGCTTCCAGCGGCCCCAGCGCCAGAGCACGACCATCCCGAGGCCGCGCATCGCCCCGGTGATCGCGATCACCGTCCAGAGTCCCGTCGTCCCCCAGCGCGGCGCCGCCCAGATCGCGAGCGGCACACGCGACGCGGTGCAGAGGGTCGACCAGAGCATCGGCGGCACGGTGTCGCCGGCCCCGCCCATTGCGCCCTCGAAGACCATCTCGGCGCCGACCGCGATCTGTGCGAGGGCGGCGATCCGGAGATAGTGCGCCGTCTCGGCGATCACGGCCGCGTCGCGCGTAAAGACGGCGGCGAGCTGGGCGGGCCAGATCATTTCGGCGAGCACTGCCAGCGTCGCAGGCGCCGTCGCATAGGCGAGCGTGATCCACCCCGCGCGTTCCGCGCGATCGACTCGGCCCGCGCCCAGGTTCTGCCCGACGATCGCCGCCGCGGCCGCGCCGAACCCGACGCCGACGACGTACATCCAGCTCTCGACGCGAAACCCGAGGCCGAGCGCCGCGAGCGCCGGCGTCCCGAACGCCGCCGCGGTGCGCGCGACGACGACGTAGATGGCGCTGAAGAGGACGCCCGTCGTCGTCGTCGGCAATCCGATCCGCGTGATCGTGCGCATCGCCGAGCGGAGATCGGCGAGCGGCCCGTCGAGGGCGATCATCCGCCGGCGGACGAGGAGGATCGTCCCGAAGAGACAGGCCGCGCCGCGGACGGAGACGGTGGCGATCGCCGCGCCGGCGATGCCGAGGGCGGGGATGCCGCCCAGCCCGATGATCAGGACGGGGTCGAGCACGAGCGTGATCGCGACCGACGTCGCGAGCAGGAGGAGCGGCGTGCGCGTGTCGCCCGCCGCGCGGAAGGCGGCGTCGACGACGAAGTAGCCGAAGATGACCGGCGCGGCGAGCAGGTAGGTGCCGAGATACCGCACGCCGAGGACGGTCACGTCGGGCGCGGCGCGCATCGAGGAGAAGAGCCACGGCAGGGCGGCCGTACCGATCGCCGCGACGGCGACGCCCAGGACGGCCGCGTAGACGAGTGCCGCGCCGACGGCGCGCGCCGCGTCGCGCGGCCGCCCCTCGCCATGTCGGCGTGCCGCGAGCGCGGTGAGGCCGACGCCGACGCCCTCGGCGACCGCGATGAAGAGCCAGACCCAGAAGAGCGAGCTCGTGACGGCGGCGAGCGCCGTCGCGCCGAGCCGGCGGCCGACCCAAAACGCGTCGACCGCCAGAAAGACGATCATGAGGAGGTTCGATGCGACGGCGGGCGCGCCGACGCGCCAGACGACGCGCGAGAGCGGATCGTCGATCAGCGATCGCCCGGCGGGCCCCGGGCCGGACGCGATGCCGACGACGGGCTCGACGATGACGGCGCCGATCGGGTCCGCGACGGGGCCGGTAATCGGATCGTGCACGGACGGGCGGTCTGGTGGCGCGCCCGCCTTGGGGTTCACACCGGCAGGAGCATCGGCGTCACGCGGCGACGAGCGCCGGGAGCGCCTCGGCGACTCGGCCCGCGAGGGCGGTGAGCGCGCGCGCCGCGGGCGACTCCGGCGTCGCGACGACAGCCGGCTGCCCCGAATCGCCGCCGGTCCCGACGCGTGGATCGAGCGGGATCTGGGCGAGCAGCTCGAGGCCGACCTCGCGCGCCAGCCGCTCGCCGCCGCCCGACCCGAAGATCGGCGAGGGCTTTCCGCAATGCGGGCACTCGAACCAGCTCATGTTCTCGACGATGCCGAGGACCGGGACCTTCACCGTCTCGAACATCTTGACGCCGCGCAGCGCATCACCGACAGAGACTTCCTGCGGGGTGGTGACGATCAGTGCGCCATGCACCTGCGTCGCCTGCACGAGCGAGAGCTGCGCGTCCCCGGTCCCCGGCGGCATGTCGACGACGAGATAGTCGAGGGTGCCCCACGCGACGTCCTGCAGGAACTGCGTGACGACCTTCATGACGATCGGCCCGCGCCAGATCGCCGGCTGATCGCGCGGAATGAGAAATCCGAGGCTGATCACCTTCACGCCATGCGCCTCGAGCGGAATGATCCGCTGGTCGACGACCGCCGGCTGCGCCTGGACGCCGAGCATGCGCGGGACGTTGGGCCCGTAGATGTCGGCATCCATCAGGCCGACGCGATAGCCGGCGCGCGCGAGCGCGACGGCCAGGTTCGTCGCCACGGTCGACTTGCCGACGCCGCCCTTTCCGCTCGAAACGGCGATGATCCGCCCGAGATGGGGATAGGCGACGGGCGTCGGCGCGGCGGATTTGGCCGGCGCCTTGGGGGCGGCGTCCATCACCGGGAGCGCGCGCCGCGGGGCAGGGTCCGGGGACGGCGCGCCTGTGGGCGCGGCGTGCGTGTGCGAATGCGTGTGCGTGTGCGTGTGCGCCTGCGGACGCGGTTGCGCGCGCGGCGGCGGTTCCGCGACGTCCTTCGGATCGACGCGGACGTCGGTGACGCCGTCCAGCGCGGCGACGGCCCGATAGACGTCACGGACGAGGGTCGCCTCATCCTCCGGCGCGAGCAGGAGCGTCAGCCGGACCTTCCCCTCCGTCGTCGTGGCGACGTCGCGCACCATGTCCGCCGAGACGACATCGGTGCCGATGCGGACGTTGATGACGCCGGCGAGGGCGGTGCGGATGCGGGCCTGCAGGGAGTCGGACATCGGTCAGCGGCGGGGGACGGGAGAGCGGACGACGAGCAGGATTACCACTACAGCGACGCGGCGCGCACGCCGCGGAGCCCGGGCACGCGCTGCATCAGGTGGGCCTCGATGCCGCGCAGGAGCGCGGCGGCCGTCATGTCGCAGTCCGGGCAGTCGCCGGCTACCCGCAGCAGCGCGACGCAGGTAATCGGATCGAACTCCACGAGTTCCAGTCCGGCGGGCTCGATGTGCAGCATGGGCCGAAGCCCGATGATCACCTCGCGGATCCGTGCTTCGACGATCTCCCGAGCCGGCGACCCACGGCGCACGCGCATTCGGGAAATCTACGGCGTCGCGACGCCGTTATCCACGTAGGCGTGAGCGGGGGCCGGCACAGGCGCGGGGCCGGCATCGAGAAATCTCCGCGCAGCCTCGACGACCCGCGTCCGCACGTCGTCGAGCGAGCCCGCGATCAGGGCGCCCGCCGCCTTCGCGTGCCCGCCGCCAGCAAAGGTGCGTGCGAAGACGTTGACGTCGACGTCGCCCGTGCTGCGAAACGAGACCTTGACCTTGCCGTGGCCGAGGTCGCGAAAGAAGAGCGCCATCCGGGTCCCGGCGATGGAGCGCGGGTGTTCGACGAGGCCGTCCAGGTCCTCCGACCGGAGCGCGTAGCGCTCCACGACGCCGGCCGGCACGGAGATCCACGCCAGTGCGTGCTCGGCATCGACGGTCAGCGTATCGAGCGCGTCGCGCAGGAGCTGGAGCCGGCCGAGGGTGACCGAGGCATAGACGCGGCGGTACATCTCCTCGGGGTCGATGCCGACGGCGAGCAGGGCGCCGGCAATCGTGTGGCAGCGGGGCGACGTGTTGCTGAAGCGGAAGCCGCCGGTGTCGGTCATCAGCGCGACATAGAGCGCGGTCGCGATCGCCGGTGTCAGCGGCCAGCCAAGCGTGCGCGCGACGTCGAAGACGAGCTCGCCCGTGGCGCAGGCGGCGATGTCGATCAGCGCCACCGGGCCGGGCGGCTCGTCGCCCGGGACGTGATGGTCGATCACGAGCTTGGGGACGGCGAGCGCGCGGACGGCATCGCTCAGCGTGCCGAGGCGCTTCACATCGCCGATGTCGAGCACGACGAGCGCATCGATCCCCTCGAGCGCGCGCTCGCCGTCGGCCGACCGGTCGACGATGTCATCGCCGAGGAGAAACGCGAATGCCGACGGCCACGGGGTCGGGTTCACGATGCGCACGGTGTGGCCGGCGCGGGTGAGGAGTCGCGCGAGCGCCGCCTCGGAGCCGCAGCCATCGCCGTCGGCGTTGATGTGCGTCGAGAGGGCGACGACGCGCGCGGGGCGCAGCACGTCGGCGATCCGTCGGGCCGCCGCGGCCCGATCGGGTGGGACGCTCAGCAGATCAGTGGCGGGTGGCATACCCGCGGAAAGGTAGTGCGACCGGCGCGCGGGGGTGCGACTACAGCGCCGCGCGCGCGTCGGATCCCGCGGTCTTCGAGTGGCTCTTCCCGTAGAGGAAGTAGATGACCCAGCCGATGATCATCCAGACGAAGAGGCGGACCCACGTCGCGGGTGGCAGGCTGAGCATCAGCCCGGCGCAACTCAGGATGCCAAGGATCGGCACGAGCGGCACCCACGGCGTGCGGAACGGACGCGCGAGGTCGGGACGGCGGTAGCGCAGCACGAGCGTTCCGCCGCAGACGATGCAGAACGCGAAGAGCGTCCCGATCGACACGAGTTCGCCGAGGATGTCGATCGGGAAGAACCCGGAGATGAGGGCCGCGATGCTTCCCGTGAGGATCGTCGTCACGTAGGGCGTGCGAAACCGCGGGTGCACCTTGCCGAAGACCGGCGGGAGGAGCCCGTCGCGGGCCATCGAGAAGAAGACCCGCGGCTGCCCCATCAGCATCACGAGGACGACGGAGGCGAGACCGGCGATCGCGGCGACGTTCGTCAGGGCACGGAGCCACGCGAGCTGCGGGGCGGCGGCGAGCGCCACCGTGACGGGGTGCGAGACGTTGAGGGTCGTGTAGTTGGCCAGTCCGGTCATCACGAGCGACATCAGCACGTACAGCACGGTACAGATGCCGAGCGACAGCAGCATGCCGATCGGCATGTCGCGCTGGGGGTTCTTGGCTTCCTGCGCGGCGGTGGAGACGGCATCGAAGCCGATGTAGGCGAAGAAGACGACGGCGGCGGCGCGGAAGATCCCGCTCGGACCGAAGTCGCCGAACCGGCCGGTGGTGTTGGCGGGGATGAACGGGTGCCAGTTGGCGGTGTTGACGTACATGAAGCCGAACCCGATCACGAGCAGGACGATCGCCACCTTCACGAAGACGATGATGTTGTTGAATCGCGCCGATTCCTTGATCCCCACGACGAGGAGCGCCGTCATCAGGAGGACGAGCACGATCGCCGGGACGTTGATCACGCCGCCGGGGACGAGCTGGATGCTCCGCGACACCTCATCCCAGCGGAGCGGCGCCTGGGTGAACGACGCCGGCAGGTTGACATGGAGCTCGCGCAGGAAGTCGGTGAAGTAGCCGGCCCAGCCGACGGCGACCGTCGACGCGCCAAAGAGGTATTCGAGGATCAGGTCCCAGCCGATCGTCCAGGCGACGAACTCGCCGAGCGTGGCGTAGGCGTAGGTGTACGCGCTGCCGGCGATCGGGATCATCGCCGCGAACTCGGCGTAACAGAGGCCGGCGAAGAGGCAGCCGAAGAACGCGGCGACGAAGGAGAAGACGACGGCCGGCCCCGCGTATGACGCGGCGGCCTTGCCGGTGAGCACGAAAATCCCGGCGCCGATGATCGCGCCGATGCCCAGCATCGTGAGGTTCGTCGCGGTGAGGACGCGCTTGAGGCTCCCCGCGTCCTCGCTCGACGCTTCCGCCTGCAGCACGGCGATGCTCTTCGTGGTACTGACGCCCATGCAGCACTCTCCGGTGGCTGACCCGCGGCGAAGGTCGCCGGGGATCAGACAGGTTGTCAATGGCGACCGCGGCGACCTGCCGCGGCGGCGGATGCGCGGTTACGCCGAGTAGTTCGGCGCTTCGCGGGTGATCGTCACGTCGTGGGGGTGGGACTCGCGGAGCCCGGCGGCGGTCGTGCGGACGAACTGCGCATCCGTGCGCAATTCATCGATCGTGGCGCAGCCGACGTAGCCCATCCCGCTCCGCAGGCCGCCGACCATCTGGAAGAGGACATCGGTCACCGGTCCCTTGTACGGGACGCGGCCCTCGATCCCCTCGGGGACGAGCTTCTTCGGGCTCATCTCCCCTTCCTGGAAATACCGATCGGCGCTGCCGTCCTGCATGGCGCCAAGGCTTCCCATGCCGCGGATCATCTTGAACCGCCGCCCCTCGAGCAGCAGCGATTCGCCCGGGCTCTCCTCGGTGCCGGCGAGCATCGAACCCATCATCACGCTCGACGCCCCGGCGGCCAGCGCCTTCACGATGTCCCCGGAGTACTTGATCCCGCCATCGGCGATCACCGGGACGTCGCCCGCGCCGGCGACGGCATCGAAGATCGCCGTGAGCTGCGGCACGCCGACGCCCGTGACGACCCGCGTCGTGCAGATCGACCCCGGACCGACGCCGACCTTGACGGCATCGACGCCGCGCTCGACGAGCGCCGCGGCGCCCTCGCGTGTGGCGACATTGCCGGCCACGAGCTGCGCATCGGGGAAGAGGTCGCGCACCGTCGCGGTCGCGCGGAGCACCGCGTCGCTGTGGCCGTGCGCCGTGTCGATCACCAGCACATCGACGCCGGCATCGACCAGCGCGCGGGCACGATCGAGGAAGTCCCCGCCGGCGCCGATCGCGGCGGCCGCGCGCAACCGGCCGTGCTGGTCCTTGTTCGCGTCGGGATACTGCCGGCGCTTGTGGATGTCCTTCACCGTGATCAGGCCGCGCAGTGTCCCCTGCCCATCGACGACGGGCAGCTTCTCGATCCGGTGGCGCCCCAGGATTCGCTCGGCATCATCGAGCGTCGTGCCGACGGGCGCCGTCACGAGATCCTCGGACGTCATGACGTCGCGGAGCGGCCGGTCGAGATTGCGCTCGAACTGCAGGTCGCGGTTCGTGATGATGCCGACGAGGCGGCCGTCGGCATCGACGATCGGCACGCCCGAGATCTTGAAGCGCATCATGAGGGAGACCGCCTCGCGCAGGCGGGCGTCCGGGGAGAGCGTGATCGGGTTCAGAATCATCCCGCTCTCGGACCGCTTGACCCGATCGACCTCGGCCGCTTGCCGGTCGATCGACATGTTCTTGTGCAGCACCCCGATCCCGCCTGCCCTGGCCATCGCGATCGCCATCTCGGACTCGGTGACCGTATCCATCGCCGCCGCGACGAGCGGGACATGGAGATCGATCGCGCGGGTGAAGCGCGACGCGGTCCGGACTTCGCGTGGGTGGACGATCGAGTGGCGCGGCGTCAGCAGGACGTCGTCGAATGTCAGTGCGACGTCGGCGCGAACGCGCGAGAGGCCGGCGGGCTGGTCGACCGGCGCGCGGTGCGCCTGCGTGCCCGATCCGTTGCGCGATGTGCTTGCCATGGCAGAAGCTACGGCCTCGCAAGCCCCCAGTCAAACCGCGCCGCGGGGTCCCGGGCGGGGCCCCGTCCGGTCAGCGGCCGACGAGTCGCAGCTTGCGGCGGAGCCTGAGCGGCAGGAAGAACGCGGCGACGGTGATCGCGCGCCGGACGTCGAGCTGCTCGAGCTCCTCGGGGTCGCCGCTCCAGTGTGCCATGACGACCGCCGGGTCGGCATGGCCGACCAGGTGCTGCAGTGCCAGCGCGATCACGAAGAGATCGTCGAGCTCTCCCAGGATCGGGATCGCATCCGGAATCAGATCGATCGGCGAGACGACGTAGGCGACCGCCGCGGCGACGAGTGCCTTGTCGAGCAGCGACACACGTCGGTCGGTCAGCAGGCCCGCGATCAGCCGGAGGTAGCTTGGCAACTGCCGGATCGTGCTCGCCACCGGCTTCGGTGCGGTCGTCCCTCGAGCCCGCGGTCGCCGAGGGCGCGGGCCGGCTGCCGTCCCCTCGTCAGTCCCTGCGCGTGCGGTCATTGGATCTCTCCCCGGTGGCGTCGACCAGATCTGTTGCAACTGACTTGCCAGCGGCCGCGACGCCGTTCAGGACGTTCATGGCGCGGTTCATGAGGTTCATCGTCTCGGTAATCGCCGTCGTCGACACTCGGCCCGCCCGCAGCCCGTCCTCGACCGTTTCGGCGAACCGCTGCAGCACGTTGGGGGCCGGCGTCTGCCGCTCGGCGTACCGGGACGACAGGAACTCGACGTAATCCAGCACCTGGTAGAGCCGTTCGTCGCCCAGCGTGTCGAGCTGCCGGTTGATGCGCTCTCGGAGCAGTGCGTTCATGACGGGTCCGGAAGGCCGCAGGGTTCGCTGGCCGGTCAGCTCGAGCGCTGCGCCCGGGCGTGACCCCGACGGCGGCCGAGCCGCTCACCGGTCGTCACGGTCCAGCGCGCGGGCTCGCCACGGCAGTCGACATGCAGGAACGGACCATGCGCCCGGGTCCCGCGATAGATGCCGGCGCCGCCGACGAGCTCCGGGTGTGCAGCCTCGACCCGATCGACTGCTTCGAGCAGGACCCGGGAGTCGCGGCTATCGACCCGCCCGTCGCCATTCAGGTCGGCCATCTGGCCGTTGCCGTTGTCGACGAAGATATCGGCCGCATCCCCGAACTGGTGCCGGCTGTCCCGCGCCCGACCGCCACGGCGGCCGACGCCCTGCGCGTTGTACTGCGGCGTCCGGAACCCCGACATGACGACCAGGCGATCGACGCGGTGGCCGTGGTCGCGCAGGTCGTCGATGATCAGTTCCAGCTTGTCGACCAGATCCTCGCGGAGGACCAGGTACTTGGGCCAGACATCCTCCTGATCGTGCGTCAGGAAGTCGCGGAGCCGGAAGTGCTCGGAGACCTGCGTATCCTCGTTGTCGGGCGTGACTTCGATGAACCCATCCGGGTTCTCGTAGCTCTCCGCGCGCGGCGCGCGCCGCTCGGCAGGCCAGAATCCGACGTGATAGTCCCCGACGCGCCCACCGGACTTGACGGTGAACGGCAGCATCGTGATGAAGGCGAACTGCGGACCGGCGGGAGTGTCGCTGACCGGATAGACCCCCGGGCGGCGTCCCGCGGTATCGCCAAGAAAGCGGCGAAGAATCGGCAGCTCCATCGTCCAGCGGACCGCCGACAGGAAATGCGCGCGAAGCTTGCCGCTCCGGCCCGTCAGCGTGGCGAGACCGACCTTGCGGTCGCTATCCGGCGCGGCCGCCACGGGTGCGAGACTGGCCGGGACGGTCAATGTGTCCGCTGGCGCAACGGTGGGTACGGTCGGCGCGGACGTGGTCGGCGCTGACGAGGGCAGCATGGCGGCCGAGACGGTCGGCACCGCCTGCGCCGCGAGGCGAAGGGGGAGCATCAGGACGACGAACGGAAAAAGACGTGCGTGTGCCCGAGGCGCCAACAGAATACCCCCGCTCTCATGAACCTTGGAAAAACCAGCGACCAACCTGCGAACGGACGGACCATCCCAGCCGTCCTTCGAACGAAGGACGACCGCAACCCATCAGTAGATATACACCGGAGTGCCAATGGGCACTATGCGATAGAGGGTTTCGATATCCTCGTTTCGCAAGCGGACGCAGCCGTGGCTCGCCGCACGTCCGATGCTGGCAGGCTCATCCGTACCGTGCAGGCCGTACCCGTCGCCAAGGTATAAACGGTTGACGCCGAGCGTGCCGGTGTACTTGCGCTGATTGGTGCCGAATGGCGGGATGATCACGTTGCCGTTGGCGACGATCTCCTTCCCTTCGCGTGCCTCGAACGGCTCGACATGGCCGTCGGGGAATTCGGTCACGACGTCGTTGCCGACGACAGTAATGTTGGCGCCCTTCGCCACCGGGATCGACTGCCCACGGGTGAGCTTGATGACACCCAGATGTTTCCGTCTCGCGAGCTCGAAGTAATGCCAGTCGGGCGGCACCCAGACCGGGTCGGTCTCCTTGCTCTCGACGACGAGGCGGCCCCGCGGGGTCTCGAACTTCCAGTGCAGCCCGCCCTCGCGATCGAGCTCCTTGCCGCTGCCGGTGGCGACGCGCGCCGTGAAGAGCGTCTGCGACCCCTGACGGTACCAGAGGCGATTGTCGTTGATGCTGACGACGATGTACGGCTTGTCGTCCGACGGGCCCGTCGCCGTCGTCGACACGCTGTCGGCGAGCGAATCGGCGGGGGTCTCGGCGCCGACGCTTCGGCGCACGTCGGTGAGCAGCTCGAGATTGTGGTTGAACGCCATCCGGGTGACGTCGCGCCGGTAGCGCTCGCCCGCGACATCGCGCACGAGGACGACGGTGACCGCGCCGGCGACGAGCATCGCCGCGAGCAGTCCCCAGATCACGATGCCGCCGTGGCGGAATGCTTCCAGCAGTCGACGCATCAATAAAGGTAGACGTTGATCCCGGGTTTGAGGTCCGGGGCGATCGCGCGCAGGTCGGCCCCGCGTGCGCGGACGCTGCCCGGCATCACGTAGCCGCTGTCGGCGAGGGGCCCGACGGCGGGATCGCCGTAGATCACCGTGCCGCCACTCAGCACGATCGCACCCTCGCCGAGAGCCCCGGCGCGCTGGCGGACGGAGTCGACGGGCAGCCCGCGGTCGGTGTAGACCCACCGCGGGATGGTCCAGACGCTGTCGGTCGTGAGAATCCGCTCGATCGTGCGCGAGCCGCGCGGCGCGGCCATGCGCACCGTGTCCGGCGCCACGCCGACCCGCCGCTCGGCGCTGACGCGCACCGGCATTTCG
>Ga0209611_10005889_pt1 | contig 20362 bp, 9 predicted proteins | sample S1TSphgellanicum_3_FD_187693 | JGI IMG/M metagenome (GOLD analysis project Ga0209611, IMG submission 187693) | Host-associated microbial communities from peat moss isolated from Minnesota, USA - S1T2_Fc - Sphagnum magellanicum MG (SPAdes) (version 2) | ecosystem: Host-associated > Plants > Peat...
TTGTGAGTGTGTGTTTGTGTGCTTGAAGTGATAGATTGAGAGAATAAGTGTTCTTCTTCAAAGGTTGTTAAGCAAATTGTTTCATCCGTAGACTAGTTTGAATATGATGTCCAAGCAAACATTTTCTTGTGTATACTTGGTTGTTGTAGTGCACTTGTTGATGATGATCATGAAACATGTGACATGCGTCCCGACGGTTGTAACCCTGAGAAATGAAATTCCAAATGAAATACTCCATGTGCATTGTCACTCTAAAGATGATGATCTAGGATGGCAATCTGTTGCTTTTGGTTCTAGTTATGTCATATCTTTTGAACCAAATATTCAAGGGACAACAATTTTCGCATGTGATTTTAGTGCTGGTACCACATACCATATAACAAGTATCATAGTCTTCCGAGGCTTTATGTATGGTCCCAGTATGCCATGCTCCACAAAATGTACTTGGACCATCTCCCCATCTGGCTTCTATGACAATGGCGTATTTTCTCAATCATGGGCCCCTTGATTTGAGAACACCAAGGTCGATTTATTATTTCCCTTAGCCTTTTGCTTCAAACTGTAAGGAATTGCAATTTTTCTCATTTTGTATTACAAGGTTTAGGGTTTAGGGTTTAAGGTTTAAGGGTTCCGCAGCAATTCTGTAAAATTTCCAACACTCTAGCTTTAACATCTTATACATGTAAGATTACTCTTTTTTGCAAATGGGTGGGATCTCTTTTGTTTTCAGGCCATTTGTTGGTAATGTTAATGTGCATTTAAATTCAACACTCATGTTAATAGCTTCTTTTGGAAAAACATGAACTTGTTAAATATGGTTTTTTTTTTTTTCCTTTTTTTGTTTTATTCCTTTTGGTATTCATGAGAAAAAGAAACCTCATATTTGTTTTGTGTGCTACCATGCAGGGATGGATGATCTTGGACTCACCGCTAACAATTCTGGACCACGGTGTTTCTCTATTTGTTATGAGTTAAGTTCCCCCCATATATCAATCTTTGCTGAAATAAAAGACCTGATGAAATAATGTTTTAAAGCTTTATATAGTGGGCATTATATTACTCCTTTGTTCATTTTAATCAGGATTTATCAATTATAAGACCTTTTTATAATGTATATATAAAGTCCACATATTGGGGGAAAAAACTCATCACATATAATTTTTGGAGCACACATGTTTAGACTATAGACCCATCATTTTAGACCCATTGTTTGAAGCAATGAGTTAAATGATGTTCTCTTGAAATCATTTACAATTTTGTGTTCATTCCTTGTCCAAGTATGAGTGCAATACGTTGTTGTTGTTGCGGGGGAGTTCACAAAGATTACTTTGAAAACATTAATTCATCATCAACAATATTAACACAATTTTCCCAATTGGAAAGTTTCAATTAGTGACTACTTTCATTAGTCTACATGAAACCAATGCTTTCTTTTTGTCTTTGAACAAACATATGCGTTGTTGATTGTGCAAATCTTCTTCAATTTCTTCAATACACATCCACAATGGCAAGCAAGCATCTTCCTTCACTGACCTTATATGAGTTTTTTTTTTTTACAAAACACGCAAAGTGTCAACAACCATCATCACCCGCATCTTCCAAAAGTCAGTCCATTTCAAGTAACAGGAAGATCTCGGGAGGCAAACCCACCTTTGAGTGTGCACATGCACTGAAGTGTCAACACGGCTACTCAAAACCTCTGACCTGAAAGCAAGAAGAAAAACACCAGTGTTGGTCTGGTAGTGACCAGTGTTGTGCACATTTTGAATTTTGTAAAGAACCTTATGTAACCAACTGATGTTCGCACATTATTAGTCCAGCAACAACCAAACCCACACATGATAGGATAAAGCTGAGTTGTAACACCATAACATTCACACAAAACACAATGTCTTCTTCACCCACCATCATCATGAGTAAGCCACTGGCAAGCTGCCATTGCTCCTCACTGACTGACTGCATCAAATAGGTGGGAGACCACTAATAGCAAACCACCTGGACCAATCATTCTTAAGCAGGGTTTCAATCAATACATAATGACAGGGTCCACTTAGACATATACCATACATATGAATGAAATTGCAGAAAAAGCTCAAGAACAACAATTTCAAGGAACATACAATAATGGGTGGCACTCATAAGAACATCCCCCAACAGTGCTCAGTAGATATGACCCTGCCCATTAAAAAAAATTGGATCAACAGAAGTCAAAACATGCTGGCTTGGGTCAACAACAATTGTGATTTTGGCTCAGCATTTCTGTACAGTTTACCAAGGCTGGTAACAAAAGGCACAACCTTGCTGCCGTTCCAGCTTTGAGAGAAGAGCGTAATAAATATGATCTGACTGGTGCTCTCTGTTTCTGATTGACAAATCATATAATAATGATTGGTCCAGGTGGTTCGTTATTAGTAGTCTCTTACCTATTTGCAGTCTCACTTTTAGTTTTATGGGTGGGGTTGTCCAGAGGTAAAAAAAAAAACTAAACTTGGATGTGAGAAATATTTGTGCAGGGTCACATACTGACTAAGCGAGCACAGTTGGGGATACTCTAACCTTAAGAGGAGAGTAAGTTGGTCACAAAGTCTGAGAGACCCACTCACTTCATCAGCTACTAGCTTCCCTTGATCTGGTGTGTCAATAAGTATATTCAGTAGTAGTACTGGGGGGCTGAATAATTAATTAATTTAATTAATTTTGAAGATTCCATTTCAAAACAACTGGAATATTCCAAATAGGATTCTTCATGTTTTCCTTCAAGAAATTTTCATTTTTTTCTTTGAGAAAAAAAAAAATAAATTCTGAAATTTTTTCAGCATTTCTAAAAATAATGTAATTTTTGTGGAAGCCAGCAAGGTACTAGGGTAATGCCACTGTGCCCTAGTAGCAGAATCTTGGCAAAACTGATCATCCTAGCATTCTCATGAGCTTGTGTTGTGTTTCCAAAGAACAAAGGGAAGAAGACTCACACTACATGATGATCAATTTTGGCTAGCCACTCAAGAGACCCAAAACAAAGCTACAAAAAACCAAAAGATCAAACATGAGCTTTTTTCACTTGTAACAAGAACACCACTTTTAAGTAAGTACCTTTGGACTACTTTTCCTTTGAAGCAAAGCAACCATGAGCTTTCAACCCTAACCCTTGCTTCTTGATGTTGTTGTTGTTCTTGTTGCACTCTTTGTCTTGTCTAGGTTTTGTTTTCTGTAGTTGTTCGTCTTTGATCGGTAGCTTGTGGGTTGTTGTTGTTGTTGTTGTTGTGATGATGATGATGATGATAATTGTCATGATGATGATGTTGATGATACCTCCAGAAGAGATTTCTTCTTTCGGTTGTGTCCGTCCAGCTGCTGAGAGATTAGTGCGATGATTTGGATGGCTGCAGCAGGCAGGAAGGAGGACTTGCTTGGTATGTGTTTTTGTCTTGAAGAATGAATAAATGATACGTCTTCTTGTTTCCTCATATGTCATTTCTCATGATTGTTGTTGCTTCTTTGACAGTAGTGATGATGATGATGATGATGAGGTCTTGTGATCACAGTTTTGGAACTGGATTTCTGCCATAATCAGGGTTGAAAGCTCCCATCTTTCTTCCAGCCTTCAATTCACTGAAGAGTTGATGATCTTCAAAGAGTTTGGGAAAAGAATCCATCATCATCATCATCATCTCCTTATCATCTCCTTATCATCTCTTGATCCTTTTGAGCTGTAGTGAACGCTGTGATAAGTACCTCAGAGGTGGAAATAAATACATTGGGTTGTTTCTCGTTGCTCACCTGAGCTGATCCATCATCATCCCTGAGAGATCTTGGAAGAAATTAGGTCATGAAGCAAGCTCGCTCTGTTGTAACTCTGCAGGAAACAGAAGATTTTGATGGAGTTCCTTGAAGGGCTTCTGTCATGGTGTGTGCCCTTGTTTTGCTTCTCAAGCACAAGCATGCACTTCCATCATCTAGGAATGGTGGTGCAATTTGGGATCTTGTTTGAGTGCACAAGGAGTGAGGAATTGAGGAGCTGATGGACAACAACCTTGCAGCCTGAGTGCTGGAAAGATCAGCTTCTTAAACAACAGCAACGATATCAGAGTTGCTAGGTAAAAGCTTCTCATCATCCCTTTTTCTGTATTGCTTTCAGTTCAGATTCTGTGGCCTTTAGAGGTTCCCCCCTGCCCCCCTCCTGGAAATCAGTAGGACAGGGTTTCAGAAGTACAAATGTTTCCATCATCATTCTGACCTGGTGGTACGGGACAGCAAACATTTGGAGCCTTCTCCTGTCTGTCCATATGTTTGTAATTTTGTTGGTCTTCCTTGATCACAAGATTTCTAACCACATTCTGGAGTTGTTGGAAAGTTGATGTGCTGCTTAAGAACTTTGTGGGGTTTCTAGAATCCCCTGCATATGCAGTAGTCTTTTTCTGCACAGGAGCTTCCATAATCTGAAATCACAAATTGAACTTGTATGGGGGCAGAGTTCAAACTGTGGTATTTCTCTTGTTCTTATCATTGAGTTGACAAATATCAACCTCTCTGAACAAAGTTGCTGCTTCATTCCATATTCTCATGTCATGAACTGCATTCAAGTGAGACAATTCATATATCAAATTCCTTGGTGGATGAGATGTAGTGGGTCATGCAGAGATGGGTCTCTTTTGTTTTTGCCAATGTAGCACTATTTGCATAACCAGATTGGCTGTGATCGCAACTTGCATAGACAGTGGTAGGCATATCCATGAACTACTACTTTCAAGTGGTGCAATCCCCACTTCAATCTCCAGGCCATTGAAAATCTGACAAACCCTTGGTTGCTCCTCAACAATGCTACTGTATTGGATTTGCTCCACCTATTTTAGACTTCTCTTGGGCTTTCTGGGTCTTTTGACAATCTGGGGTTTTAACCTAGAGTAGTAGCTCCAGAGTGGATGGATTGGAGGTCAATGTTCATGTCTGTGATGACCAATTGTCAGCTGTCAGAAAGAGCTAGGTGATAAATTTCAGGTTTATTAATAATTGTGCAAGTACCAACCTTTAACTGCAGCTTTGTGTATAGTTCATTCCTCAATAATGCAACTCCTTAGTGCCATTAAACCCCACCCTTAGGAAATAAAACACTCAAAGTAGTAAAGTAGTACTATGTCACATGAAACCTGTCCACACTACCTGATGGACTCATAATCAATTTGTTGAGGTCTCAAATTCCATGGTTTTATGTTAGGTAGTTATCTGGGTGCAATGATTTGTATACTGCTTTGCTCCCCTGATTTCCCGTGATTATGTTTTGATCTTTTTTGTGGGAGTCACCCAGCCTCTTGGTGCTTCAGTAATGGCTTGGGCCAGGTCTGCACAATCAACAAGTGGCAGTTGTCTTGTTGAGGTCAAGTGGAACCAAATTCTGTTGGCAGTGTGACTGTCTTACGTTTAACATGAGGTGGTTTGAGTTATTTTTGGACTTGGGAGAGTAGATTGTGATGCAATCACTTCACAGTGAAGATCCCTTGTGACAGAGAATGAGGTGGTTCTTTCTGCTGCAGGAAATAAAAAGACTGGTCAGCCAGAGGGAGAAACATTCAGCCAAGCTGGCGAAGATCAGGAGTTGCGATGGGGACTTGGGGTCAAGTTTCCAATATGCTCAGATGCAGGAGTCACTGCTTAATCCTGCATCGTCTCCTCGACACCATCTAGAAGATGAGCCAATATTCAAGGAACCACCAGCTGCCACAGTTATTGAGGTCTCAAGGGCAGAAGGCAATGACCTCAGTCGGGCCTTCCAACTGGTCTACAGCATCCAGTTGGAGTACCAGGGTTTCAAATGGCGTCTTGAGCGGAAAGCAGCACAGGTCTTTTTCCTTCATCTAGCACTGAAACGGCGGGCTCTTCTCCAAGATCTTCAAGAAAAGCAAGAGCAAGTGAAAGAGTGGGTTCAAAGCCTGGGGCTTGGAGAGCATTCTCCATCAGGTGTGAATTTGCATTCACATGATGACTATGATCAAGAGGACAACCCCCCAGCCCCACGGAAGGACATTCCATCAAGTGCTGCTTTACCTGTAATGCGACCAGCTTTAGGACGTCTACCAACCATTTCACACCGAGCTCAATCGGCTATGCAACATTACTTGAAGCATTTTCTTGACAATCTAGATATTGTCAACACGAGAGAGGTTTGTAGGTTTCTGGAAGTGTCCAAGCTTTCTTTTGCACCAGAATATGGGCCAAAGCTCCGAGAAGGCTATGTGATGGTCCAGCACCTCCCAAAATTCTCAACAGAAGACAGTTCAGGGGGTTGCTCAAATTGCTTCAGAATGTGCCATTGTTGTAGCCCTAACTGGCAACAAGTGTGGGCAGTGTTGAAACCTGGATTCCTGGCGCTTCTTGTTGATCCAACAAATCCTAAGCCATTGGATATCATTGTGTTTGATGTATTAGTCCCTTCAGATCGAGGTGCCACAGATGGCTTGATTGCTCTTGCCAGGATGGGAAAGGAGCGGAATCCTCTACGGTTCAGCTTTCTAGTGACATGTGGAAACAGGGTGGTAAAATTCCGGACCCAACAGGCCAGGAGTGCCCGTGATTGGGTGGCTGGAATCAATGATGCTGGATTGCGGCCTCCAGAGGGATGGTGTCATCCGCACCGCTTTGGGTCATTTGCACCTCCAAGAGGGTTGAGTTCTGATGGCACAGCTGCACAATGGTTCATTGATGGAAAAGCTGCATTTGAAGCCATTGCTTTGGCAATTGATGATGCCAAATCAGAAATTTTTCTGGCTGGATGGTGGGTGTGCCCAGACCTCTACTTGCGACGACCATTTAGTGCTCATGAAAGTTCCCGGTTGGACACCCTACTTGAGGCAAAAGCAAAAATGGGTGTGCAAATCTATGTTCTGTTATACAAGGAGGTTGCACTGGCATTGAAAATCAACAGCAACTACACAAAGCAAAGGTTGTTGAGTATCCATGAGAACATTAAAGTGCTGCGCTATCCTGACCATTTTTCATCAGGGGTGTACCTTTGGTCACATCATGAGAAGCTTATCATAGTGGATCATCAAGTGTGTTTCATTGGGGGCCTTGATTTGTGTTTTGGGCGTTATGACTCGCCAGAGCATAGGGTTTCTGACTACCCAGTGTCACTTTGGCCTGGGAAAGACTACTATAACCCAAGGGAGTCAGAGCCAAATTCATGGGAGGAGAGTATGAAGGATCAGCTTGACCGTGAAAAGTATCCAAGGATGCCATGGCATGATGTCCATTGTGCACTTTGGGGGCCACCTTGCAGAGATGTTGCTAGGCATTTTGTACAACGATGGAATTATGCAAAGCGGAGTAAGGCACCAAATGAGCAAGCAATCCCATTGCTTTTGCCCCAACATCATATGGTTATTCCACACTACTTGACAGGGCGGGAAGCAACTGAAGCTCGCATTGAGGCAGAACATGCCCTTCAAAGGCAAGTATCTGAGAAAGAGCAACTTGTTTCTGCCAGGTCATCCTATGAGGACATCCCATTGTTACTCCCAAAAGAGGAGGAACAAGACCCTGAGATGAGGGAGAATACACTCAATTTTAAGAGTAGCTCGAGGGAGTTCATTGGAATCATGCCACTGAATGGCAGGATGCTGCGGTATCCTAGTTCCAGTGAGGAAGAGAGGCTTTTGTCATCTGAGGTTCAAATGCACACTTTTGTGGAGGATCCTGAGGTAGGGAGAAATTCTGGAAGGACTGTGACAGATTCTGGGAGGCTGAAAGACCAGGTTAGTAGTATAGGGAATATGAACCACACCACTGATCAGGAATGGTGGGAGGTGGAGCAGAGGGAGCTCGGAGAGATGGATTTCAATCTTATTGGCGAGGCTGGACCACGATCGAGATGCAAATGCCAAGTGATTCGCAGTGTTGGGCAGTGGTCGGCAGGAACCAGCCAACTGGAGGAGCATAGCATTCATACTGCTTATTGTTCTCTCATTGAGAAAGCTGAGTTTTTTGTGTACATTGAGAATCAGTTTTTCATATCTGGCTTGGATAGTGATGACATTATCCACAACAGGGTCCTGCAGGCATTGTATACCCGGATAATGAGGGCACATGAAGACCGTCGGTGTTTCCGTGTCATTGTGGTTATGCCTTTGTTGCCTGGTTTCCAAGGTGGGGTGGATGATAGCGGAGCGGCATCTGTAAGAGCCATAATGCATTGGCAGTACCGTACTATTTGTCGTGGGAGGCAGTCTTTGCTCCAGAGGCTTCTTGACAGATTGGGACCGGATTTGGAAAATTACATCTCCTTTTATGGGCTCCGGAACCATGGAAAGCTTTATGAAGATGGCCCTTTGTCTACAAGTCAGATTTATGTACATAGCAAGATTATGATAGTTGATGACCGCACAGTCTTGATTGGCTCGGCAAACATCAATGACAGGAGCTTATTGGGTTCTCGGGACTCAGAATTGGGGGTTGTGATAGAAGACACTGACTACATCCAGTCAACAATGAATGGAAACATATGGAATGCAGGTTGCTTTGCTCATTCACTGCGGATGTCACTTTGGGCAGAGCATCTGGGCATTCGACAAGCAGAGATTGATCTTGTGAAGGACCCAGTGAGCAATGCCACTTACAGAGGTGTCTGGATGTCAAGAGCAGAAAGCAACACGAGATTATATGGTTCTGTTTTTGGCTCCATTCCATCTGATTCTATTCACTCCCGGGTTGCGCTCCGGCTAGCAGTAGCTCAGCAAAAGGAGAAGGTAGGCCACACAACCATTGACCTTGGCATTGCTCCTAAGGATCCTGATCAAGGAGTCCTTTTAAACAAAGGGGAAGGCCTATCAATGAGCCAAGAATCGTGTATAGATGCAATTTGTGGTCACCTTGTGTTTTTCCCACTCGAATTCATGGCAGATGAGGATTTGAGGCCAGTGTTCAAGGAAAGTGAATACTACGCATCAGCTCAAATCTTTCATTAATCTATGTGACAGCTTGTCTGTCAAACCCTAGGACTCTTAACAATCTGACCCGGATGTTAGCCACAATATTTACAAATGATCTTGGAAGCCATTATTTATTAGGGACTTCTTGCCCACTCTTGTAGTAAGGTTGTTTTATGAGTAATAGTTCATTATGGTCTACAAAATTGCAACATTGTCATAACTGTAGTGTATAGAGAGGAGTGCTTAATTGCATAGTGTCTTCAAGGAGTTGGGAATCTGTAATGTATGTCTCTGATTCCTGAGTCCTTGAGACTCTCAGTAGGGCACCAATTTGGTGCACTTGTCAACCCAGCAAACTAGATCCTTCTCTTGTGCAAACTAGTACCATCTTAGTTTTTCCATCACAAGTCCTAAGTAGCAAATGGCTGGCCGAGGAAATGGCCACCAGAATTCAACTTTACAGGGAAAAATCAATAGGACACAAAATCAGTACCATATAGTATATAAGACTTATCAACAGTTTCAGATATGCAATGAGAGAGAGATCAGCAGGGTTTGGCCGATTCTGGCTCCTAGCTCACTCGTCTTGGCCACAGGCTTTCCAGGAGCTAGAATTGGCCAACCCCTGGCAGCTCCCTGGGATAATAGAATCAGCAAGGGCTTGCTGATTAGGTCTATGGAATTGGCACCCATGTGGAACAGCCAATTGAGCATGAGAATTAGTTGATTAGAAGGTAGGATAAGACCTAAAAGCTCTTGATGTGCTGCTCATGTGCATTTGAAAGGGTAGTTGACCCTAAGAAGCTTACGCTGAGGTGCTGAATCTCTCCCGTGATAATCAAGTGTTATGGAAAACTAGGTAGGACAATCTTTTTTCACTTATTTTTATAATATTAGATTGTAAGTAAAAAAGATGGAGTTATGGAGTCATGTACCCAAAGTGAAGGTGGAGATTGCATGCTCAAAAGTCTTGGCGAAAATGCAATAGTTGCAAATTCATTTTCACAAATAATCATATAATTTACTAAGATTTATCATGTAAATGTTGTACTAAAGTTTTCTCCAAGATTGGACCGGTTCCAAACACAACATTTGCATTTACACTTTGAAGATGTAATGTTATTACATAATATAAAGATGTTAGATAGTCTTTTTATTAGTAATGACCTAATACACACAACCCTACCATTGTGGCTAATGATAAACATCCCCAGAGCATTTTGTAGGATTTGCATTTTTCCAAGACAAGTATTTGCAAACTCTTATTGAGAATAAGTGTAGAACAAATATGGACATCTATAGACTTTATGCATAACTTACATCCACAAGGTTTGTAGCTGTATCTTTATCTTTTTACAAGGGACCTGCTTAAACCATATAGAAATATAAAAACTAAGCACCAGGGTGAAAATTCACATTCATAATAATACAGTGATCTGCAAAGTCTCTTGTCTTCACCCTGTTTTTGGGCCTGCTTTCAGCCCCCCTCTTTCAGTGGGTATAAAAAAAATAATGAAAATTTATTAATCTCAATATGGAATGCTGAAACTCAGCATTTAATGCACAAGGTTTGAGAGTAATTTTTGTAATTGTACAGGTAGGAGCATTGAAAATATATGTAGTAGCAGTAGGGGCGCTCAGGGAAAAAGGAAAGATAGGGTGAAACTCAGTTTATCATAAAAAATGGTGGAAAACTAGTTTGGGTCCCAGTTATTTCACTTTGTTAAAATTTTCATTTTCAGTTACACGTTTGATGCCCTATTATGCTGAAACTGACCATTCTCGCCCCCTAATCGTGGGACTTTATGGATAACTCTAGTACCAATAGACTTTTGGAATTTCCAAAGCAAGCTATGAAACAAACATGCTCTCTAGTGTAGATTTGACTAATTTGTCTAATGTTTTGCAAAAAGATTGCCAAATTTTTGCTATCACAATGGCTTGTAAATGGTAATCTGGATGAAGTTCAAGCTTTGAATAATGTGGAACTGAGTTTGAACTTGTAAATATGCGAATGATGTAAGGCTTCCCAGACACTAGAGAAATGTGATTGTCTTTGATCAGTTCGTCACAATGATTAGTCCATGTGATGACTTTTAGTTGATCCTCACTCTACAAGGTCCAAGATTTCATGTTTATGAGGGTCCAGGGAGAGTGGGGAAATAGCTTGCACACTATTCGGAATGTGGTAGATCACCAGCCCAAGCTCACATGTGAGGAGGTGTGGGTGGATCTGCTCTTGGAACCCACACACACCCCACCATCAACACGACAATATAGTGGGTTGAAAACCATGATGTGATGGGAAGAGGATTTTACTCCTTTTGATCGCTTTGATAAAGCATCTTTATTGGATTCTAATGCTTGATATAATCAATTCAAGAAAAAATATTAAATAAAAACCGAATGATTGTAGTTATGATTAATTAGAAGACATGCAACATTATTGGATGAATATATATATATATATATATAATGCATTAAAGCTCGGAATGGGTGTAGTCTTGCCCACTCATTCCAATGTAAATAAAGGCCAAAACTTGACCTCCAAATTGAGAACTAGGCTTTTAATGTCATTAACTTTGGATACATATACTATATACAACATAATTTTGCCCCAATTTTGTAAGGACTTCAAATATTGGTTGCACTTAGACTCTATATGAGATCAATAAGAATCTTTATGAACATAGTCCCAGTCAATATATATCATGATCTACACATGTAAATCTCACACAATCAACTCATCTTGAACAGGATTCACCTTGTGCTCTATGTTGGGTCAATGTGCACTAGTGGAGTGGCTTTTTGGGTTATTGCCCATGTGTGTTCCATTTGTTCCATGGAGTTATTCTTTTGGTTTATATGGGTTTTTAGTGGAGTGGGGTTGAGGTATTGTCTTTGGTGTTTGTTTGGGCACTCTTCAATTCCATTCACACCACCCCTCCCACCCCCCCTTCTCCCCCCCATGATCCACCTACATCTAGGAAGTTCAAATGTGATGGGACCATTTGGTCCTTCACCCCCCTTTTTAACTATGTGTACCATTACCCATCTATCTTTTCATGTCACCTTTGTTTCTTCTATTATTATGCTTCATGTCAAGGTGAAAAGGGCCCAACCCATTCATCCCCAACTTTTCATCCAATTATAACTCATGTTACCGATCCACCTTCACCCCCATAAGAGTTTAACATATTTTAAATTCTATTTATAGGCATTCCTTTTTGTTTGTAAAAGGTTGGTTCAACATCAACATTTGTGCTAACCTTTTCATTAAAGGCACCAATTGGTTTTGGTTTCTTAACTTGGGTAGAGAATTCCTTTTTAAATCCAAATACATTTTTGCATTCCTTTTGTATAGAAATATAACAAACTTTTAGGTTTCAATTGGAACCAAAGACCTTTTGAATTTTGTTGCATGGTGTCTAATTTTGCTTGTACATATAATTTGGAGTTGCTTATTATTGGTGGAGAATTAATTGCAAGGTGAAAGTATGATTAGGTGGTATCTCAAAAAAAACCACCTCAAAGAATGGTTAAAGAAAATAAATTATTGTCAAATAATATTATGTTTTATTTTTATTTTCTTCCTCATGTTTTATCCATTGCATGCCAAAGTATATGGTTTTAAGTTTTCATTGGAATAAAAAAAGATGAGATTTGCTACTAATTGTTATTCCTAATTTCTATGGTCCCTTTAGGAATGATGAACTTGGACTTTGGAAATTCTTATCTAAATTATAGTTAGTTGATTAATTATTTCATAAAAAATCAAATGGAATCAAAAGTCTTCATGACGAAGGAAAATAATCAATGTTATTTTCTTAAAAAAATTTAGCAAGGAAATGATTAGGAACATGGAATTTATAAAAGAATTATTTCATGAAAAGTTTAAAGTTTATATAACTTAGTTAATGTTTTTGATGAATTAAAAAATGTCTCTTATATATTTTAAAGTTTGATGGGTCCAATAAATGAAAATGTGATATTCCTTGTGGTACAAACCAAATATATACTTTCCCCTTACATGATGTGAAAAACCTATAACTTAACTATCTATTTTTAGCAAGGGATGAAGAAATTTTATAAAATGAATATCTAATTTTTATGGTTAATTTGTTAGTCATACTAATTAGTGCACATTTGAAGTGAATCATCTCTCTTAACCAATAATATGTTCATTAGCCATAGTTTGAAATTCAATTGGAAAATTTGGTAAACTTTTTCTTAAGTTTATTTTTAAGCATAAAATGTTCATTTTGTCACAAATTATAGTCTAAAACTAGGTTGAACCTCACCTTGGCAATCAAGGGCACAATTATGTTAATGATGTTACAATGAATTGTTTACATTTTTTTTCCATATGCATTTTAGTAAGTTTTGTATTCTTTTTGGGTGAAATGTTTAGGCTTCTAATGACATTAGAATTTGACACAATATAAATAAAACATGTTGCATCATCCTTAGCCACTCACATGAAACTTTTAACTCCAAGAAATATGTGTTGAAATGTTTTGGATTGATGGTTATGCACTTATCGTTTTGAAGAGAAAAAAATATAGAAACAAAATTGAGATTAACAAATATTTTAGGACCGTGGAACAAAGTTTGTGAGATTACCAATTGTTGATTATACTTTTCAAACTAAAAAGGCTTATAATAAAACCACACCTATTGTTAGTTATTTTAAAATTTTAATTCTAACATTATTTTAGTTTTAGGTTGTAAAATTTACCACCAATGAGCTATAATTAACTACACAAACACTAACCTAAGAACATTAGAAGGATGCATGTTTACACCTAGAGCTAGATTTTTAATAAAAATGGTTAACACAACTTATCATGATGTGTTGTGCCCTTGTGTGTGCATACTAGCATAGGTTGTAGAATAACATTTTATTATGTCTTGATTATTAGAACATTTGCTTGGGATCATTTTATACTAATATTTGTCAATGGGTTAAATTGAGATCAATGACATGGATTTCAATTTTTTTCTTACAAAGTAAAATGATGAGAAGTGGTTGCAAGAATTTTAGAATGAGAAAGAAAACCTTGTTTGATATTGTTAATCAATTGGAGTTTTTGATTCACAAGCAAGACAAAAAATACTAACTAATTATTTTGGTTGAGGTGCAAGTAGCTTATGTTTTGTACAAACTTGCAAAAGGTTATAATATTTTCAACTATAATCAATTGTTTACTATCGATCAATCAAATATCTCACTTATTGTCAAAGAGGTCAGATCACAATGATCAATGTTGTTTCAAAGAAGCTCATTTCTTAGTCAATTGGATTTAGGATGGAATTTATAATGTTTGGTTTTAAAACATTATGTGATCTCCCAAGCATACGTGGGGCCATAGATGGTACACACATCTTTATTTCAAAACCTTCAAGACATTTTAGTGAAGATTGTATCATTATCATAAAACTAGATGATATAATGCAATTTATCAAGTTGTACATGACAAAAAAAACAAGTTATGACTTGTTTATTAAGAGGTCAAGAATGTGGAGCTCCCTATTTACTAGGAGATAAAGGTTACCCCATTATTGGTAATGGTGGATGACTCCACACAAGGATGGAAAACACAACATTTTAAAAAAAAATTTACAACTACAAACACAAAAGAGGTTGACTTGTTGTGAAAAAAGGTGCCAATAAGATATAATAGGAGCCAACCTTGCCACATTGGGTGATTTTTTTTTACTATTTAACAAAACAATGGGAGTATTGCTTACGATGATGTGATAAATTGTAATTGGTTATAAATGGGGTTACAAAAGGTGATGTATATAAATTCATGATTTTATAATTTGTTTTGGTTCACAACATATTATACTATTATGTGAATATGTGAATAATTGTTGTACATGATTATGTCATTTTGAAAGCATTTCAAGTCCTTTAAACATTGGTTACAATGCTTATGAATGTTTTTGAAGACTTTTTAATCCTTACTAAATTCATTCCAAATTATTTCACATGTTTCCATAATATACATAAAAAATTGTCATGTAAAAACATTAAAAACTTGCAACATTAGTAGAAATTTTGACAATAAAACATGAAAAACCAAGTGTGTCGATTACACTTGTTATGGCTCTTATTAATACAATTGCATTCAAAATGCATTTGGTATTTTCAAAAAGATTTTTTACCTCAATCTACATTGGAAAAGAGTTAACATGCACATTGTTATTGTGCCTAATCTTGTATTTTTTATTGTACATTACACAACATACTAATTGGTTGTTTTGGTATTGATGTTGATCAAATCCTAAACATGTTAAAATAGGAAACACCCATAGCTATTCAAGACTTTGATGTTGTGGCACAAGGAGGTCATGTGCACCAAAGATAATGAGCAAGAAGAGATTAGGTAAATGGTGAATTTATTCTATCATTTATGCAATTAAAAGACTATAACTATTATGTGAAAATTAGCACTTTGAGTTAGAGATTTGGCTCTTGAACATCTAAGAAATATGGTTTGAATTCAAATGTTTGAGTAAATAAACAATTGTACCCTTAATTTTGTGTCATTTTATATTGTAATGGTTGAATGTAGGGTATGGTGGCTCATTTTTGAACCCATAGTATCAATTTCTACATCATGCTTGTGTTTAAATGTTTATGGTGAATAATTTAATTTTAAATACATTAAATGAGGGTTCATTCTAAATTAACAACTTGATTATGAAGACATTTGCACAATTATTCTTTGAAAATAATTCATTCATTCTCAATAATGGACTTTTGAAGTCAAAAATATGAAATGATTAATTGATTGGATTGTTAATAAATTCAAAAATTCATATTGAATTCCATTACAAATTGTTTATAATGATTAAACATGGGTTGAAGAATGAAATCATAAAATTAAATATGACATCTTTTTTTGTGAAATCTTAATCAAATAATAGTTATAAAATTTTGAAGGGTTAGATTAAACTTTGTTTCCAAAAGTCCTTTTGAAATGAATTTTTTTTTTCATTTGTCAAATTTTTTGTGCCCAACAGGTACATAATGGAAATTTTTAAATGGGCTTTTATTCTTAAGGACTTTATGGGTTTTTGTTGGTTGAACGACAATAGTTGTTATTGTTGTTCAACCAACAATGGGACTTTTTACAATTTTCATGGATGCATTAGAATCCTTGTTTGGTGAAATGTCTTCATGGGTGATTTCATTAAAAGAATCTAGATATATTCATAATCAAATGGGATTTTCTTTTGTACCAAATGTTGGATTGTATGCTATATATTTGTTAAAAACTTATTTTGTAAGTATTAATGGTGTACACAAAAGCTTTTTTTTTTGGGTATGAGATAATAAAATATTGAAGGAATATTTTATTAAAATTAAAAATATTTTAAGTTTCTTAAAGATATGTTATGGGCAAAAAACACACTAAGGTGTCACAATTTTGGTGGATTATAGTCCCTTTTCAAAGTCCTTTTCAAGGTAGTTGAAAACTAGCTTAAAACATGAATATTTAAATGATATTGAAAGTAATTTTTTTTCCATTTCCAATTTCAAATAATGATGCTATAAGACATATAAAAAATATCACAATTTTTTTTAATAATTATTTTTAAATGCTTAAAAGGGCTTTTAAAACAATTATAATTTTTGAGATTTTAAAAAGTTCATAACATAATAAATTAAAATCACATTCCATTCATCCAATGGATCTTTAGTTTTTTAAACATGATTCATTCAACATCCCAAAGTTTCAAACACATCAAAATAACACATTGTAAGATAAAAGTCCATATCCATGAATTTTGCAAGTGTGACAAAAAATGTGGGCCAAATTCAAAAGTCCATTACTTATTGGCTATCCACAATTTTGATTTGATTTTTTCATTCTAGGAAGGTTGATTATGATAATTTTAGATAAGTGAGTCCCTTTTTCTATTATTTCAATGAATTTTATTTTATTTATTTTCTTGTATCTAGGGAACACAAGAAAACCTGCCATTGTGACATCCATATAAGGTCATTGTAGTGTGCAAACACCCTTATCATAATCAATTTTTAAACACTTTATTTCTATTTAAATAAATTATAAGTTTTATTTCTTAATGAATTAGTTTCACCATATATTCTTTTGCATACCATTTGAAAAAATGGAAATGAGCTTTCAAGATGTAAGCAATGCATTGATTTCTCAATTGGGCGAAAACATGGTTAGGTGTTTCAAAAGTGGCATTTGAAAGTCCATAATCTAACACTAATGATTTTTTTGCAATTTTAAGAATTATCAAACCATAAATCCTATAATTATCCCCTATGCTTTTAATCATAAATATTAAGAAACCAACCTATGAATATCCCTAAACATGTGATTGATAAAAAAATCCATGCAAAAGATCAATAAATTTAATGTGAAATAAACTCTCAAAGATAAAATTTATAACAATCACATCATTTAAAATTTTAAAAAATTTAAAATATATATATTAGGAAAGCTTCAATGCACTTCACTAATAAATTTTCCATTTGATGATGTTTTATTTTTTATTTTGACACTACTTTGACATATTTTTTGATTCCACATTTTTCATTTTCTTTGTGTGATAGACGTAGTGCTATCATTTCAAAAGTCCATTACAAGTCCATAATCTTTTTAGAATTCATCAAAAAAATTTATGATGATTTCCATTAAAGTCTATAACAACATGAATAATTAAAAGATTTACAATTTTAATTTTGAATATGGCTTTAAATTTTACATTTGTATGTAATCTAGAATAATTACAAATGTGACAGTCCAAATAGTCCCCCTATTCATGCTTTCACCTTGTCAAGTTTTAGTTGTAATATATAAAGACTTAAAACATTGTCATCTAGAGACATTAATAGATCATGAACATGAGGATGATGCAACATTTCGCCTCCCCACCTTTCATGACGGAATCTATCTTGTTGTACATTATTTTGTTATAATGTTGAAGGACATTTAAAGCTACCTTTTTTGCTTGGGTTAAACATTAACATTTTATATTGCTTACTATCATTTATATGTAATGAAAAATGGAATTGAAATATTCTATTGTGCCTTACTTGTTTTTGCATGTTGCACCTTTTTTTGATAGTGGAAAATGTTTGTTTGTGTCCATTACTGATTTCAGAATCTTTCACCATTTGTAAGTAGCAATCTTTAACTAGCCTTTTAGAGTGACCCATGTCTATACTAACTATGAACTCTTCTCACTTTGCTTGAATTAATGTATCTTTACATTAGTTGTAAAATCTTTGTTAAGGAAGCAAACATAAGTTTTAAAATCTAATAGGGCTCAAAATGAGGAATTAAAATTTGAATTTCAAAAGAATAGGTATTAGTAAACAATAAGAAGGTTCAGAAAATTTTAAAAAATTCTAAATATTACTAAAATGTTTGTGTTGAATTGCATGGTCCTTCTTGTGATGAAACCACTTAATTTTATGATTGAACTTTTTTATGTGTTGCCACGTTCAATTGGGTGCCCTATTGCTACAGTCCCACAAGAGCAAATAGGAATAAAATTTATGAATTCCATCATGGTTGATTACCAAAATATAAAACTTGTAACCTTATAAGCAATTGTTACGATGCGAAACAATGTTGTTATAACTTAGATGCTTATGTATCATGGAATAGTCAAGCCCTTGCCCATGGCAAATTGAGACACTAGATTCATGATTACACCCAACTAACACAAGTTTGGAATATAGTTATTCAAGCTAGAGGGTGAAAATCTTTAGAGTGTACCACTTGAGATGAAAATGATCTAGTCCCTATTATCATTTTTTAAAAAATATTTTAATCTCCATCAAAATTAATGAGTAAAAAAATGTCAAATATTTCATAAGTATCATATTTTAAATCATTATAATTTTAAATTTCATCATAATCATCCATTAATGTATCTTTACATGGTTAAAAAAAAGACTAAATTAAAAATATAGAAAAAAATGATGTTGTGACAAGGTTTTGGGACACCTTAAAAAAAAATTGAACCCTAGAACCAGATGAAACAAATGGAGAATATGAATGTTTTTCAATGTAACTTATGAGGGATCTTGTAATAGTCATTTCCCAAGACAATAGAGGATTTCGATAATGAAGACCAAGGTGCATTCCCTAACCATGTGTAGTTGCAAACCCCATTGGGTATTAATGTTATATTGTATTGCACTCCAACCACCCACAAGAGCCAAAGTTCAATAGGGTCTCTTGGGCAAAGCTATATCAACCATGTGTGCCCATTGGAAGGTCACTTTGTAAAAAAAACAACCAAATTATGTCTCCGTAGAGATAGGAGGGCCCATTGTTTTTCTTTGGGATTTAAAAAATAACTATTTGCAAAAAATAACAAGGGACTTGCTAAATGTTTTGTGAATATATTTGTAGGATTTTAAAAAAATAAAATAAAAAATCTCAATTCTTTGAATAATTCTCCTAGTTAGTTCCACATGGGGTCCAGAAGAAGATATCCTTTATGTGAAATGTGCCATAGGAATACTACAAGGAATGTGCTCCTTTGCATGCCATGTGCTTAACCAAGTGTGCTGAAAAGACAAATATCCAATTTGAGGGTGAGTTCAAAGAGTAAAAAGGTTGTATGTAGTACCAGACCTTTTTGCTGAGACAAGATCCATGCTTGGGATACATGGACTTTTCCACTTTCACTTGGATTGACAAAGGCTTCTTTCTCTTGCCCTAAACCCTAAACCCTAAACACCACCCACCACTACACCACCCACCATGGATGATGATGTGTGGACAGAAAAACACTTTTTCATTGTATATTCTATCCCATAGCTAACCACGGTTGTCAATTCCTTTTTCAATTTTTTATTTTTTTTTCCATCAATCAAACTGGTATGAAAATGAATCCCTAAACCCTAAACCCTAAACTTTCATACCAGTTTGGTCTTGGTATTGGGTCCAAGGCTGGTTTTTGGCTGGTTATGTGGCCTACGTGTATGTACTATGTAGCCTACCTGGTACTGGGTTTTTAGGGTTTAAGGCCGTTGTTGCCTCAGGTCCCGAGTCCTTAGCCGACAGGTAGGGTCCTTCCTACCAAGTGTTGATACCAGATGTAAGCATGTATACCCGTCTTGATACCAGATGTAAGCATGTATACCCGTCTTGATACCAGATGTAAGTCTATATACCCATCTGGGACTGGTATCGAAAGGAGGGCCGGGTATCACTCAAGTATCAGATTTTGAACCCTTGTGAACATCAAATTTGGTCCTAATCGAACTGATATCTGGATCCTCGGTTATCTCTTGTGTGAAAATTAGCCTAAATTAGTACATAAACTGCCTAGCTAATTTAGGCTAATTTAGACTAATTTAGGCTAAACCCTGCCCAGTTAAGACATTTATTTTTAGAAGTATCCGAAGCTTTTAGGAGTTTTTTTTTTTTTTTTTTTTT
>Ga0209611_10005890_pt1 | contig 20361 bp, 22 predicted proteins | sample S1TSphgellanicum_3_FD_187693 | JGI IMG/M metagenome (GOLD analysis project Ga0209611, IMG submission 187693) | Host-associated microbial communities from peat moss isolated from Minnesota, USA - S1T2_Fc - Sphagnum magellanicum MG (SPAdes) (version 2) | ecosystem: Host-associated > Plants > Peat...
TTTATAATCGTTTGAATCTGCCCCCCCCCCAGACATTAATGTTATGGAATGGCCTCACCCTTGCCCCATTATTTTGGGTGCATCACCTAGCTCACCCTAGCAGGCTTGCCTGGCAAATTACCTGACATAATGGGCAAGGCCTTGACCATTTCATAGCCATAGTGACTTTGATTGCCTTTTGAAGAAATTCACTAATGATTCATTCAAAGCCTACATTTATTTGTCCATATTTTGCACCTTGTATTATTTCTTCTTATTCTTCCAAGTAAGACATTCAAATGGAATTTCCCTCGATTCTCCAAGCATTTTTTCAATTTCTCTAATTCTAAAACAGAAGCCAAAAGAGATTCCATATTTGCATAATCCTAGACAACACATAGTTTTTGAATTTCAAGTTTGAATCTAGATCAAAATCTCCATTTCTAATCCACATTATTTATTTTCCCTTTAATGAAAAATCACTCCAAGTGATCATAATGGGCTTACACCTATTGTTTGGATTCTTGTTTGACTACATCAAGCCTCACCTTGATGTCTTCAAGATCCATGGTGCCATATTTTTGTTCCTTAGGTCTTCATTTTTAACCAATTTGTAGGGGGAGGATTAATCTTTTTATACAACTCCTTCGCTTTGCCTCTTAAATTTAAGCAAGTGATTTTAAACAACTTTGTTTCATCATAGTTTTTAACTTCCACTGTTTTTTCCAATCATTAAATCCAATCTACCACATCTTCAAACTCCTTTCCCAAAATAGTTCATCCATCCCGTTACGACTTGTCATCTTCCTTTATTCCACCTTCCCAAAAATCAAGACTTATATTTCTGCATCAAGAGATTGATTGATCCCATTGCTTCATAAAAAAACACAATGAAATCCATATCATCCATATTATTTTGTAACACTCAAAAATTTCACACATTTAATTTCCAACTCATCAATCTAAACGTAGTTCTAACATGTTTTACCCTAATTATTTTATCACCTACTTTAAACATCTACTCCATCCTTAGTATATAAAATCTAACAAAGTGTTGTTCAAATTGCATTATTACCAAAATCCAAATTTCAACCAACCTTGGAGCATTTCATCTATCCTCAAATGTTGGAACTACAAAATCAAATACAAAAGGGTTAAGAACCTCATCTATTTTATAGCTACTCCTAACTTTGGTATTTGTCCTTGTGTTCAACTTTGTACTCATGTTGCCTTCACAATGTTTTAAATTGTCTTCTGCCTCATCAAGAGTTGAAAAAAATGAAATGGCTTGCCTCTGTTAGATCGCCATCACCCACATGCTAATTATTCCTGCCACCTACCAATTATGCACACCTTCAAGCAAAACTACCTACTTCAATTCTTAGTTTCATCTTCTTCCTCCTCTTGAAATCACACTACCTTAAGTTGTTGTCTTCTTTCTTGAAATTGAAACATATATCACTCCTTTCAACATACCTCCCCCCCAACTTACCATATAGATCTTTGTAGAAAATCAAACATTATAAATGTGAACCTTAACTAAAGGACACAATTCTAAGAATCTTATCTCTAATGTTAATTCTATTGTCTAGCTCTAATTTATATAATTGAGTGCAACAAGCTCTAACATTTAGATCTACAGATATCCAAATGTCACCTAGTCTAAGAATTGATGTAGATTTCTCCCTAACCATCCTCTGTTCCTCAATTTTCATCAAACAACCAAGAAATTGTGAAGAGTTTAAATTCTTTAGTTTGAATGAACGTCCACTGTTTGCAAACAAATTTTGATTTGGTCTTCAACAAGATTGCAACCTTTATGAAAAATCTAACACACATCATTCCAACACCTATATCTCCAACTTGTACAATAGTTGGATCAAATCCAACAATGATGAGTAAAGCAAATCCAACGATTCTCAATATGACAACACCCACATTGGGCTCTTTGGAAAATGATATTTCATCAAAGGGCAACATTCCCAATTGCATCATGTAACTCATGGCAACCATTGTCCCACCACTATTACTATTAAAAATAATAAAGAATCATAGTGGTCTTTCTTTCTAATGTATAATGTGTTGGTTGAACTTTGACCTCAAAAGAAATCTTGTTCTCCGCTGTTATGGGACTAAAACTATGTAGGTCAAAAAGGTAAAAAGATAACATTTGCCAAGTTGCCAAAACAATTGTTGTTCAATGTCTTGACACAACCTCCGAGACACAAGGTGCAATGACAACCCAAATGCTTCCAACGTCAAAGTTTTGTTACCTATTTGAAACAATTCTTATACCTTAGGTATGAAGAAATGAGTAAAATGATTAGGAGAAGCTACACAACTAAAGATCCAAACATCTTCAACTCTAGGTACTCCATTAATCCTTCCAAATCTAGTAACAAAATCTCTAAGCAAGGTAGGAGGTGAAATAAAATTTTATCTAATATTGTGTAGTTAACCCCATCCATTTGGTCTATTTTGGAACTTCACCCAAACTTGTGCTCTAGAAATGAATCCATTGTGTGTTACCTTGACAATGGATCAAATCCTACAATGCTTACCACACCAAATCCAAATAATCATAGAATCAATGCTGTTGACTTTAATGAATCTAACTTAAGAGGATTGTCAAATCTATTTGAAATTTGTTAATCATGAAACAACTAAACAATGGTTTCTCTATAGGTTCCTTCCTCACCAAAATTGGACATGGCTACATAAATATATACTTATTTTGTTGTACATATTATTAATTCATAATCCAAACCTCTAATCCCATTCATTTGCAATGTACCGTTTTGATACCAAAAAGTGGGCTTGACTACATGTGTCATTTCATAATCTCACATTTGCATAACAAGAATTCAGACTAAGAATTATTTTATGTCAATCCCTATCACACAAATTGGTGGAAAAGCTAAGCAACATGACAAATCAAAACATAACTAAAATACTATGCATTCATGTTCAAATTAGTTCAATCTGGATTCTCTGTCTCGAATCATCGTGATTTTTTGCATGGCATCTTCATTCAATAATTTACAGCCCACACCCTCATATTACATTACTCATCCTTGACACATAGAAAAGATTGTGCACTTCACAATGTGTCTATGCCGATCCCCATATCCCAAAACTTTTGACAGGCGGAAACAATTCCCTTAATACCCTGGTGAGCTATTTCCCCAATGGTCCTGCAAGATTTTCCCCAACATTCAAGATTGATGTCCACAAAAGAACAAAATTCAAATCACCTATAAAGATAGGTATTCACTTCCTTCAACAGACATCTTTTAGCAATGAAATCATTGAATTTCCTCAAGTGTACTACACTTGGGAAGGAAAATGCCATCTCAAACTAACTTTCACAAACCCCCTTGCGATCTTCATGATCTCTAGCTGAATCCTTAATTCTATGCATGTAATCATTCTACTTCTACACTTTGCTTTAATTCCCCTTGCACAATGGAAATCAATGAAGAAGTTAAACACAAAGCCAAATTTTGTTCATGAGCATTCATCTCACAGATATCCTTGCACACTACACACCCATTGTCAACAAGAAGAAAAAGAAAGGACCTTAGCTAAGAAGAAAAATCGATACGCCTCCTACCATGGTCCTCCAATATATATCTTTGCACAATGCCAGCATATGCCAATTTTCATCAAAACCAACTGATTCATAATGTTCACCAATCCAACCAAGCAAGCCACACTCCATAAACTCCATTGGCTCCATTTCATAGCACTCTTCATTATTCATGTTCTTCCACCATAAACAAGTCACACAATGATCCACAAACAGGGTAACCAAACACATCAGCCCACACCTCCATGACTCCATTGGTTCTTTACACCACATTCTTTCAAATACACAAAGCCAAAAGTTCAGATGGTAAAGGCAACCCTAACCCTAAAATGTTCATTAGCAAGACATGTTTGGTGATCATACTCCCAGCTCTATCCCATTTGCTCATATATACCAGAGCTTAATTGCTTATGGACTACCATATCATGTGCAGACGAGCATGTGTGCACAGGGCATGCGTGATGGACTTTGCCTCAACTCCACTAGAGTGTATGGAAAAAGTGGGTTAGTAGAACAATAGTACAATTTTAACTAGTTCCAATGTCAGAGATTAAAAATGGAGAGAAACCAAAAGTAGGCATATCTTCATCAGCCTTCTATTTCACTGGCAAAATTTTGCCAAAAAGTGAAAGAAAAATAAAATTTTGAAAATGAAGTGATTTTGGAGAGTTTCTTCACCAGATTTCTATTTGTGGATTTCTGTGCATAGCCATGAATATGCCCCATAAATTGCAAAAGAATTTGGCTGCAGCTGCTATAAAACTTGACAATCCTATTCAAGTACTGAATTTGAAACCTTACCTTCCTCCATCCTTCATGCCCAACCTCTAAACGGTTTCCACTGATAAGAGTGGAAGGTGATACTGAAAGCTGCAGACCTTTCTCAAAATTCTCCCGTACAAATCATTGGGCTTCCCTGATGCAATTGTACTCTCAACTTTGTATCAGGATCTCACTGGTCAAAGTTGGGCTTTGCTAAGACAGCAGTTTGCTTCAATATCACAGCACATATCATATGTCTTGAGCTAGACTCAAAAGAAAATACAGATCACTTAAGTGTCATATGTATGAGGCTATTAAAGGTGCTTTAGGGCAGGAACATTCATGCATGGTGTGAGGAGTACAGGCTCTAGGAGCCAAACTCCATAGATTTGTCAAGATTGGGCTGTTTCTACAGCAGGATATGTGAGAACATGTATCAATAATGTCCTGTTCACAGGCTACCTAATCCCATAGATTGTGGAAGTAATGAAATTATCACAGAATGAGAAGGAAACAATTGTCACAAGAGCTAGTAACCACTTTATACCTTCAGATTCCCTTAGCATACAAAGCATTCTCAGGTTGCTGAGTTAGGAGGATACAGATCAAACTGCAGAAAAACATGCTTATTGAGGCCAACAAAACCTTGCTGATGGTTGCTAAAACCAGTCTGAACAGTTCCTCAAATCTTGTCACCATTTATAGCACAAGGATCTGTAGCCAAGACAGGTGAATACCATCAATATCAAGAGAAGATCTCATGAGCATAACATCTTTGACTTCAAGATATGTTTCTATTTCCAACTGAGCCTATGCAGACATCAAGGCTCCTGTCACAAGTCACCTTAGACAATTGACTGCAGGGACATCATTAAGTTCATAGATTCAATCATTGGTCAGTCTTATGAAAACATTTTGGAAGATTCAAGCAGGACCAGGGAGACCCTGTGAGAAACTAGAACTAAAGGAACCAAAAAGTTGATTATGATCACCTCAAGGAAATGGCTTGAACATCTCAAAAGTAATCTTTCCTCCAGCTCAGGGCTATGATCCCCAACCATATTCAACCTGATTTGCACTCTAAGAAAATCAGGCAATATCTGATGACCAAAATTCAGTATGTGTCATACCATTGCTCACAACTCTCCATAATTAACCTCTACAATACTCCACTATTTCATGGTCTGTCAGGTGTGGTCTGAAGAAAACCACCAAGAATTGGTGAACCCATTTGTTCAAGATATGGTTCATGGACATCTTATCCTTTGAGGTGATTGCCCATTACCAGTCCTGTGCATATCACATGGTCACAAAGAAAGACATGCATTATATTCAGAAAGAGAATGCTTCAAAGATCTCAGATGGTTAGAGTACCTCAAGTTGACTAAGCCAACATCTTCTGCCATAGTGATTTCATTGTTCTGATCTCTTCAGCTCGTTTAGAATGTCTTGCCGTCCATTCCTCCATCTTTTCACGTTCCTCCCAAATCATGTTTGCCCTCTCCCAATCCCACACATCCCTCCATGGGACCTCGTTATCTCTAGGTCGATAATCCTTTTGCATTTCCTGCAGCAAAAGCATACATCCCATACCTGTGCTAAAATCCTAGTTCTCTTTCACACTGAAGGTTGGAATTGAAAAGACTTCCTCTCTCCACAGGGGTGATGTAAACAACCATTGATATTTGTAACTGGAGACATTTCCAACAAAGTCAAAGGTAGGAAAAAGCAAGCTATAAATTAGTGAACATCATCTGAAACAAGATCATGTGAGGAATGGGAAGATAATGCCTTCAGTTCAGTTGTATGAAGCTGAGTTATCTGAGCATGACAAAGAGTGACAACTTCACTGCATCTCATACCTACCTGGATTCCAATCCTGTGGGGCCGATGTGATCTTTTCCCAAACTGCTGAGGAGCTCTGCTGCCATATCTGTCTTGGCCTTTGTCATGAAACTTTTGAACAGGAAGACCCTGACAATTGTAGTGGCAAGCATGAAACTAGTTACCACAAGGTCCAATTTCATTGGGCATTTGGTCTCCAGGACAAGGCATCAATAATCTATTCTCCAATCTCATGAGTTGGTGACCATTACCTCATGTACAATTTTCATGAACTGTTGCCACAGTGGAGCTGCATGTGAAGATCCTGTTGCTGTAAACACCCAAAAAAGGTATCATGGAAGGGAAGAGGATGAACAACTGCCCGCCCATTCTCAAAATAAAACCAGCACTACTATACTGCAGTTTATTCAAAGTTGGTCTGATGGTCTTGGAGCCTTCTTGAAAGTAACATTTGTTTTGGAAACCACATGGAGTGTTACGAACCTGGATAGAGGCCTCCTAGAGGAGAGTTGTCATCATATCCAAGCCAGACCTTATAATGAAAAACCAAAGCACCATTCAAAGATATGCACACAATTTCAAACATCTAGTCTCTCAAATGGCAAGATAGAACCAGAATCCATAAGTCAAATGTGCTAGATTGCCTAAGCGAATGATGGCCACATACCACACATGAAAGTTCTGGTGTAAACCCTGCAAACCACACGTCACGGTGGCCATCTGAAGTTCCTGTCTTCCCTGCACATGGCCGACCAATTCGAGCAGCTTTTCCAGTGCCACGGTCCACCACAGCCTAGCATTCAGTAAAATGCAAATCTCCTGTCAATAGTAGAAACAAGAGCAGACGGATGTCCAGAAAGGAGAACAGAAAGTTAAGAACCATATGCCAACTAGTGAAGCAGCACCAGCAGTTTCAACTGAAGAGCAAGAGAAAGAAGACCTGCAAAAGGGTGCGAAGCTCAGCAATTGCATACTCATCCACCACTGCACCATGGCATTCCATTGATGTTGACTGCAACATTGAGAAGACCAGAGATTCATGCCCCAAATTTTGTTAGATGTGCAAGGGCTAAGGAATGTAGAGAGCAAACAAACTGCAGATGTGCAGGCGCATTCCCAGTGACAAAACCTTAAGTTGATGACCACTCTCCACAAAGATGGAAACTATAAGCAAAAATTCCAACATCTGATGGAAGCTCGCCCAAAACACCTTATGCAAGGACTAGCAAAGAGCAGAAACTGGAGACCTGAACTTCAGTTCCAATCACAGATCTACAAGCATTCACATAAGACAAATTCTGGTGGAATAAGTTGCCCTCTGCACAACAGCACATAGTAGAGAGAAAGATGCACCCACCTTCACCTCCTCCAGAACACGACCATCATGTGCATTGATGCGTGTTATCAAGTATGGTTTGTGGTAGACCCCCCCTGATGCTATTGTCGAATAGACAGTAGCCAACTGCAATGGTGTGACCTGCCATGGTCCAACAATATACTAGTACTATGAACTCATCACTGATGCTTCATTCAACATGATAAGCACAACAAGCTATGGGCCTCAGATTTCAGTTTCCTTGCATGTTTGAACTCTCCTGCATATTACCAGAACAATTATGTGACTGTTTGTAAGTGCTCTATACTGAAACCAGAGTAATGTTTCACACCTCACAACCTCCCAGTGACAGAGAGAGTTCATACGGTAGACTTGTCTCAATTCCCAGAGCTTTGCCCATGCTGCAGACCTGCTTAGGCAACCCAAGAACATACACACAATAGATGAACTACATTTGTGACATAACTAAGATATTGACCTTGTTCCAGGGAATCTGCAACAATCACTAAGATGGGTAATGGAGCTTTGTAAAGTACCACTATCTTAACATTAGTGATTTAGAAATTAAATTCTTGTTCCACCAGTTTGGTTCCTTTTCTATATGTCAACTAAATCGTATGGATTATTGTGAAACATATGTACCAAAAATATTTTCAGCAGAAGCTAACTCTGAGGGCTAATCTAGCCAAAATGTCAGAGAATTGTCCTACACTTCAGTGAAAAAGTGTCTGGGTACCTTGTCTACTCCTATCTCAGCACACAGCTTCACAGTTGGGACATTTAGGGACTTCAGTAGCGCTTCCTCTAGTGTCACCTGGCCACCAGCAACAACTATCAGAGTTCTGACATTCTTCTAAGCTCTCAACCTTGGAAGTTCATGGACCCATTTGTGTCATCTAAAACTTCCAGCCACATGTGCCCCCCCCCACAAACACACCTCAGGAAATGGCAATTGGTTGGATAGATTACTGTGGCCAACAATGGCTTTTCACCACAGTCATTGTTTTCCATGGAAAGTTCCCACTGAATTATCAGTGCCTAACAGATGGTAGGCAATGGTGGTAGAAGGTTCTCACAGGAACTATAACAGTGTCCAATTTTCAGCTTCCATATATGGAGGGTAAACAAACTGGAGGTTTTGGAGGATCTCACCTGCCCTCTAAACTTCCGATCATAATTCTCAGGAGTGAAGCCACCAATGGAGTATGGTTCATCGACGATAACATGGTCTCGCTCACTATGAACTCACAACAACAATTTTTCCAGAAAGTTATGTCCAGTAGTAGTCCCGCAGCTTAGGTGGGCATTGTTGGAAAACCCAAAGCTGGAAATTATCCTAGATCTTGGTCCTATAATCCTATAAAGCTACTTTTTCCAGGTTCAAGCATACATGCTACTGATCCTGTAGCCATAATATCCCATTAAAGTCAGTCTTCTCAAATCTGAACTGACTGCCACAAGATTCAAGACTTGCGAGTTCATTCAGGAGATTTTCTTACAGTCTCCAAATGATGTACATGTTTTCCCAGATCAACAACAGCTCCTTATTGTATGCTCTTTACTGAGAGAATTTTATGGTCTGAAATAACAGATAGCTAGATCAAGTATCCAAGCAGATCTTACATTCCTTCCGCCAAAGCTGCTAGATAGACAACTGGCTTGAAAGTGGACCCAGGAGGACGAAATGCCTACAGCAAAGACCACAAGACAGACACCTTGTTTACAACCGTAAACACAGCCCTGACCTACCACTGATGCACACTTCAACCTACTCTATCTTTTGCAGCACTAGACTATAGCAACATCAGTCAATCTCAGCTCACTTTAATCAACCTCTTTCAAAATGTCTCACAACAGCAATGGTTACACTATAATTTATGGGAAGGAACTTGAGCTATAGCCAACAACAAAGAGAATTAAAAAGAGGAATCTGCACCTGGGTACTGCGGTTGAAGTTACTCTCATAGTAGTCACGCCCACCTACAAGAGCCCTGACAGCACCAGTCATGGGATCAATAGCTACCATTGCTCCTTCCATCCTGCATTCACAAACAAGTATCACAGAACAAAACAACTTTGTCAAATCATGTGGAGTACAGAGTAAGTGCACAGCAACAACCAAGCATATGCCTTGCTTGATCAAAGCCAACAACCTAACGCAAACTTCCTAACTGTGTGGTGAGAAGGATTTGACAAGGTGCCGGCGTAATCTCTGAACAAGACATTAATTGTACCTTGAATCTGCAGCCTTCTTCACTTCCTCTTCATGGTCATGTAGTGTAGCTAACAAAAAACTTTCCCTGCAATGCTCAGACAAAACAGACAGACAGACTGCTTATGCAAAAATCTGTCTTGATGCAGGATCCCCCAATATCCACAGGACTTTGCAGTACTTCTTGTCCTGTAGTAATGTCCACTACACTACTGTAAAGGAATAGAAAAAGAAAAAAGATGTTTCATTCTAAGCTCTGCAGAGGAAGCACATCTGAGAACCTCTTCACCTGGTGCCACCAACTGTAATGAAGCACTTTTGTCTTGGGAGATCACCCATCCCAAAGATTATTATCAGCCTAGGGTGCTTATCTTAGAGGTTTGGATGGGATCTTATGTGCCTGCCCTTTGCTGGGCTGCACCTCCATGAAGCATACAAGCATCACATTTGGGCTTTCTCATTCATATTGATACACAAATTCAATGAAAGAACAGCTTTAAAACCCAAACTTGAGTTACTTGGCAGAAAACTCACGTTGCATCAAACCTCTCAGCAATGGCAGCAGCTGCTTTACTTGCAGCAGAGGACATTGCCAATTCCATTGTGTCCCCACTGCAACATGGTACAGCATTGCTGCTTGAGATACAAACCAGAAAGAGGAAGAAAGCTAGCTTCTAACAGAAATAGCTTGAGAGCTTATGCTTATGCTCATTACTTTTAGCAATACATATAGAACTTGGAAGTACTTCTAGTGCTAAGTCTCATAGGAAGTGTACATGTCTGAATTATAATCCAAACCAAAGCTCTCACCTTTTGTCTTTTATTATCTCTGTGCCCTTGCTATCTCCCAGCATAGAATATTTTGTGGCCTGTTCTTGTACCCTGCAACAGCTCATGGCCCAATTCAACTGATTATTCTCTAACACTTGAGGACTGGTAAACCCACTCTCAAATTCAAGCAGGTGCAAATGAATACCATCCTCTGCTGTGATCCTTTGGTAATCCCAATGTAACAAATTGAAGATTTATTGAAGGGCTACCTTGTGGCAGCAACAAGAGATGCCTGTTCAATCTTATGCTGTTGAGCATGCTCAAGAATACCCAAAGCCTCAACACATCTTTCAATTGCTTTCTCAGCAAGAACTATTCTCTCATTGTCGTACTCCATGGCCCCATCACGAACCACCTTCTCAGCCACATCTTGCATTGCTAGGTCCAATGTTGTGTGCACCTACAAGAACACCAAATGGACCACTCCCAGTCTATTGAAAAGGAAATAGATGTTTCAAAGGCCAACAATTTTCAGTGATGGACATATGGTGAGGAGCTTGAAATAGTGATGGTGTACTCATGCCAGAGATTGCAGACAAAACTCCACAAATGACACTTTGAAAGTACCCATTGTGCCAGTTCCAGCAAAACCAAAACTGAAACAACAGAATGAGTGCAAGGCACAACCTTATGAGTGTCACTCACAAAGTATCCGACCATCACCTTCATCATGAATAGCAGTGACTAGCTGCCATCACCCTCCACTAGCATTATCAGCTCTCAACAGTGGGTGTAAAAAGTATCAATAATCTGTACAAAATTTCAGGCAAACAATTATACCAAAATCTGCTTCCTGAGTTTCTGTCACATTTATAGAGCAACAAGAGCACTCAGTCATGATGTTGACTAGCACTCGAGACACAATGCCAATAAAACAATTCAATAGTATCCTCATTTAACCTGCAGCAGGCTTGTGAGAACACGCTTCATTCCAGCTTGCCCCTGTACAAGAAAGCATCCAAGCCTAAGGCACAGAGAGGACTACATGAAGTATTGTTCATTGTAAGGAGGAAACACTTGGAGCATACATGGCTAACATGTCATAGGACTGATACCTGCAGTCCTCCTAGAAGGACCTCATCTCTTCCATATTTGTTATACAGCTCATAAAGCACCTGCCATGACCACTTTCTTGGGATGAGCCGTCTTTGATTTAAGTTCTGATGGTATGAATTTGAGAAGGATCTCAGAAGAGGTCGGATCACAAGGCCAAGACAACTGTACAATGGTTGATCTCAGGACTACAAAGCGGTGTACTCTACCCAATAGAAGAAACTCTAGAATTTCACCCCTCAAAGTGAACAGGAGAGTCATAATGTAAGCCTCAAGAAGTAAACCAACCTCACTGACAAAGTATGGAGCACGCCATGGCCCAGAAGTTCCATCACTCTCTATGCCAAGAGCCAGCGGCTCATTAACAGCAGCAGCAGCAGTGGCAGTATCGAGAAAACCTGCCTCAACCATACGCCGCAAGGTCCTTGCTTGTGCTTTCTTGCCTCTGCAATATGTTGGCCCCAACCACTCTATCTATATTATATCCCTATAATCCACATTACTATGGCATTGCAAGTTTTGAATTTGATTACTATTAGTGTTAAGTCCATTTGTAGCTCAACTGTGTTAATCATCTTCTTTGGAAGTTTTTAACCCTCATAGAGAAGCTCCCTGCTGAAAAGGTTTCAAGAAATCCACAAACAAAGAAGTTAGGCAGATCATGATTCAACTGCAGATCTGCAGCAAAATCTCATGGCACACCTCCCTGCAGAACCAAGGTCAAGAAAGAACAGAAGAGACCTGCTGGGTTCCCGGTAAGGAGAAAGAAGTTCAGGAGCAGGAATGATGCCTGCAAGCATTGCACATTCCCCCAAGGTTAACAGGGACAGATGCTTGCCAAAATACAGAGCAGCAGCTGCCTCTAGTCCATAGACACCATGTCCCCAGTATATCTGAAACAACAAAAGACACAACACCAGATGCCACATATTAAGGACTCCATGTGCTCCCACCATAAGGTGAGCTTAGTTTTATCAAGGGACATATTGATTCAGGGGGTCTAGCTCCCAAAGTCATCAGTGCCCACTGCTCTCACATTTCCAAAAAATGAGCTTTGCAGATCACAAATTAACAAACCAAAATATGCTACAAGGACAGGCCTTATCCACAACAGGATGACAAAGCAACCTTTTGGGGGGTTTCCACGCTCATACATGCATTTGAACTGCATTGGCACTCTCTCTGTAACTTGGAAGGGACAGCCCTAACTTGCAAAGGACTCCTGCTTCCTAAGACACTAAGTTCTGCAGGGACCCTATTAGGTGCGATAATATGCAAGACCCTGGGCCCTACCCTAAGCAAACCTCCAAAATTCATAAGTGACCTTTACGTGCATGAAAAGGAGTTAGGATTAACATGATTACAGGGGTCAAAATGTACTTCCAGAACTGTGAAATGTTGAAAACAAAGAAACTCGCCACTTCAATTGAATTGGAGTCTTGAGTGAATAGCACATCCGGATATGCTCCCACAAAATACCTTCTTCAAGTACAAATGTAGAATATCCCATTTTGACAATTGCTTCTCCAGTACCAAAGACAATATGATTTCCATGAATTTCCTGGTCCATGTGCGATCATTTGTGAGGAAAACGTTTTTCACCAGCTGTAACCACAACCAGATCCAAAAATCAATTTAGATCAATGACCAACACAGGGAGATTTGCAGTAGAGAATGGAATCTAGAGCAAGTACCTTGCATTTTAATTACATACATATGGATGATCCTTAACCTGTTGTGTGATCGTGCTTCCACCTCCACTCGTTGCAAGAGACAAAATGGCTCTTGTTAGTCCTGAGGGGTCAACTCCATGATGCTCAAAGAAATGCCGATCTTCTGCAGCAACAACAGCCTGCCACATTGCTGAGGGAATGTCACTAGGTTCAACAGCGGCTTGCCCAAGTCCCTTTGTCTTCACTGGATCACGCTTCCCACTGTACCCTCCAGCTACAACTGTTGCAATAACTACTCCATGACAATCATATATTACAGTTTCTGGTTTAGGCTCCACAAATGGTTTAGGCTCATGCACTGGCTGGTCATGTAGTAACTTCCTCCATCGATCAAGAAAGTCAGGAGGCAAGGAACTCAGTAAAGCTCTTGTGAAGTACCCTGCACCTCCAAAGAAAACAGCCAAGGCTAGAGGTCGCATGGAAAGCTTCAACACAGACATCAGACCGTTGTTTTCACAGTCTGCTGCAGATTTTGCCGCCATATGTGTGCAAGGATGCCAACATGTGGCTCCATTCTCCCCAGAAGGCCTTACTGCTTCTCCACCTACCACTTTACCCACTCCTATGAGGTTGTCAACATCTCTTGCAAGTGGGTGGCACTTCAAATCTAAAGCTTGTTGAACTGCAGATTCTAGCCGAGCACCCCACTCTCTCCATTTCAAGTGCTGTAATATCACAGCAGAAGGGTTGTAACCAGACTCAATTACATCTGGGAAGAAGCTTTGGCAACATTGCCAATGTCCTGCAGTAGTATAAGGAGCTTCACCAGCAGTGGAACTCAATGTGTTCATAACAAAACTGCTCAGATCCTTGGCACAAGTAGCTGATGAAGAGGGTCCCACAAAACCACTTCTAGGCGGCAGCACCAACTGCTGACCTTCATCCCGCTCGATACTCAGTGGAATGCCCGCTGCACGCCTCTGTGCTTTGCTCAAAGACTCATTATGCAAATACTTGGTGATCAAACACCTTGTTGAGACTGCCAAAAGCACTGCATTCATTCCAGGAAGAATTCCTTGGCAGCCCATGGCCTTCTTCTTCTTCTTCTCACACACAATCGTCACCAATTCGAGCGCTTAACTTCACTCTTTATTATATCCACATGTCCTCCTCTTTCAATTCTCATTCTCTTTACGAAAGCCATGTCCAACAAGCTCGGGACACTGCCAGTAGTGTCACAGGCTTTGTTTTTGCATCAGAGGAGATGGATGCATGGATTGATACATGGAATTATCGCCGCTGCTTCCTTTCTGTGTCCATCACAAAACGGCTCATGTGATAAGAAGGAAGGCAAGGCCAGCTTTCGTTTCTAACATTCTGTGTTGGCGCGCACACGCAAACAAAGGAGAAGAAGAAAAAGGCAGACAGACACAATGATGGCAAACCCTAAACCCTAAACCCAGTGATTCTTCGGCTATCAAGAACAACTTCCACAAAAAGCTTCAACGACGATGCAGACAGAAGTCAAGGATGCTCTCTGTGCATTTTATGTTTTTGCTTCCAATTGAAAACGCGAAAAGGAAAATCTTCACCTCTGTTCATGATGATTCTCCTCTCGGGAGCTCCTTTCCTTCCTCTTCGGTTCCCATCAATTGCGAAGGAAATCGGCAATGGGCAGTCTCAGTCTCGGGAATGCACTCTCGACGACGGTAGGACGGAAGCTCGCTCCTTCGCGCTTCTTCGTCTTTACCGTTCGGTCCGGCAGCTACCCGCTAACGCACTCTTGCCCGCCCGATCCGGGTATCAGGACGTCCACACCCGAGTGGTGGGCGAGAGAAAGGATTAGAAACTGCACCAAAACACCCGGCGGGCATAATGGTAGTTTTTTTCAGGCCCCATAATGGCGGCTCTCAAATAAATCAAATACCCGATCTTGATATATAACCACCGATTTTTTTTTAAAATTAAACAGTCAAAAAAGATCCACCTGAAATACAGCCGGTTCTTTCATGAAAACCAATGGGTACTTGAGGGATTGGAAACAACCGGAACCGGCGATTATTTGATTAACACAACACTGGTCTCTCCTTTCTACCATGGTAACTGTGTAGGAGCTGGTTCAACCAAGGCAGGTTGGGGCAGTAAAACAATAGGAGTGGTAAATAGGGAACAGTAAATAAGTTACATGGGAAAACAAAAAAATTTGTCGCCGTGGGATGCGGGGTGTGTGTGCACTGCTTGTGATGGTCACAGACAGATTGACATCCTAAAACGAAGTCCTATCCCGAGCCCCTAGGCAGTATTAGGTTTTCTTGGCATGCGCAGCGTGAAGCGCCGAAGCGGACTTCACACTCGATCCATCCAGGTCTCGACGTACAGGTCTCGAGCAGATTTTCGCACTCGCTTTGCTCCTTGCATCCAGGTCTCGAGCAGATTTTCGCACTTGCTTGCTCCTTTGCATCCAGGTCTCGAGCAGATTTTCGCACTTGCTTGCTCCTTTGCATCCAGGTCTCGACTCTCGACCACACTTCGCGCTCTCTCGCTCCCCCGGCTGCATCCCAGGTCTCGACCGCACCTTCGCACTCGCCCAGGTCTCGACTCTCCGACCACAACACTTCGCCCTCGCCGCTCGCTCGCTGCCATCCAGGTCTCGAGAACAGCGGAACGGACATGTTTGCGCTTCTGCTGCGGCAGAACATGCGCGCAGTGTGCGGAGAATAGACGTGAATAAGCAAAATCCTTGGTGGCAAAAAAAAATAAAATCCGGGAAGACGGAAAAAAGAGACGCGCAAGAAGGAAGGAAGAAGAAGAAGAAGAAGCGGTAAACAACATTATGACTATGCCAACACAGGAAGCCACAACCAGTGTTCATCTCCTCAACAAGAAGCGCAGTACCAGGATCAGCGCTGCATCTTCCGACTCCGTACAAAGCTTGAAGGCGCAGGTGAAACGGTTGGAGAAGCAGCGGGAGTTTCTCACCCTCTGGAAGGCGGATGTGCTCAATGGCTTCAATTTAGAAGCCTCGTATGTGGACGTGAAATTGCAAGCTTGTGATGGCACACCCGTCTTTGCGCACAAAGCCGTGCTGGTTAGCTTCTTCTTCTTCTGCTTATACCTGCCTGCCTTTTCCTTGGTCGTAATAATAAGTCTCGTGCGTTTATACTCCGTTCGTTTTGTCTGCGCAATTCCAACCGCATTACGTGCAAATCCCTGTGGTGATACCATTTGACTTGAGGAATTTTTTTTTGGTCAGGAATGAATCTGTGACTATAGACGCCGAAAGATGTCAGTCGAAGATACCGCTTTCTGTTACTCTATTGTTGTGCTCACATATGTGCAACCTTCTCTCAGGGAGAGTAGATTTGTAGGAGACTGAGATCTTGAGGAAAAAGTCCTTAGCACGTTCATTTATGGGAGAGAGCCTTGAGGCCAATCTCGGTCATCGTCCATAACGATGCTGAACTCTCGATAAGAGGGGGGGGAGAGCCTGTGTAGACAGATCCAGAACAAGGAAAATTATTTTTTTCTGGAAATTCTACGTTTTAAACTTCTTAAGGAATTGCAGGCTGCCAGATCCGAAGAATTTGACGCTATCTTTCAGGCGGACACAAATGCCAAGGAAATAGAAATACCAGAAATGGGTGGTGAGGAACTGAAGGCATTTGTGAGCTTCTTCTACACAGGAAGTCTCCCCATCAATGTGATTGCAGAATACATGACAACTTTCTTGCACGTAGCAGAGAAATACAAGGTTCATTATCTTGCAGCAGTATGTGAAGATGTGCTGGTGTCCAAGCTTTCTAGAGATAATGCAATCACAACTTTCGATATAGCTAAGAAATATTGCTCCAGTGATGTAAAAGAAGCCGTGCTGAAGAAGGCATTGAAGATGGGTGAAATATCAACATATGGGGAGTACAAGCTGTACACACAGAAAGACCCAGGGTTGCTGCTGGAATTTTATGAGCAGCTGTCAGAAAGGATAGGGCCATTACTGGCTAAAAGACGCCGTATCACACCAGGTATGTTCCATCTAGCATTGTGGACATTACAACTCTTTTTTTCTGGTGTGGCATTGTGCCAAGCAATTACAGGGTTTGCTGTGAACTCAGATTGCTGGAACCAGATTATACCCTAAGGCAGTCTGATATCATCAGTTCCTTAGATCAGCACTTTCTTTTTGAAGCAGCATATGTACACCTGTTTTTCTGGCAGCACTGTGTGCTATGAAACATGGAGTGCTTGCAGTGGATCTGCTGATGACATGCTGGACTTTGTCCAGTGATGAGGCTAATCCTGTCTCGGATGGATTCATCTCAGTGAGAGCCCAAACTGCCTAGAGAATATGTGAGTGCTGGTTTTCTGGTTTTCTGGTTTTACCCTATATATAGGCCTCTATGTCTTTAAGGCATAGATGCTTTGCATATACAGGGACATGCTAAAATGAAATAAAAGCTCTTTCCTTCAGAAGCTTGTTGCAGCTTGAATGAGGATACTGTTGACTCTTTTGATTAGCGATGTCTCTTGGGTGCTAGCCAACATCACACCTGAGTCTTCCAATTGCTTCCGGAAAGGCAACAGAAAGTCAGGATGCAGATTGTGTAGAATGGTTTGCCCAAGTTTTTGGGAAGATTATTATATGCTTATCTACACCCACTGTTGGGAGCTGATGAACTCAGTGGGTAGTCATGGCAGCTTGTCACTGCCGTTCGTGATGAAGGTGATGGTCTGTCACTTTGTGAGCGACTCTCATGAGGTTATGACTGCACTCATTGTCGTGTTACCTATAATTGTTGTTGTGGAGATTTCTCTGCAACTTCATCAAGCGTTTTCTGGTTTCAGTAACAATGTGACCCATGTTAGGAGTTTTCTTACTCTGGAATAGACATCATTATGCACAAATGCCGTGAAGAATTAGTTTGTTTACTTTTTCAAACAATGCAGAAAATGGTGCTGGTGATCATGATGTGAACAATACCCTTACGTTCTATGATAAAGGCACCGGGAAGTCAGACAGTGGCGATGATGAAGTTGAGGATGACCAAAAGGGAGATGATGATGATATGAGGCATGACGGTGAAAATGAGTTCTCTTTAGGTAATGATTTATCGCCCTTCATCTGCCTGTTCCTGTGTGTTGACCTATAACCTTTGTCTAGTATCCTGGAAATTTTCCTCTTGTAGAAGGTAGCTTATTGATCCCTTTGATGACTTGGAGACAAGTTAAGAGGAGAGGGAAGAGAAAGCATTGCAGACACATACCTCTTAGGTACAGTTGTAGTAGTGCAAGTCTGTTCTGAATGTTGAAGGCAGGATTTGGTTGGCTGTTCTGTGTGTCCAAGGTGATGCTGAATGAATGATGTTTCTTTTGGGCTGGTTTGCACTTTTTGTTGTACAAGAGAGATGGTGAAGGGGTTTTTTACCTGAAAGTCTAGTGTAAAGTCATGAAAGGTGGTTAATAGGAACTTTGATTTGCAGGAAGCACAGTGCCACCTAATGGATCTTCTCCGTTTGGTAGTGGTGGCAATAGTGGTAGAGTTGTATTCTGGCATGGAGGACCACCAATCCCACCTCAGCATGGTGGAACCATTACAGGTGATGGGTATGATAAGGGAGGAACGTATGTCCCAAGTCACAGGCCTGCCTTCGATAACCAGATTGTATCAGGTCCACCTTATGGAGTGCCTCCCTTCATGCCTCCAGTGTACCCTAGCAGTCCACTTCTGAGGTGAGGACTATGGCATCTTACAGCTCCCACTTGCATTTTGTACCATCAACACAGTTGTGGTTGTCAGGGAGTGCAGTCCTACTGAGTTTTATGTTTGTACAGCCACACTGATTACATGGAGATATGTGTGTTTCTTAATGAATTTGCAAGGTACATGTGCACCCATGGACTACTCTTTATGGTCCCCATGTATCGCAAAAATACATTTGACCTCAGTTTTCAGAATTTTACAGCGTTTGTGATATTTTCCTTGCTCTGTTGTGACCTTTTTCAGGGGAGGGTTTCCTGGAGCTGGGACAGGAGCTGTGGTTTCTATGGAAGTAGGGCCTGTTGTCGGGGAGGATCTGGTTCAAGAGCCTAAAGGCAAGAGAGTTCCATCAGATGGCCAGACAAAGCTTGAGGGAAAACGCGGCCAGAACTGGACAAATAGTGAGGTGGAGGCTCTGGTTGCTTTGAGGGGTGAGATGCATGATGAATTTGTCAGAAATAAGCAAAAGCAGGGTATGTAATTGCTTTGCACAACTTTCACTTCTCTTGCATGTGAGTGTTCAGAGTATGTGTATATGTAGTCAAAGTGATGATAACAGTAGCTATCTTGATATTGACATACTGTTAAAAGTCAAATGTTGACATCCTTAGCATTGCCAAACCTGGTGAATTGAGCAAACACACGGCATTAGTTTATCAATGTTGTCCCAAGTAATCATGACAAGCACTCCACCTTGCAACAACAAGAATGAAGTTCAAATGTGGTGATTTCATTTGAGGTAGAGAAGATTAGTGTTGGTGAGCAGAGTGCTTAGTGCTTAGCCTCAGTTTCCATGCAGAGTATTCATAGAGACTTTGTGTTGGTGGAGATTGCTCAGTGTCAATGGCGTAACATTCTAGAGAGTAGCAAATATTCCACTGAGGATATGAATGACTTCTTAGTTGCAGGGAATGAATTCCTGAAGAACGTTGTTTGCAAATGGCTGCAGGTGTAAATACATGGAACAAACTCCACATCAGGATGCAGGCCATGTGCAGAGGGTTTCATAAGACCGCAAATGCTTGCAAGAAGAAATACTCGATCCTGTATAATGAGTACAAAAAGGACAGAGAGAATTTAAAAGAGAATGGGGACATTGAGGCATCAGGTACTCCAGGTACCAGAAGCAAGAAATGTGCATATTTTGACCAGATGGACATGTGGCACCTTAAGAGACTTGAAAATAAGGTTGGCCTTGCAGGAGGTACTGCAGATAGTCCATGCACTAGCACAGAGGATATGGAGATCAAAGAGGAAGAGTAGATGAAGGTTTACTGTACATACAGAGGGACGGAGGCGCTAGAAGAAGGTATGTTCAAAAACCCA
>Ga0209611_10005891_pt1 | contig 20357 bp, 23 predicted proteins | sample S1TSphgellanicum_3_FD_187693 | JGI IMG/M metagenome (GOLD analysis project Ga0209611, IMG submission 187693) | Host-associated microbial communities from peat moss isolated from Minnesota, USA - S1T2_Fc - Sphagnum magellanicum MG (SPAdes) (version 2) | ecosystem: Host-associated > Plants > Peat...
GACGATGAGGCGATCGCCGCTTAGTAGGAAAGGCAGAGGGCCGAGGGCAGCTATGCTGAAGGGATAAATCCCTTCTCATGAATGTCCGAACTCTCTCAATACTGCTCGGTTAAGGAAATCAATTAGGCTGAAACCCTTGAAATATCGTTGTCTATGATGCCCAAAAAGGGCTTAACCGAGCAGTATTGCGAACTCTCTGGGCGACCAAAGGGAGCCAAGGGTTTAAGCCCCCCACCAAAATCTCCGATTTGGTGGGGGGCTTGGCAGTGTGGGTCTGAAGCCCACACTGCATTGCAACATAGCTGCCCTCAGCATAGCTGCCTTCTTCACTCCTGATGATGCACACAAAAAAGACTCAGAGGATTAATCTTCTGGGTCTTTTTTGTGGTATATTTTTCGCATTATCTCCACCGCAACAAGCGCGATCGCCCCACAGCCAAATCTCCGCACACTACAATAAAAAGTGCTATATTTGATGCAAAGCACTTACTTAAAATATTTTTTATGTAATTACATCGGATTTCGATTCATTTTTCCAAAGCGTTGTGGTGTATTCCTCTAGCTTGATACAAGAAAACGCTTCTATCAAGGCTGAAAACGCCGAGAGTTTGTCTGTCTTACCATCCGACTGTCCAAAATTCCCCGAACCTCTTTTTTCAATGTCCCACCTGCGGAATTCCTGGGGAGCATCCACTTTTGGCGGATAGACTTTTTTAGATGAACCATATAGTAGGGTTTTTGGAGTACAAGAATTATGTTTCTTCCAAAAGTGGATGCTCCCAATTCCTGTGCCTGACCACTCAATCCATTTAAGTTTAACTTATAACTACTGAGTCTCTGTGTAATGCTGTGATAGTAAAGAAGGTAGTTGGTACATCGAGTCAAAGATTTGGGCTCCACATTCTTCAAGTAGAAAAGCCTCACTTGAATTAGCGTAACCTAAGACCTTCATCCCAGCAGCAACAGCTGCACGCACACCCAAAACGCTGTCTTCTACAACAGTACAATATCGAGCTTGAAATCCCATATTTTTAGCTGCATGTAAGAATAAGTCGGGTGCAGGTTTCCAGCTTCCAATTTCATACGAGCTAAAGATATGTCCTTCAAATCGAGGCAGCAAGTTAGTAACACGCAGAGCTAACTTAATTTTTTCCATCGGCCCACTGGAAGCAACACAAATAGGTAAATTAATTTTGTCAAGAGCTGCCTCTATCCCTTCGACACAAAACAATTCACGCTCGAATGCCTCAGCAGTACGGGCACGAAGCCTGCTCACAAAATCTGGTGGCATCATTCTTCCCAGCCTTTGCTCAATTACAGCAACACAATCAGCCATTTTGCAGCCCTTGAATAATAAAATAGCTTCCTCAAGTTCCAGTGTCAGTCCGAATTCGGCAACAAATTCGACAAGAATTCGATTGCCCAATGTCTCGCTGTCTACCAACACTCCGTCACAGTCAAAAATAACCTGTCCTTGTTCGGATCATTCCACGGGCGAATTAGCCCACATTTCTCCCACAACCTAATGATTGCGAACTTATCAGGCAGTTGAAAAGGGCGAATTTCCATATAGGTCATTAAACTCATTTTCTTAGTACAACGCTTGATTTTTAGAAGCTCATATGACATAATCACTAAACTACACTAATACGGTAGATTTGTCGTGCTTACCTAGAATCCTGACTAAATCAAAAGAAAATTTCTATACTTTTATTATGCAAAGAAAAGAACTTATAAAAATTATTGTCAACGAAATTAGGAAATTAGAATTGGAGCATCCTGTTAGAGTAGGCGTGAGTGGAATTACAGCTTCAGGAAAAAGTACATTAGCGCAAGAAATCGCTTTAGAAATTGTTAACCGAGGCTATCCGTGTATTAAGGCATCTATTGATGATTTTCACCACCCAAAAAAACTGCGCTATTCACAAGCTCTAAGTTTAGCCGATGCCTATTATGAAAATGCTCATGATTACGATGCAATTATAGAACGTCTATTAAAGCCTTTGGGTAAAGGAGGTAATTTGACTTACCAAACCCAGTCTCTTGAGTTAGAAACAGATATTCCCGTAAATCCTGAGCCACAAGTTGCGGCTATAAATAGCATTTTAGTTGTTGATGGCACTTTCTTATTTAAGGAAAAGCTAAATGATTATTGGGATTTTCGCATTTTTGTTGATACTGACTTTCAGATTGCTTTAAAACGAGGTATTCAACGAGACAAAGCACGTCTTGGAGGAGAGTTGGCAACCAAACAAAGATATTTAGAGCGCTATCATAAGGCATCAATAATGTATATAAATGACTGTACTCCAATTTCAAAAGCTCAAGTTATAGTTCATAATAATGATTTTAATTTTCCAGAATTGATGCTTAAAAAAAAAGTTGACAATTTATTTGTCAACATTATTAAATAATACGATGAATGAATTACCTAGAAATATATACAAATTTGCTGCTGCTTGGGAACAGGAATCGATTGTATTTGGGTCTTCCAAGCCCGGTTACTCCTATCAACAAGTGCTTGATTGGGTTAATTTTATGCAACATAAAAATATCAAACGAGTTTGCTGTCTTCTTCCCGAAGAGCAACTAGAGCCCTACACCAATCTTTTAGGAATATATCAACAAGAATTTGGTAGCAAACATGTTTGTTGGGCACCAGTTAAAGATTTCCACTTCTGTGATCTAGAAACACTCACAGAGAAAATACTTCCTTTTTTAATAACCGCAGACAAACAAAGTGAGAAAGTAGTTGTACACTGTTCTGCTGGTGTTAGTCGCACTGGTCATGTGCTAGCTGCATGGTTAGTGAGTGTAAGGGGATTTTCCAATAAAGACGCGATCGCCGCCGTTAAAAGAACAGGCAGAAATCCTTATGAAGCTGTGATTGCATCTGTGTTTACTCAAAGAAATCCCTTTCACATTGCCAAAGAACTTAATTCACTTTTAAATGACTGCCGCCTAGCGTACACGACGAGTGTAGGAGGCTGTAAAACCAGTGCTGAATGAAACATTTATGTTAGCTGCTTGCGGCTTGCCGAAGGCATCGCTGGCAGAGATTTTCGCTTAATTTCCGACATTATTCCCACATGAAGATATTTAAAACTCTCAAAACTTCTCACTTCTGGGAATATGTCTTGATATGCAGCACAGTAATCATCCACAAAGCGGACAGTAGCAACTGGAATTCTGGGCGCTATCATAGATGAACTCTAGAACTAAGTAATTTGTTTCTTATTATACTCTAGCCAGAGTGATGAAAGCTGTTCAGGGGCGATCGCCCCTTATGGATGTAAAGAAACCTTGCGATTTCTTAGGAGAGCGTTAATTGACGATGAGTAGCGATAAGCGCCAGATAGCACCAGGCATGGTGCTATCTATTGACCGATAGTACGGTAAATTCGTTGGCTTACAGTATTTTTAGAGATTATTGCACATACAGAATGCGCAAGGCAAGTATTTTTGTAATTCTTGAACGGCTACATGCACTAGCGCCTGAATCTCTTTATTTAGCTAGCCTAACAATTAGCTATTCGTAAATTTAGATAAACGTATATTTTCTTTACGAAGGGGTTGTACTTTGCCTGGATGTTATGTAATACTGCTAGACAAATCACCTGTTAATCGGTCTATGATTAGTATTTTAGAATCTGTCATTAGTACAGCACAGGTAAATCATTCAGATCCTCCGAGGGTCATTTATCGAGATGCCTTGTCAGGTACCGTACACTCAGGGCAGGCACGGATGCACACCCCACGAGACTTTTACTAATTAAATCTGTACTTTACCCAACTGCAGAGACCGCGATAATTCTGGATTGTGAATGATCCCCATGGATAAGTCTGCGAATTCGAGGGTTTTGTCACAAACGCCGATCAGCAAGAAAGCGCGATCGCTGCTCAGGATTTTGAATACGTAAAATCCCAATTAAACTTTGAAAATTCAGACATCGAGCGACAGCAAGGATTTGCGAAGTTTAAATTCCTGAGGGTAACCTTTGCAAAATTGGTAACGGGAGGTTTTGCCAGACTATGTCTGCATCCGATGTCATGTGCTTTGAGTTTAGCTATTTCGCCTATATAGGTGTCGAAGGCCAATGAGTTACACAATCACAGAGGAATCATCATGACTATTGCACTGGAACGTCTTAAGAAGAAAACACGCTCAGCAGAGATTCGCGAACAACTTGGGTATCCTATCATTGATACTGATGTACATACTCAGGAATTTCCTCCAGCATTCTTGGATTATTTAGAGCAAGTTGGCGGTACAGCGATCGCAGAACGTTTTCAAGACCACTTACCTGGTTCGTCCCGTTCTAAGTGGTTCAAGCAAACTTGGGAAGAACGTCGGGCTTATCGCACGACACGTCCTCCCTTCTGGACTCGTCCTACTGATAATGCCTTAAATTTAGCCACTATTAGCTTACCCAAGTTACTGCATGAGCGCTTGCAAGAAGCAGGTACAGACTTTGCTGTCGTGTATCCCAACTTGGCAACGATGGGTCCGCATATTGGCAATGAAGAAATGCGACGGGCAGTATGTCGCGCAGCTAACACCTACCACGCTGAAATTTTCCGCCCCTATGCTGACCGCTTAACACCAATCGCCAGCATCCCGATGCATAGACCGGAAGAGGCGATTGAAGAGTTGGAATATGCGGTGAAAGTTCTGGGATTGAAAGCAATTCAAATTCCAGGTCATATTCGCCGTCCAATTCCCGCCTTCGAGAAGTATGGTGAGGAAGTAGCGAATGAAGCCATCTGGATTGATACCTTTGGCTTAGATAGCAAATATGACTATGACCCGTTCTGGGCGAAGTGCGTAGAACTCAAAGTTGTACCCACAACCCACTCCTCCGGTATGGGTTGGATAAATCGCCGTTCCATTTCTAATTACCAGTACAACCATATTGGTCACTTTGCTTCGGCGGGAGAAGCACTATGCAAATCTCTGTTCTTTGGTGGTGTGACCTACCGCTTCCCCACCTTGAAGTTTGCCTTTTTAGAAGGCGGTTCAGCTTGGGGTGCTAGTTTATACGCAGATTTGATTTGGCATTGGGAAACCCGCAACAAAGATCACTTGTTGGAGAATAACGATCCCGCCAAGATTAATCGTGAAGAACTGTTAGAGTATTATGTTCGCTACGGTGGCGAATTGGTACATGGTCGCTTAGAGCAACTAGGGAGTGGTCTAGGCTTTCATGCTAACTTGATATCTCCTATTGACCCAGGCGACCAGGATGAATTTGCCAAAGCAGGGGTTAAGAGTCCAGAAAATGTGCGCGATCGCTTCCTAAATCACTTCTACTTCGGCACAGAGTCAGACGATACTCGTGTCGCCCATGCCTTTAACCGCAAAGCCAATCCCTATGGCGTCCGGATTAAAGCTTTCTTGGGTTCTGATTCTGGTCACTGGGATGTCCCCGATATTACTGCTGTGACTGCCAACTCTTACTCTTTTGTTGAGCGTGGCATTATCACTGAAGAAGACTTGCGCTATTTCTTATCTATCCATCCATTGGAGTTGTACACCAGCCTTAATCGTGATTTCTTCAAGGGTACATCTGTGGAAAAAACAGCAGATGAATATCTGGCGAGTGTTGGCTAGTACTAGACTAATTCACAATTCATCATTGAAACAGGAAAGGGTAAACTATTATGACGATAGCTCTAGACCGTCCGACGCAAAAAACCAAGTCTGCCCAAATTCGTGAAAAATTGGGCTATCCGGTGATTGATACCGATGTTCATACCCAGGAATTTGAACCAGCAGTCTTGGATTATTTAGAGCAAATTGCTGGAAGCGCAATTGTCGAACGCTTCAAAGAACATTTACCAGGGGCTTCTCGCTTTAAGTGGTATCAGCAAACTTGGGAAGAACGTTTCGCTTATCGGACTAACCGTCCTAATTGGTGGGGTCGTCCAACTAAAGATACCTTAAATTTGGCTACCATCAGCTTGCCGAAGTTGCTGCACGAACGCTTGCAACAAGCTGGTACAGACTTTGCCGTCGTGTACCCCAACTTAGCAACAATGGCTCCGAATATCGGTAACGAAGAAATGCGACGGGCTGTATGTCGCGCAGTTAATAACTACCATGCTGATATTTTCCGCCCCTATGCTGACCGCCTCACACCAATTGCTGCAATTCCCATGCACACCCCCCAAGAGGCGATTGAAGAGTTGGAATATGCGGTGAAGGTACTGGGACTGAAAACAATTCAAATCCCTGGTTATGTCCGCCGTCCTATTCCTGCTTTTGAGAAGTATGGCAAGGAAGTCGCAAACGAGGTGGTTTGGATTGATAACTTTGGCATAGATAGCGAATATGATTACGACCCATTCTGGGCGAAGTGTGTAGAACTCAAAGTTGTACCCACTACCCACGCTTCTAGTCAAGGTTGGACGACTCAACGCTCAGTGACTAACGCTCAGTATAACCATATTAACCACTTTGCTTTTGCTGCGGAAGCACTGTGCAAATCTCTGTTCTTTGGTGGCGTTACTCGCCGTTTCCCTACCTTAAAATTTGCCTTCTTAGAAGGCGGTTCAGCTTGGGGTGCTAGTTTATACGCAGATTTGATTTGGCATTGGGAAACCCGCAATAAAGAACATTTGTTGAAAAGTAACAACCCTGCCAATATTGACCGCGAAGAACTGATAGAACTGTACACCCGTTATGGTGGGGAATTAGTAGATGGTCGCTTGGATAAACTAGGCAGTGGTCTAGGCTTTCACGCGGATTTAATTGCTCCCTTGGAACCAGGCGAACTAGATGAATTTGCCGATGCAGGAATTGAGAAGCCGGAAGATGTGCGCGATCGCTTCTTGAATCACTTCTACTTTGGCACCGAATCAGATGATACCCGTGTCGCTCAAGCCTTTAATCGCAAAGCCAATCCCTTTGGCGACCGCGTGAAAGCCTTCTTGGGTTCTGATTCTGGTCACTGGGATGTACCTGATATCACCACCGTCACAGCCAACGCTTACTTCTTGGTAGAACAGGAAATTATCACTGAAGAAGACTTACACTACTTCTTGTCGATTCACCCCTTGGAGTTATACACCAGTCTCAATCGTGACTTCTTTAAAGGTACGGCTGTTGAGAAAGGGGCAGAAGAATATTTAGCTAGTCCAGTCAGAAGCCCCCACATCTGACCCTCCGTGCAGTGTGGGACGACGACGAGTCGCCCAACTCTCTCCACTTGGACACTAAACTGGGGAGTGCCTCTCTTAGCTTTTTCTGCCAATCTGGTATAGATTTGACTTGTGCTTTAAGCTCTGAGTCAACCTTAAAGCACAAAGGTGCAGAATCCAGAGCTTTTTCTCCATCTGGTTTCCAACAAAATTCATGGTTTTTCCGGAAAGTCATAGATAAAGCTTTTGAGAAAGATTGGTTGTTTCTATCAATTTCAAAGTTTCCAGGTTGGCTCAAGGTAAGACTGCATCGACCGTTGCCAGATGGGTTTACTCTTAAGAACATTTTGTTAACCCGCAAGGCTGACGGTTGGTATGTAAGTAGAGAACATCAACGTATTGCTCGTTCTCGTCTTGATCATTCTTTTAAAACCGCTCATCGCTTGGTGCGTACTGGCAAGAAAGTTTTCTTTGCTGAAGACCTCAATTTACGCGGTCTTACCAAACGCAACAAAGCCAAAAAAGATGAACAAGGAAAGTTTGTTCCAAATGGACAAAGCGCCAAATCGGGACTTAACAAGTCTTGGCTAGATGCGGGTTTCGGTCAGTTCTTTACAACGCTGGACTACATAGCCTCAAAAGCTGGAGCAGTCGTAGTAAAGGTAAATCCTGCATATACATCACAGTTGTTAAGTTACCGTGATGAATTTGTGTTCATCAACTGTGATGTCAGGAGTTACTTTGACCCAAAAGAATTGCTTGTTGTTGATCGTGATGTGAACGCGTCCATCAACATCAAGCGTCAGGGGCTGGGACTGTTCCCCTGTATAAAAAGCCGGAGAGGGAAAGTAGAAATTGTTTCTACTGCGACAGCTAGTAGTCCGCCACACAAATTTTGACAGGCGGCCAGATAGCTGAGAAACTGGTTGAAAACCCCATCATCCGCTAATGGCAAAAAAATATATCGTTAACCTCACACAAGAGGAAAACTCGTCACTCATCGCCTTAACTAGTAAAGGCAAGACCTGATCGCAGAATATTTAAGCGGGCAAATATTTTGCTGTTAGCAAACGAAGGATATCCAGATCAAGCGATCGCGGAAGTACTGCGTATTGGTGAATCAACAGTACATAGAACCCGACAAAAATTTGTTGAAAGTGGTGTTGAGTTTGCCTTGAGAGAAGAATCACGTGCAGGAAGTAAACGGAAACTGGAAAGGAATTGGGGAAGCGTTTTTGGTGGCAACAGCGTGCAGCAACCCGCCTGACGGACAACAACGTTGGACGATGCAATTATTAGCAAACCGATTAGTGGAAATAGAAGTGGTAGAAAGCATTTCAGATGAAACAGTTCGTAGGTGTCTAAAAAAAACGCTCATTTTGCCCTTGGTTAACAGAACAATGGTGTATTCCAACCGTTGGGGCAGATTTTGTTTGGCGGATGGAAGATGTACTGGAGTTGTATAGCGAACCGCTAAACCCGGATTATCCCGTTGTTTGTTTTGATGAAAGACCTTGCCAATTAATCAGTGAGACTCGTACACCGCTACCAATGGAACCAGATCAACCCCAACGTTATGACTATGAGTACAAGCGAGAAGGTACGTGTAACTTATTTGCCTTTTTCCAACCTTTGATGAACTGGCGGCATATGAGAGTTACTCAACAACGTACAAATCAGGATTTTGCTTTGTGTATGCAATATTTGGTGGATGTACTATTTCCCTTTGCTACCATAATTCGTGTTGTATTAGATAATCTCAGTACTCATACTCCTGCTGCCCTTTATCAAACCTTTGAGCCCACTGAAGCCAGACGTATTCTTAACAAGTTGGAGTTTCATTATACTCCTAAACATGGTAGCTGGTTAAATATGGTTGAGCTTGAGTTCTCCGTACTATCTCGACAATGCTTAGACCGACGAATTCCGACCATTGAGATGTTACAACAACAAGTCGAAGCCTGGGAAATTAACCGCAACCAACAACAAGCTACTGTTAATTGGCGCTTCAACACTAACAATGCACGAGTTAAACTCAGCCGTCTTTATCCTACTCCCTACCTGTCATAATCTCTGTGGTGGACTACTAGTAGGTAGTCAGACAGCAATAGCATCCGTTAGGCAATTTGGTATTGGCAAGTGAAATTAATGAGATTAGTTCGGCTGTACTGCCTTCCCCCACCAAACACATTTAAACGGTTTACCTGTTTTCTTGTGCAATATTTCGTAATGTTTTAGTTCTACATTTTTCCAATCTGATAACAGGTCTAGTAAATAATCTTTAGAGAAAAAATGCATCGTTTGTCCATGGTGTTCTAGTATGTAGTTTGGCTCAAGAACACGTATGATCGGATGACGTTCTGCCCGTAGTTTTGCGTCTTCGGTGGAATTCACGTGAAAAACAAATACTCCTTCAGGGCGTACTATTCGTTGGATTTCTTTAAACAACTCACGTGTAATCTTATCTGAAAACATATGTAAGGCAACATTAGACATAACAGCATCAAAGGCTGCACAGTTGAAAGGCAAGTGTTTTGCCATGTCTGCGACTACAAACTGCACACCTAGTCCTAGCTTCTGCGCTTTCATGCGTCCAAGTCGCACTGCCTCATCGGAAAAATCCATACCTGTAACCGTAAAACCTTCTTTCGCAAGACGCAATGCGTCGTTCCCTGTTCCACAACCGAGGTCAAGCACTGTTTGAATGTTGGTGGATTTAAGAACCGGAAAATGAACCTTCGTCCACTGGGTTCCCCAGTCTAAATCTGTGCCAGCATCCTTCAACTCAGCAAAGAATCGATTCCAGTGGTCGGAAGCAGCGTAATTCATAATGTAGTATAGATTAGCAAGTTTCTGGTTGCTCTATTCTTGACAGTGATCATAGTTCAACTTTGATGTACACATTCAAGTTAAACTTCCCTTCAATATTTTCCCGCTCAAGAAGAGGAGTTGCAATGAAGCCGCGTGTAGTTATCACTCATTGGGTACATCCAGAAGTTATCGAGTTTCTCAACCACAGTTGTGAAGTCGTCGTTAACTCTAGCAAAGAAACTTTACCTCGTGAAGAAATTCTCAGGTTGACAAAAGATGCTGAAGCCCTCATGGTATTTATGCCAGATAGCATTGATGTTGACTTTTTGCAAGCTTGTCCGAAACTGAAAATCATTGCTGGAGCTTTAAGGGGTTACGATAACTTTGATGTGGATGCCTGCACACAACGAGGTATCTGGTTTACGATTGTACCAACTTTGCTAGCAGATCCAGCTGCTGAGTTAACAGTTGGGTTGCTGCTTGGGTTAGCCCGCAGAATGTTAGAGGGTGATGAGTTTGTTCGCAGTGGTCAATTTGCTGGTTGGAAACCTAGATTTTACAGCGTAGGTCTAAAAAATAGAAAACTTGGCATCGTCGGTATGGGTAGCCTAGGTCAGGCTTTAGCAAAGCGTCTTTTAGGGTTTGATATGAGGCTAATCTACAACGATGTTCAGCCTTTACCAGCGGAAAAAGAGAAGACTTTAAGTTTATCTTATGTATCTTTTGAGTCTCTTTTACAAGAAAGTGATTTTGTGGTACTGATGGTGCCCTTAATTACTGAAACTTTCCACTTGATTAATCGAGAGAACCTAGCTCGTATGAAGCCCGGAAGTTTTATCATCAATCCTTGTAGGGGTTCTGTTGTAGATGAGCAGGCTGTTGCTGATGCTTTGGACTCTGGTCATCTTGCAGGCTACGCTGCTGATGTTTTTGAAATGGAAGACTGGGCAAGAGCCGATCGCCCTACCTCCATCCCTGCATTGCTGCTAAATGCCAAAGAAAAAACCTTCTTCACTCCCCATTTAGGCTCTGCTATTCACGATATCCGCCGCGACATTGCTTTAGAGGCGGCGCAAAATATTATCCAAGCGTTACGTGGAGACACTCCGCAGGGAGCCGTTAATCAGCTTTAAAGGTAGACTGGGGAAATTTGAACTACCGTGCCCAACCCCTTTGGGGTATGGACACGGATTCGCTCGAAGTCTTAGTTTTCGACTCCCTAGAGCGCCGGTCAAGTACAAATACTTGACGTAAAGTGCAACATATGCATGTTATGTAAACCGAACTTTTAGGCACTGAGTTTTAATGCGATCGCCCTTAACTAGACTTAAAAATTGAGCTTGAAATAGACGTTTTGTCCTACTACACATAATTCTGTTTTTGTCAATACCTTCTACTCGACCGGCGCTCTAGCATCCCTGTCAAAGCTATCAAACAGGTTTAATTGTGTATACTGAACTTCATGCACTTTCCTAGACGGCTTAGTGCGAGACTTCGACTTAGGGGGAGTGCTTTTAACTTTCAGTAACAACAACTGTCGCCGTTCAACTGTTGACTTAGCAGGGTTCCTAGACTCGTTTCATCTCTCAATAAAACCGCAACATACCAACAATCAATATCACGACTAATCGTTACCGTCCTAATTTCCCAATTGGAAGGAATTTCACGAGAGTTGAAAAACCTCATGGTTCCTAAAGTTGGAAAGGTGATGTAATTCTTATTGATTCTTGCCGTACCCGGCTTAAACTCGAACCCAACACGAGAGTGTTGTTTAAAATTTGGGAATCCCGCCCCACTGGTAAAAAACTTATTAAATGCAGAATCAACGTGACGTAATGATTGTTGCAATACATCAGCGTTAACTGTCGAATACAAGGCGTGAGTTTTTTTGAACTCTGTTAGCCAGCTAGAATGCAACTCAACAGCACTACGCTTAGGATTAAACGGCTTCCTAACTCCGTCTTTGTCGGGTTTGGCTCTACGCAATTTAGGATTATCTGTTTTCCACGGATAACCTAATGAGGCTGATTTGCTAACAGAACAGTGTAGTGGACTATTTATTGCCTGTGTCTCTAAATCGCAGTACAAATAAGTACTACATATTTCTCGACGACTGTACAAATCGCAGTAATCACCCTGAACAAATGTATTGCTGTAAGTGGCAATCCTGTCACCCAAAGAACGGTTTTGAATATACCCGACTTTGTGCTGCCAATCCTCTAGCAACTCCACCTGCTCTTTATTGGGTTGTAGCTTAAACTTGTAAGCTGTCTGCAATTTGCTCTCCTAGGTTATCCTGCTACACTAGGACTAAGCTACCATATCTTTTTAGCCCATGTCAAATAAAATATTGAAGGAGTGGAACTGTTTATCACATTTCTATACACTTAGTCCTAGTCACAAAGTACCGACGCAAGGTTATTACTGGCAACGTCTTGCACCGATTGCACGAAATCTTTGCCGAAACCTGTAAAAAGTGGGATTGTGTTTTGGTTGAATTCAACGGGGAATCAGACCACTGCCATTTATTGATTGATATTAACCCCAAGGTTCTTTCTTTGTGCTTTCGCTAATAATCTTAAAACTGTTAGCAGTCGTCTCATTCGTAAAGAGTTTCTCGACCATTGCAACCAGTTTTACAAGAAACCTGTGTTCTGGAAAATTGGGTACTTCGTCTCTTCGACTGGTGGAGCAAAGAGTGGAAACTGTCAAGCGGTACATCAAGGAGCAGAACGCTCTCGGAGTCTGATAATCACTCAACTGTCCCCAAACAAGACCCAGCCTACGGCTAGAATTGGTTAGGGGACGTTTCGTGATTATCGCTCAATTCCCCTACGACCTTCCCGAAGGGAAGGTCGTAGGGGAATTGAGGCAATTACCGATGGACGCACCCCAGTTTACTACTCTGTGGCTTATGAAAGCACTGGTTCTGCTTCCACCTTCTCAGCTTCCTTCTTCAAGACATTTGGTACTTCGATGCCGAACGGCTCACCTTCAACCGCTTGCGAGCGGAAACCATCGACACCGACTGGAACATCGCCCGTGATGGTGGTGCGATAGAGTACGCGCTCGACTTCCAAATGATCCAGATCCTGAGGGGCCAAATGCGCGGTGGCGCGGTTGTCCCAGAACGCGATGTCACCGTTGTGCCAGCGGAAGCGGGTGGTGTAGGCGGGCTTGGTGATTTGGTTGAAGAACAACTCAAGCAGCAGGTCGCTCTCTTGTTGTGAGACGTCAAGAATGTGCGAGGTGAAGCCAGGGTTCACGTACAACGCACGTTCACCTGTCTCAGGATGAACGCGCACCACCGGGTGGATCGAAACCAGGGGATTGGCTGCAATGCGCTGGGCGATTTTGCTCTTGCTAGGCAGCTGCAAACGTGCATTGAAGCGATGTTCGGCTTTCAATCCGTCTGCCAGCGCACGCAGGGGTGCTGACAGACCCTCGTAGGCTGCGATCAGATTGGTCCACTGTGTGTCACCACCGATGCTGGGGACGTTAACCGCACGCAAAATCGATGCCGCAGGTGGGTTGACAACCGCTGTCACATCGGTATGCCAGCGGCTCTCGTAGCTGGAACGGCGCAGACCGTTGCGCCGCTCGTAGCGGCTGCGGTCAATCGGCAGGATTTGTGAAAAACCTTCAATCGGCTCATCTTCGTGCGGATGCGCGTAGGTCACTTCGCCGAAACGAGCCGTGAACGCAACCTGCGCAGCATGATCGATGTTCTGACCGCGAAAGAACACGACTTTCCACTTCAATAGTGCTTGACGAATTTCTTTGACTGCATCATCGTGCAGAGGACGCGAAAGATCCACGCCGCTGATTTCGGCACCGATGAAACCGGCTACCTGTTGGACTTCAATGTGCTTGTTGCTCATGTGAATTCTCCAAAGTGTGATCCATAGAGAGGTCCTAGCTGATCACATTATACTGTAAATCTATCGATTTAAAGTAGTAACTTGAGTTCGAGCAACTAAAATTTCCAGGCAACCAGGACAGTGACTGGCAATTCTTCGGTAAACTGTTCAGAAGTTTCCACTGCCAGCAGAGATGCTTTGAGATCTGCCTCAAATTTTTCGCGGTTTTCGCCTGATCATTTTTTTGCAAAACTGGGAAGTAAAATTAGGGTAGATAAGAGCGTACCCCGACAAGAGTGAAGTAGCAATTTTATTGGCTAAAGTTTATTGGGATTTTAGGGTGACTATGAGACCATTCCAGAGGAGAAGGTTTGGTAAAGAAAAAAGACATTCAGCAAGTAGAAGCTGTTGCTCGCGAATTCAATATGACTGAGGAAGACAGAAGAGACTTTGGAGATTTTTTGGAGGAAGAGAAAGCTACAGGCAATGGTGGAACGAAGAATGAATGTGGGGACTTTACCTACCAAGAACTAAAGCAAAAAGCTCGTGAATTTTTAGGCTTAGACACATAAATTTACAGATGAAATCATGAAGTCAAATTTAGTCCATGAAGTTACAAAATCTACGGACCTGAAGCCACTTAGAGAAATAACTTGTGGTGTGATTGGAGAAATTTGCTGGAAAGCCAGCCTCAGCTATGGAGATGAACTGAGTCTTCATATTGGGGCAAGAATTCCTTACTCACAAAAATCTATGTCTGGTAAGGAAAAAGGTGCATGGATATTAGGCACGCGCTTAACTGCCTGGAGACTTGATGCTCCCAATGAAACACTAGCTACATCATATGATACTGCAGAAATACTGAGACACAAAATTCAAGCTATTGAAAACACTAAAATAACTTCACTGGAAACCAGCTACCCAGATCTGGCGCTCGCAGTAAAATTTAACAATGGATGTAAGTTAATATTATTTCCCACGCTTGAAGATGATTCGGATTTACCTTACTGGGAAATGTTCACTCCGTCTGGGATGGTTCTCAAGGTTGGTCCTGGTGCTATATGGTCATATATAAGAGCGAGTTAAAACTTCAACCAGAGGAACCGCTGCGGCGCTAGCTTGGAGTGCCGCATCCAGTGCGGGGTCAGGCGGCACAAACAGATCGGTGATGTAGCGGTCAACCGCAGTCCATTGTTCTTGAGTGATAGATTCTCACTGCAACTCCATTGAAAAATGATGACTTGTAATACTCAAACGCTGCATGAGATAAAATCTGTGAGCTTCAAATCGCTGGACTCCAGAATCAAGGCTCAAGTGTTGACAGTGATGATTTTGAGCATATTCAATGAGCCACTGGAATAACTGTTGACCATAACCCTGTGACCGCTTCAACTCATCAACAACTAAGTCATCAATGTACAAAAACTTTCCCGATGCCAAACAAGTAGAAATACGAAATCCCGCCACTGCTACAGTTTGCTTTTCTGATTGCAAGAAGGCAAGTTTATATCCCTCTTTCATCTGATGCCGAACTTGTTCTACGAAGTTAACCTGCTGAAGATGTGGGCGTAACTGGGACATAATAGGGAAACACCCTAAAATTTCAGAGTCGAATTCTGCCAATTTTATTAACATCTTGCAGGGTTACCAACTGGTGATAAGCTGTTCCACATTTAAATTGCATTTTCCTGTTTTTTGAGAAAAGCCTCAAACCCTCTTTCTCCATGCCCCATGCCCCCTGCTGTCTAAATGTGCAAACTAGATGTGGAACAGCTTATTTGCTGTCCAAATAAAAAATTCTAGATATCGCCCTCTATGCGCTGAGGGCTAACTGTCTCAGCACTAATAAGCCCACTGCTCATTATTATAAAACAAATTTATTTATTTTATAATAATAAGTGTTTGCTCTTATCAAAGAGAACGCATACAGTGAAACTAGAGCTTGATGGGACTTTCATGTGGGCAGTTTTGTATGCTAAATCGCTTAAGAGAAATTCGTTATCAACAAGGCTGTCGCGATCGCGATGCTGGATATTTGCCAAAAATGCAAGATTCGGTATATTTGGAAGGTTATCTCAAAGGAAGACCGGAAGGATTGGATGGTATCGTCCAGTTTTTCTCTTCGCTTGAGGCATATGTACAATGGAAATATTAGAAGTATTGCATGACCTTTGGTCAAAATTCAAGCCCTTCGTAAATAAAATATAAGTTTAAGTAAGTCGGTGCAAAAAAACAAACTATGGTATCCTCCCCTGTTTTTCGCGAGACTACATAAGAACAAAATCAAGTCCTAAGTTCTTTTTGAACACCGACCCTCACTTGGGAGTTCCTTTGGATAGACATTTAGAAGCGGTTAGTCCTAAATGTCACATTTAGTTGATCTGCAACATTTCTGACGTATTGCTGGTTAGATAGAGTCTCCTCCGGCAATCTTTTTGCCCTAACTCCACTTCTAACAAGATCGATCGCACTAACTTTCTGGTCGGTATAAGCCCTGGATAAGGCATTGTAACTGGGAATCCCTTGATCTTTGAAGTAACCTTCATAAGCAAGATTTACAAGATTAAAAGGTGTAATCTGAGGAATGTTAGATCCTGTGCTAGCTGTAGCAGTGGGGTTCAACACCGTTTGATCGGCGCGAACCGCAGGTGCAGTGGCAGCAGAGATGAATAACAGAGATAAGCTACTAATGATAAGACCTTTCATGTCTCTCCTTGTATTTTGTGAGCACTCATTCTGAGAGCCTCGATAACCTAAGTATAACTAACCGTTGCGTCTTGCTTCTCATCCAAAAGACAGATCGTATCGTCTAAGAGCGATAAGATCTCATTGCTGTAAAACTCGAGCTTGTGTCCATTTCTTCACCACAAGATGACGCTGAGATCTGGAAATATTTTGATTATGGGCAAATAGACGAACCTGAGATGAAGCCCCTCTGTACGGTACAACACAGTCTTTTATGAGAGTCTTGCTTTTTTTATAGCTTCGTGCAATGATAATTGGAATAAAATATCCCAAACATCTACAAAGTTACCGTAGATATGTAACCCTAGATAGCTTTTAAGTCGATGATTTGTTGTAGACACTAATTGGATCACAAACCCTTCTGCCTTGCCCGAAGGCATTTGTGTGGATGTAATGGATTATACTGATACTGCATGCCTTCTGCCCCTACTTGAATCAATATGATTACGAGCTACGAATTCTCGTGAGGCTTCGCTCAGCTCGCTGTTTTGAAGAGAAATTTAGTGTTTTATAGATTGCGATCGCAGTCAAGCTTAGCTCATTGGTCATGAGTTTAACTGCCACTTCTGAGGCTGGAGTGAGTGAACCTCCTCTAAGTCACTCAAGTGGTCGTCATAAAACTGATTGAGTACTTTGGCAGAAGCATGAAGTTCATTGCTACTGCGAATTTGCTTTTTTTGCGAAGACAAAATGTGTGTGTGTGAGGAGTCATAATGTCGAAATTTTGGTTGGAATTAAGCTGGATGAAGCTCATTTTTTCCAGCATTGGAATGCTTGTGATCTTGACGGTTGTTCCCGCAAGGAGTTTGGCGAATACAGATGAAAGCAGAATATCGCCGTCTGCGCCTTCGCCCAGTAAATTTGATCATCCAACAATAAAAGGGGTTACAGCCATTGCAGAAATTTTCACCCCCTCTGCTGGGACATCTACAACTGACAATCCGGAGACGACGCAGGTAACCCCCGTTACAGAGATCCTCACGCCCTCTGGTCAGCGATCGCCTGCGTCACAATCAATCATCAACGATACTGATCCTGAAGATAGTGACTCCTCCATAAGTCAGTTCAATTCTGTTTCTCAGTTATCAGATGTGAGACCCACCGATTGGGCATTTCAGGCGTTGCAATCGCTAGTAGAACGCTATGGCTGTATTGAGGGCTATCCAGACAAAACCTATCGTGGTAACCGTGCCCTCTCCCGCTATGAATTTGTAGCTGGCTTAAATGCTTGTGCAGACCAAATTACTAAGCTAATTGCTTCAAAGACAGCTGATAGTGTCACTCGAGAGGATTTAGAGACTCTGCGCCGCCTCACGGCAGAATTTAGTCCAGAAATTGCCCAATTACGAGGAAGGGTAGATGTTTTAGAAAAACGGACTGCACAATTACAGGCAAATCAGTTCTCTACCACAACTGTTCTCAGAACTGAACTCGAGACTGTAGTTGGGGGAGTTCTGGCAGGTAATAACGTTATTACCAAGCAACCTGCACCTCAAGTTATCACATTTCAAGACCGAGTTCGCCTCCTATTAAATACCAGTTTTACCGGAACTGATCAACTACGGGTGACGTTAGTAACTGGAACCATTAACCCCGTAGGAGCAACAAGAAGTGGATTATTCGGAACCGTTGACGGGAAAACTTCTGATAATGACACTCCTGCTTTTTCAAACAATAATCTTCAGGTTGGTGGAGTTCGCTATCAGTTTCTACCGACTAAAAATACCCAAGTCAACGTTTTTGCCCAGTCTGATGGAGCTTTTGAGATCGGCTTGTCAGGGCCCATCAACCCATATTTTGAAGGGTCTGCAGCTAATGCGATCTCGCGATATGCACGGCGGAATATGGTTTATGACTATGGAGACACTGGTGCTGGAATTGCGGTACTCCAGAAATTGGGTAAACAGTTTGAATTAGGGTTAGAGTACACCTCTATTAATGGTAACGATCCTACTCCCAATAATGGCTTATTTCAAGGCAGGTACGTAGCCCTAGGACAGTTATCATACTTCACCCCCAAGAACAATTTTCGGCTGGCTTTAACCTACGCCAATACCTACAGCCCACCAAACACCACGGGTCAAACTGGGACAAACTTTGGTCCAGTCATCGGGAGCAACCTAGCGAACAGCACTGTGGCGGGAACAGGAACTGTGGGAAATCTTTATGGCATAGAGACACTTTATAGAGTAGATCCAAAGTTTGCCATCAATGGATGGGTAGGTTATTCAGCACATCGCTATCTGGGGTATGGAGATGGTCAAGTCTGGGATTGGGGGGTGGGTCTGGCATTTCCCGATCTTTTAAGCAAAGGTAGCCTTGGAGGGATTTTTGTTGGTATGGAGCCGAGACTGACTGGTCTGAGTCCGAATGTCAATTTGGGAGCGGGTCCTGGTAGATTTGACAAAAATGTTTCCCTCCATATTGAGGGCTTTTATCAATATCAAATCACCGACAATATTGCCATCACCCCTGGTGTGATCTGGATTACCGCAGAAGACTTTGATGCCAGCAATCCTAGTAGTGTAGTTGGTTGGCTTCGTACCACCTTCAAGTTTTAACGGACTTGCAACCCATTCTGTAGAAACGTGAGATATCACGTCTTTACAGAATGAGTTTGACTCGCCTACGGTGGTTGCTTAGCCCCGTTAAATGAAGCACCATTCTCAACATATGACCTTGGAACAGTGGACTGTGGTTGATGAATATATTACCGACTTATTTGTACCATTCGACCACGCCCTTGACGCAGCCCTGCAAGCCTCCGCTGATGCAGGACTACCGCCACATCATGTCACACCCTCACCTGACGGACATTCCTCTCGCATATTGGCAGAGGGATTGGCTAACTGTACTTAACGAGATGGAATTCTTCTGTATTATTACTGAGGATTAGTGTTTTAATTGATGTTAGTTTGGAATTTATTAACCAAACAAATCACAAAATGTTTGTGCGTGGTCAATTAGATAGAAAAATTGTTGACTTTAATGTATTATCAGCAACCCATTTTATAAAACATCAAAATTTACTCAATTTAAGCGATATTTCCAATATAGGAAAAACTTGGGATAAACATAGAGCTAATGCTGAACTGGAAAATAGCTTCGATATTCAATTAATAAACAAAAATATTTGAAATATTAGTTGTTAACCTGATAAGCTAATATAGATAAAAGTACGGAGGCAGCTTAGCCCCACCAGTAAATTGGTGGTCTGTTGGGCTTGCAAGATAGGATGTATCAAAAATGAGGACAGAATATGACCTTGGAACAGTGGACTGCGGTTGATGAATATATTACCGACTTATTTGTACCATTCGACCACGCCCTCGACGCAGCCCTGCAAGCCTCTGCCGATGCAGGACTACCGCCACACCATGTCACACCGAGCCAGGGCAAACTGCTAGCTATCTTGGCACAAGTGAGAGGAACTCGCTCAATACTGGAAATTGGCACACTAGGAGGTTACAGTACGATTTGGTTAGCGCGATCGCTCCCATTAGGCGGAAAACTCATCACCCTAGAAGCTGACCCGAAACATGCCGAAGTTGCCCATAACAATATTGCGCGTGCTGGACTAGTCGAAGTCGTCGAGGTGCGTGTTGGGCGGGCATTGGATACGCTACCGCAACTGGCTGCGGAAAGTCGCGAACCGTTTGATTTGGTATTCATTGATGCCGATAAATCGAACAATGCAGCGTATTTTGAATGGGCGCTCAAGCTGACTCGACGGGGTAGCCTGATTATTGCGGATAATGTCGTGCGGGACGGCGCAGTTATTGATGCCAACAGCGACGACAA